>Ga0209136_1000067_pt1 | contig 74942 bp, 73 predicted proteins | sample SaaInl0LU_22_DNA_FD_184640 | JGI IMG/M metagenome (GOLD analysis project Ga0209136, IMG submission 184640) | Marine microbial communities from expanding oxygen minimum zones in the Saanich Inlet - ESP_90LU_22_DNA (SPAdes) (version 2) | ecosystem: Environmental > Aquatic > Marine > Intertidal... | reverse complement strand
TATTAAAAAAACAGTTTCGTTTAAAGGCCGCTGTGGGATCAGCGGATTTTCTGGGGAGTGTGAGCTGGTCCTGTAGACTTCCCCTTTTTGTAGACTTCCCTAAAAATCGGACAGGTAATTAATTGATTAAATTAGACCTGTTATGAGCAAGAGTAAATTCACAGAGAGCCAGATTATTAAAGCGATCAAGGCGAACGAGAACGGCCAGCGTGTCGAAGATCCCGGTAGTGAGTTGGGGATTCGCGCAGCCACCTTTTATGGATGGCGTAAAAAGTATTCCGGCATGGAAGGCAGCCAACTAAAACGACTAAAAGAGCTAGAAGAAGAGAACCGCAAGCTTAAACAGATGTATGCGGATCAGTCTTTAGACAACATGATGCTAAAAGACATCTTGTCAAAAAAGTTCTAAAGCCTTCTGTTCTACGCAGAAAACCTAAAGGCCCTAGACTTAAGCTCACACTCTGCATTGGAAATACCATATTTTTTGGCAACGCCCCTCCAGTGTTTCACCGCATCGGTAACTTCTTCCATAATTTGGTGAGCACGCTCTTCCTCTAATCTAAAATATTTCGTCACCTCCATAACTAAATCGAAATCCAATGCATTGTCACTATCCGAAATATTCAAACTAAGTCCTGTTCCTGTCTCCACAGGGTTGATATCGTAGGCCGGAGACAGCACCCAGCCTTCAGGATGAAGAATAAAACCATGATTTCGCAAATGGTCATCGGTATTCGATACACTGATGCTAAAAACAATTCTTCGCCAAAGCTCTTCCAAATCAGCTTCTACATTCCCTCCGTAGGTAGTTAAAAAATCAACAATATCCAGATAACTGGCTCCTTCTTGGCCATCAACAAAACCAAGCATGGTCATAGCAGAAGCGAAATGAACTCTTTGTCCATCCGATGTGCGATCGAAGCGTTTGGTTAAAAAAGTGTGGTGCTTGCTCGAAAACTGTTGTGCCTTACATTCTGCCATATTTATTCCGGCAGCTTTCGCCAACTCATATGTTACCGTTTCCCAGGCTCCAATATTAAACCCGTCATTGCCACTTGGGAATTTTGCAATCCATAGATGTCCCTGTTCATCCACTATACTTGCTTTTGGCCGTGCACCACCCAATGAACTACCCGGAGCCACTAACATATTTAACCATTTAAGATAGTCTGGGTCATCCACCACATTCTCATCTTCCAACCTTAAACTGGCTTGTTCCAATTCCCGAATAGATGCCCATGGCGGTGATGCCATTTCTTTGTTGTTGTCTAAAAATGGTCCATCTGCAGCCAGTTTGAAACGGAGTCCGCCCATTCGATGACCATCATATACGCCCAATAAATAATCCGTTTCGTAAAGATTCTCTTCTCTCCTTCCTTGCTTTCTAGCTAATGCAGCTTCCCGTCTGCGCATCAGAATTCTACCCCACCGGTCAGGTGAGGAATCCAGAAAAGCACCAAAGTTTGTTTTATCATGTTTCAGAAAGTGATGACCTGAATACAACTCCAATTCAGGATCCAAAACCTGGGCAAATCCTCTTTGCAACCATTCCTGATCATATTCAAATGAAAAGACCTCCTTACCGCGTAACAGCTCAGAATGAAGTACACCCATGAGTTTCGGACCGCTTATTTCGCGCCAATCGGCATAAACGTATAAATCTCTTCGGGAGCTTTTTTTACTCATGATGGCTTATTTCTTTTAGGTGCACGCTTACCTGTTTCCAAATTCGCGTCTTGTAATTTTCTCCCGAGTTCATCATCCTTGGCTACAAGTAATAAATCCCTCTCCAGACCTAGGACTTTTAAAACATTCAAGTACTGGCCGATCCCGACACCAGGGTGCCCTTGCTCGATCTTCACTAAAGTACTCCGACCCATCCCAGCACGTTCGGCTACTTGGGTGGTACTTAATTTTCTTCTGAGCCGCGCCAAGCGCAGGTTCTCGCCAAGTGCTTCCAGTATGCGCTGAATTCTTGGTAGTAAAGATGCTGTCTTATTTGCCATAATGTTTTATTATTGATACAAATATACATCTTTTGTTTCTTTAAACACACATTACAGCAGCGATCACAAAATTTTGAATATTCCATATCGCGATATGGAATATTTTACTAAGCATACCCAATATCTACCGTTTATTATACGTTCGGATTTGGTTAGATAGACTGATTCCAGGTACCCCCACACAGAACCTATCCACTCTCCCCGGTCCAAAATTGACCACCAAAGCGAAGCATTGACAAAAAAGAATTACATTCGTTTTACCGTTCTTTATTGTTGCTTATTTGTTGCGCTACAAAACGTCAAAACTGACACTTGTTGCTTTTTTGTTGCGCAAGTTTAGAACCTAAAACGCAGATAATAAGCGTGTTGTAGCCTCAGCTAGGATAGGCATGAGGTGTATCGGGAAGTAGACCCGACAACCTTGATATAGACCACAAAAAAAAACGCCCCGATGAACTCGAGGCGTTTTTGTTTTTCTAGGCTAGTTAGAAGAATTATGGACTTACCAAATTCACACTCACATTAATGTAGAACGGGTTGGCTAAGCCATTTACTTGAGCGTACGGATCATCGCGAAGGATGCCGAAGGCACGGTAAATTTCAGCACCGTCAGTAAGACGATCCACATCGTAGCGGTAATTGATTCTATATCCCGCCTGGATAGACATCCAAACGAAATCTTTTAGAGAGAACTCATAGACCGCACGAACGCGAACTTCACCCCTACGGATTTCCAAATCTTCATCACGGATATCAAACCCAGGTAAGTTTTCATACATTCTGTACGATTGTCCTTGGAGTTCATATCCGAAAAAGACCATGTTTCTTGGGTTGATTGTTCTTCTCACATGTGCGCGAGCAGGGAACAATACTTCGGCCCCCCATTTATTCATTGCATCGGTGGAATTGTACAGAATTACTGGAATGTAGTTCAGTTCACCTACGCGGTAGGTACGCGCTAAACCTACAGCCCATTGCTTCTTTTCTGTAGGACGACGTCCCCAGAGCAGTGCAGCTGAATATTTCGTGTATTGCAATGGCATCATCGCAGTACCGTACGTGCCGCTGAGATCTGCAGAACCTTGGAACAACAAGAAGTCTGTTTCGTTTAGCGGCTTGAACAGCGTTGTGTTGATTCCAGTGGTACGCAATCCGTTTTCAGAGAGCGTACGGTGCAAAGGATTGTCCGTTTCAGCCGGTGCATCGGCGTACGAATAATTCGTATTCCAATAATTGGCTCCAAGCTGCCACAAAATGTTGTTATTTCCTACCACAGGCACATTAAAGCCTGCTCGTACACCGGTCGTGGCGTTGACCTGCTGTGCATCACCACCGGCAATGGTAGATCCATCGTTCAGTGACATCTCACCTGCTTGAATAGCATATGGACCTTGGAAGTCATACCCTAACGAGATCAATTTCGCCGGCGATAACCCCTCAATTTTAGGACTACACATGCGTTTAGAACTCTCATCTGCAAATCCGAGATCATCGTACAAACTCCAGTCGAAATCGTCTGTGGTTTCTGTTTGTGCGAATGCCGGAGTCGAAGCAAGGACGATTGCTGCCGTCGTTAACTTCAATACATTACTCCACATGGGTTATTTCTTTTTTCTTGAAGGCATCTTCAAACGCTTCCATACATCGGTGCGACCTAAGGCCTCAACTCCGATGAATCCGCGCATGTCGAGCGTGTTGTCATCTCTCATTTTGATAATGCCGTTGTAAGTAGATCCATTGTTTGGGTCGTACAAGGTTCCTTCTTCCCAAGAGTCATCGCCTTGGTATACGAAGTCCTTGAGCATACGGAATCCTCTTAGCGGTGCATTGCGCAATTCAGGATTCGGGTTATTGATATCCAATCTTGGGTTACCGTCAGCGTCGTTTGGCTCGATCAACCAAACTACACGACCGTAATATTTATTTCCGATACGGTCAATTTTGATGCGTGAACGTCCATTACTTGGTTCCCAAACCCCTACAATTCTGTCTGCTGGATCTTGAGTTTTTTCTTGTTCAGGCAAAACGAAACTTAATGTTCCGAAAGTAATAATGGCAGCAACTGCCCAAAAAGTAATTTTGCGAATCATGGTTGACTATTTAATGGTTAATTCAAGTGTAAAATCTAATTTAAAATCTCTGTTGCCGTCCCAGTAATCCTCCATGAGGTCTGCATCAAGTACGACATAGACGCGGTCTTCGTCCATAAGTTCTCCGAGGTCTAGATCTGAAGCAATCTCTAATTCAGCCATTGCTGCATTTGCGTCAATCGGGTTCTTGTAAGCAACCTCTTGCATCTCAACATCTTCGTTATCACTTGCAAAAGAAAGAACAACAGAGTTGATGTTATCAAATCCCAAAGTGTCGTTTGGACGAACAGTAGCCGATAAAAGTACCGCATCCGATACCTCCATGCCCTCTACATACGTGTCTTGTAGCATGTCCTCTAGATCAATAGAAATCTGCACTTGGGCCGAATTTGGACCAGCGAATAACGGTCCTTCCATACTGAACTCTAGATCATTCACATCATACTGATGCGCCTCTCCAGGTCCACTACAGCTCGTCGCTAAAGCCGTAACGGCGACGAGACTCATGATTTTGAATAGTTTGTACATGTTTGTTCATTTTAGCTGAGAAATATAAAACAATTAGAACTGTGGTAACGTAGTTTGATTGATTTTTTACCCGCAACGCCAATACATTCGGGCAAAAGCACACACTTGAAAGATGGTATTTCCTACTTTTGCCACCATGAGAAAAGACATCGAAATTCCAGAGGTACATCACGTTTACGTAGCGGCTGTAAAAGAGGCCAATGAGCAGAATGAATCCCAATGGTGGGTCTATATCATTAACGATTCGAACGGCCCTTTGGAAAACCTCGTGATCAACTCTAGAGGATACGCCGATCTGGACACCAAAGGCGGTAAGCAAACCGCCGCCCTTCGCAAACAAATCAAAGTGCTGCCTGCAAAATCGGCAGCGAAACTTGAACCGATCATGCCCGAAGTCTTTGATATTTTCAACGAGTATTGGGTACTCTTTTTTGAAGACGGCCAAATGAAGGACCGCAAATACATCTTTGGTCCTTACGTGATTGATGAAGGCGTAGCCGAGCCCCTACCCGTTCTAAACGCACGCGGAGTTTTGGTAAAATAAAACGCGACCTCCTTACATGTGAAGAAGACCGCGCTTTATGTATCGGGTGCTAGGGTTCTATTCAAATGAGAACACCTTCGTCTGATCTGGTGTAGTATACCACAGCACATCTGTAGTTCCACCACTTTGTGCCCATGATTTGGACACTATGCGCAAAAATAATACTGAAAGCAGAGTCGTATATCCGTGTTTAATACTGTTTGAGTACCTATAGTTTCGAATAGTACTCATGCCGTAGAGGGATTCAAGTCACTGAGGACCACACTCCTATCTTTGAGTGATCAAAAAATGAAAGCATGGAAGCGCAGCCCTTACACATATTACATACCAACGCCAAGGAAAAATTGATGGTGGCGAGAGTCACGTCCTTAGTTTGGTGCAAAGGCTCAATCGTGAAGAATTTACCTCGACGGTAGTCTCGTTTTCTGATGGTCCGATGGTGGACCAACTCAAGGCGATGGGTGTTACGGTGTATGTGGTGCATACCACTACCCCTTTTAATCCACTGATCACGAAAGAATTGGACGACATTATGCGGACGGAATCCATCGATATCGTACATGCACATGGGACTCGCGCTGCTTCCAATTCTTACAGGAGTGCGAAAAAAGCCGGAATTCCGATGGTGTATACCGTACACGGGTGGAGTTTCCATACCGACCAGCCGCGACTTAAATTCTTCTCGAGAAAAAGCAGTGAGTCGTATCTCGTGCAGCAATCCAGTGAAGTGATTTGTGTCTCGCAGGCAAATTTAGACCTAGGGACGTCCTTATTTATTATGTCTAATGCTTGTGTGATTCAAAATGGAGTGGATTTCGATCGATTTGACCGTCGTAAAGATGCGAGAGCTGCCATCAGGAAAGAATTGGGTATCGATGAAGATGCATTTTGTCTATCCTACATCGTTAGAATGACCAAGCAAAAAGATCCACTAACCATGGTTCAAGCGGTGGCTATGGCGACGCATCAGAATCCAAAGATTCATGCCGTATTTGTAGGAGATGGCGAGTTGCGTGAACAAGCAGAGCACATGGCGGCACAGCTTGATTGTGCTTCGAACATCTCTTTCGTAGGGTTTCGGAGCGATATTCCAGAGGTGTTAAGTGCTACAGATGCTTATGTGTTGCCTTCATTGTGGGAAGGACTTCCTATTGGCGTGATCGAAGCGATGGCCATGGCCAAGGCGATCGCTGCGAGCAATATCGAAGCAAATGCAGAAGTGATCGAGCACGGCGTTACAGGTCTGCTGGTTCCAGTGTCTGATCCTAAGGCACTAGCAGCGGAGATGGTGCAGCTAAGCGGCGATGCAAAATTGGTTCAAGAGCTTGGAGAACATGCGTATGAAAAAGCCTTTGATCAACTTCAGCTCGACGATATGACGTTGCGTGTAGAAGACGTGTATCGCAGAAATGTGTCAAGTACGAGGACCTTCAAGCGACTCGTCCGCCGAACGACGTATAAAATGCCAGACTAACCAAGCCAAGCCTGCGTTGAAGAAATAGAAGATGTACTTTGCCACGAAGGCCACGTTTCCAAAAAGGATATTTTGATAGAGCTTAAGACCATTGTACACCTGCCAGCTTGCCCAGGTATCTGCATACATTCTAGGGGTATTTAAAATGCCCGAATAAGTGATTCCGGTTATTAGTGCAGTGATTAAAAACTTGGAACGCTTCTCCCCTACAGGTTCACTCAAGAAATCTGTAAAACCGATGTAATTCAATACAAAGCCAAGAGCAAAGGCTATGGCGATGTTAACCGCGTAGATGTAGTCTATTTTGCGAGGTATGCGCTTCGGTATGCGTTTCCAATAGAGGTAGCTTACTCCTGCGCCGAGGAACGAGATCGGATACGTTAGAAAAGCAGCTTCGTTCCCGAGGTAATAATCCACCACAGCAGAGTTTACCGCCGTAAACAAGCCGATGAAATTTCCCAGGTTGTTGCGCTTAGTCACCAACCGAGTGACCATCATAGAACCCGCTGCTCCGATCGTGGAGAACCAGCCGATCGGGAGGCCATTCACCTTCGTTTCATGAAATCCTAGTGCAAAAGAAACGGTCAAAATCAGCGTGACTCCGAAGATGTCCATCCAGAGACTTTCTAAAAATCGTTGCGTGGATTTTAGGTCCATACCAAAAGGGGGTATTACTTCAGTTCGTTGAAACAAATGTAGCGGAATTATATGTTCTCGATTGCCTAATTTTGAGGCATGGATGTATTAAAAAACGCACGCGTCTTCGTGCAAGAAGAGTTGGCTAACGCTGAAGGAGGGCACGATTGGTTTCACATTAGCCGAGTAGTAAGTACCGCTAAAACGATCGCTGCAGCGACCACTTGTGATGCAGTGGTTATCGAGCTCGCAGCGTTGCTTCATGACATTGCCGATTCGAAATTTCACGATGGGGATGAGGAAATTGGACCTCGAAAAGCCCGTGAATTTTTGGAATCACAGGAACTCTCTTCCGAGCAAATAGACCATGTGGTGGCCATTATCGAAAACGTCGGATACAAGGGCGGAATGAATGATAAAACACATACTTCCATAGAGTTAGACATTGTTCAAGATGCCGACCGACTGGATGCTTTAGGTGCCATAGGCATCGCTCGAACCTTTAACTACGGCGGGTTCAAAGACAGAGTCATCTATGATCCTGAGGTCCCTCCTGTGGACTATACTACGAAAGAAGCCTACAAGCATTCTACAGCACCTACAATCAATCACTTCTACGAAAAGCTCCTGTTATTGAAAGATTTGATGACGACCGAGAAAGGACGTGAAATGGCAGAACAACGCCACCAATTCATGGAAAATTACCTCGAACAGTTTTACCTCGAATGGGAAGGAAAGCGATAATCCGTTATCTTAGAACACTCTACACCCCTAGTATTATGAATATCTCTTCCATTCTCGCCGCATCTCGAGAACAGCTTTCTGACAAATGGTTCATCGCAATAGTCACCCTCGTGGTCTATGGTATGGTAACGGCGCTTGCCGGCTCCGTGGTATTGGGTATACTCGTTGTGGGACACTTGTCGGTTGGGCTAGCCGCTTGGTCCTTAAACGTAGCTCGAGGTCAGGAGTTACGAATGGAATCGCTTTTCGAAGGTTTTCGATTTTTCATTCATCCCATGGTGGCATACCTGCTATTGGCAGCATCCGTAGTTATAGGTGCGCTGTTCTTCATCCTTCCAGGCATCATTATAGGCCTTGGATTGAGTCAGGTATTCTACATCCTCGCCGAGGATCCTAAACGTGATGGTCTTCAAGCATTGCAAGAGAGCTGGAACCTGATGAAAGGTCACAAAACGAGGTACTTTTTCATGCAATTCAGGTTTTTCCTACTCGGACTCCTTTGCGTCCTCACCTTAGGGATCGGCTTTTTCTTTTTAATGCCGTACGTAGCCGTTTCAAACGCCAATTTTTATCTCGCCATTTCCAACGGTGGCCGTGATGCCTTCGATGCAGAATATATCGTTTAACTCATGAAGCGAACACTTGTATTTATTCTACTGAATTTCAGTGCTCTGGCACTGGGCAGTTTCCTAATGGGTGAAGGTCCTACCGGACCCTGGTATGCCTCTTTAAACAAAGCGCCTTGGACACCTCCGGGCTGGGTCTTCGGTGCTGCATGGACGACCATCATGATCGCTTTTGCATTTTTCATGTCCACATGGCAAGGCACCTCTACGCGACCAAAGCGCGTTATACTCTTGTACGCTGTTCATCTAGTGTTAAACATCAGTTGGAATCCGCTCTTTTTCGATCTGAACTGGCTCGCCGTTGCACTCGTTGAAATACTACTGCTGCTCGCCTTGGTGATATACATCGGACTTTTGGGTAAAAAAGAATCGGGCCATATCTCCTTATTAGTGTTGCCTTACATCGCTTGGTTGAGTATTGCAAGCACCTTAAATGCCTACGCCCTCCTCTACAACTAACGGCTCATCATCTAAACACGTGCACCATGCGTAAGCTCTTCTATATTCTCGGCGCGATCATTCTTCTGAGTTTCTTGCTGTTTCAAGGCTGCCGCGGTTTAGTAAAGACTATTTACACGTCCATGGACTGTGACCAATTCAACATCGATCACATCGAACTCCGAACGGGTATCGACATTCCAAAAATCACCAGATTGCATTGCGAGATTGCCGACGATACCCGCACAGTCGCCTTTGAAATCCATAAAACGGGCGAGGCGCAAACCCTATACGCAGAAAAATACTTCAGCTGGGACGGCAAGATGTACTCCGCAACAGGAAGTAATGCTTCTACCCTTTGGTCCGCAACCTATGATACCGTCAGCGACGTATTAAACATCGAACTTCAATACCTCGACGATGAGTGATTTAGAACAACACTATACCAACCGATCAAACTGGATCCGTGCTGCAGTCTTAGGAGCAAACGATGGCATTCTAAGCGTTAGTAGTATCGCTATTGGAGTCGCATCGGCCACATCCGCAGTAGAGCCCATCGCTATCGCCTCCTTGGCAGGTCTTGTTGCAGGTGCACTCAGTATGGCCGCAGGAGAGTACGTGAGCGTAAGTTCGCAGGCCGATATCGAAGCCGCAGATCTCGCACGGGAAGCGAAAGAACTCGAAGAGATGCCTGAAGTTGAAGAGCGAGAATTGGCCAAAATTTATATGGGCAGAGGTCTGGACGAACCTACAGCATTAGAAGTAGCCCGACAGCTCCATTTGCACAATGCACTTGAAGCGCATGCCCGTGATGAACTGGGTATCAACGAAATCACTAGCGCCCAACCCTTGCAAGCAGCCTTGGCGAGCGCGTTGAGTTTTATCATTGGCGGAGCACTCCCCTTCGTACTCGTATTTTTCTTTCCTCCGGAAGATTTGTATTGGGCGGAATATGTGTTTTCCATCTCCTTCCTTGGAGTTTTAGGCGGGCTGAGTGCCTATTTAGGAGGCAGTAGCATTGCTCGCTCCGTACTCCGCATCGCCGTTTGGGGCACCCTAACTATGGCGCTAAGTGCGCTGGTTGGAAGTTGGGTGAATCTTCCGCTATAAACGTACCTTTGCCCTATGGCGACGAGAATCAACAAATACCTGAGTGAAATAGGCCACTGCTCGAGACGTGGGGCTGATAAATTATTGGAACAAGGACGCATCACCATCAACGGGGTCGTACCTGAATTGGGCGAAAAAGTACAGCCTGGCGACATTGTGGCGGTAGATGGAAAAGAAGTGGGTGAACGTACCGAAGAGCACGTATACATCGCATTAAACAAACCGCGTGGTATCGTCTGTACCACTGATCGACGCGTCGAGAAGGACAATATTGTAGATTTCGTAGGTCACCCACAGCGTATTTTTCCTATCGGCCGTTTGGATAAACCCTCAGAAGGACTCATTCTGATGACCAGTGATGGGGACATCGTAAATAAAATACTGCGTGCTCGTAACAACCACGAAAAGGAATACGTCGTTCACGTGGATCATCCCATCACCCAACAATTCATCACGAAAATGCGTAACGGTGTGCCTATTTTGGATACCGTAACCCGAGAATGTGAGGTAGAGCAGATTGGCCCAAAGAGTTTTAGAATCATTTTAACTCAAGGCTTGAACCGGCAAATCCGTCGCATGTGCGAATATTTAGGCTACCGCGTAACTAAGCTCAAGCGTGTTCGCATCATGAACATTACGCTAGATCTTCCAATAGGGCATTGGAGAGACCTCAAGAAGCATGAGTTAAAGACTCTGTATAGATTGTGTGAGTCCAGTGAAAAAACACACTTCTAACGTCTAAAAAAGTATCGTTTGTGCTCAATTTGCAGTCTAGATTTCTATCTTAGTTGAGATTCAAGACGTTATGCAACTAGACACCCTTTTTACCGCTGCCAATTCCCTTGCGTTCTTCACTTGGGTGGTGCTCTGTGTTGCCCCCTACCACACACGTGTTCGCACCGTCATTTTTGGAGGTGTCGTCATGCTACTTGCACTCACTTATACCGCTCTATTCCTATCCACCTTTGACATGAATATGGCCAATGATATGGCAACGCTGAGCGGTTTAGCCACATTATTTAGTTCAAAGCAAGCAGTACTCTTAGGTTGGATTCACTATTTAGCGTTTGATCTTGTCGCAGGTTTATACATTGCCCAAAATGCGAAAGAACACCAGCTTCACAAACGGGTATTGATTCCCTTCTTGCTCGCAACCTTCATGGCCGGTCCGTTGGGATTGTTCGCTTACGTACTTTGGAGGACCGTTCGAACCAAACAGTACACTTTTTAATGCACCGCAATCCGACACTTTTCAACCATCGTTTGTTTAGTCTTGGTGCAATCATTGCGGCGCTTTACTCCTTGGCCTGTGGAGGTCTAATTGCTACGTCGTCCACAGAAGTATTGGGTGTGAATGCCTTTATCAAGCCTTTAAAGTTTGGCGTATCCACCGTCATACTCTTCCTCTATTTTAGCTGGTTCTCCAACTTCGTACCTCGAGTAAAAAAGCGCGCCTTTGAGCGTTTTGCACGTGTAAACGCAGCCGTTATGGCATTCGAGCTCAGTTGGATTCTCATTCAAGCCTCCCGCGGTACCTTAAGTCATTTCAATATTTCTACTGCATTCGAAGGCACCATGTTTTCGCTGATGGGTATAGCTATTGGCATTTCCACCACTTGGACGTTGGTACTTTTTAAGTGGACCTTTAGAACAGATTTCCGCATGATGCCTGGGGTGTTGTGGTCGGTTCGTTTTGGCATCCTCTATTTTGTAGGATTCGGTTTTTCCGGCTATTTAATGGGCGCTTACCTCAATCACTTTGTCGGCACACCTCTAGAATCTGCAGGAATCCCATTTTTAGGCTGGTCTACTTCGGCCGGTGATTTACGTATTCCTCATTTTTTTGGACTTCACGCCTTGCAGCTCATGCCTTTCTCCGCTCATGTCTTTAAAATTAAAGCATTTGGTAGTATTGTTCTTTCCTGCGTCTATGGATTAGGCTGTGTCCTTCTGATGTATCTTGCCCTCCACGGTCAACCTCCTTTTTAACACTCTCCTATGATTGCAGCCCATATCCAATTCATTCCTTTAGCCAGTGATGCCCCAATTGAACTGGTCGATCACGCCATCGCCATTATTCAAAAAAGTGGATTGCAGTATGAAGTAGGTCCCTTTGGCACTAGCGTGGAAGGTGAAGCAACTTTGGTAAGCGGAACCGTCGAAGCGCTTGTTGCCTGCCCCACTACTTCTGAGTTTCTATTGAATGTACAGTACCATGTAGGGCCCACTCGACTTTCAAATCTGGAAAAGGTCGCAAAGTTCAGATAGTTACCGCTTAAGGCTTTGTTCTAGGTCTTATATTTGTCGTCCGATTTTTTTAGTAACACCAAACGTTTACCATGTCAAAAATCTTGTACACAAAAACTGACGAGGCTCCTATTCTAGCTACTTACAGTTTCCTGCCGATCATTAAGTCGTTCACTTCTAAGGCCGGTATTGCGGTCGAAACAAGAGACATTTCACTTGCTGGTCGTATACTAGCCACCTTTGCTGACCTTCTACCGGAAGAGCAGCGCATCAGCGATGATTTAGCTGAGCTGGGCAATCTGGCAAAGCAGCCAGAGGCAAACATTATAAAGCTTCCGAACATTAGTGCGTCTATCCCGCAACTGAGCGCCGCGATCAGCGAGTTGCAAGCAGCTGGATTCGCTTTACCTGACTACCCTTCTGACCCCGCTAATGATACTGAAAAAGGCATCAAAGCACGTTACGACAAGATCAAAGGTTCTGCCGTGAATCCTGTCTTACGTGAAGGGAACAGTGACCGACGCGCACCTAAGGCCGTTAAAAACTATGCACGCAAGCATCCGCACTCTATGGGTGCATGGACTGCGGATAGTAAAGCCCATGTAAGCTCGATGAGTGCTGGTGATTTCTACGGTTCAGAAGTAAGTACAACGATCGCGGAAGCCACTTCGGCGGATATCGTATTTACCACTAAAGACGGAAGTAAGCACATTTTAAAAGTAGGTATTGCTCTCCAAGCTGGTGAAATCATAGATGCTGCGCGCATGAGCATGAGTGGCCTCAAGGCCTTTTTAAAAGAGCAGGTAGCGGATGCCAAGGCACAAGGCGTCTTGTTTTCGCTACACATGAAGGCTACGATGATGAAAGTCAGCGATCCGATCATGTTTGGCGCTTGTGTGGAGGTGTTTTTCGAAGATGTGTTTACGACCTACGCTCAGGAATTTGAGGAGTTAGGAGTGGATGTACGCAACGGTTTAGGTGATGTGTATGCCAAAATTGGCCAATTGCCTGAGGCGAAACGTACAGAGATTGAAGCAGCCTTAGAAGCTGCGATCGAAAACGGTCCAGATCTCGCGATGGTAAATTCTGACAAAGGCATTACCAACTTGCACGTACCTTCAGATGTAATCATCGATGCGTCCATGCCAGCAATGATCCGTACTTCAGGACAGATGTGGGACAAAAACGATAAACCACAAGATGCAAAAGCGATCATTCCAGACCGCAGCTACGCTAGTATTTACCAAGCAACCATCGATTTTTGTAAGGAAAATGGTGCGCTAGACCCGACCACTATGGGTTCTGTAAGCAATGTCGGTTTGATGGCACAAAAAGCAGAAGAATACGGCTCCCACGACAAAACGTTCCAGCTTGATGCTTCAGGAACGGTAGAAGTGGTTGCGAATGGTACTACGTTGCTAGCTCAAGAAGTTGAGGAAGGTGATATTTTCCGCATGTGTCAGGTGAAAGACGCACCGATCAAGGATTGGGTAGGTCTTGCCATTCGTCGTGCTCGCGCTACAAAGATGCCAGCAGTATTCTGGTTGGACGAGCACCGTGCGCACGATGCACAACTCATCCAAAAAGTAGAAGCTTACCTCCCTTTGCACGATACTGAAGGTCTAGACATCTTCATTATGGCACCTCGCGAGGCCACCATTTTCTCGTTAGAGCGTATCATTCAAGGATTGGATACCATTTCTGTTACTGGGAATGTGTTGCGCGATTATCTAACTGACCTCTTCCCTATTCTAGAAGTAGGTACGTCAGCGAAAATGCTTTCTATTGTTCCTTTAATGAACGGTGGTGGTTTATTCGAGACGGGCGCTGGTGGTTCTGCACCGAAGCACGTACAACAGCTCACCTCAGAAAACTACCTACGTTGGGACAGTTTAGGAGAGTTTCTAGCTTTGGGCGTCTCCTTGGAGCACTTTGCCGAGAAGGACGGAAACGAAAAAGCGGCAGTTCTTTCAAAGACGCTCGATGAAGCTACTTCGAAATTCTTAGATCAAGACAAAAGCCCTACCCGTCGTTTAGGGGGTATCGATAACCGTGGATCGCACTTTTATTTGGCGATGTACTGGGCGCAGGAATTGGCTTCTCAGGAGGATAACGCTGAACTAAAAGCCACCTTTACACCATACGCGAAAGCGCTAACAGAGCATGAAGCTCAGATTGTTGAGGAACTCATTGCAGTACAGGGTCAGCCGGCTGACATCGGCGGTTACTACCACATGGATGAGGCCAAAGCAACTCAGGTAATGCGTCCTTCAGCGACACTGAATGAAATCGTAGATGCGTTTTAAAAAAGCGAGCTAACGAACATAAAAAAGCCGGCATTGCTATTTGCGATACCGGCTTTATTTTTGATCGAATGTCGTATTTAGCGTTGCTTTTCTAAAGCAAAAAGGATCGGCACGTCAAGACGGTCCGCCCAGCTTTTTTCGCTGTGCTCTGCTCCTTCAAACTTCTTAGTCACCCAATCTTCACCTTGCGTGAAACCGTTTTGCTCCAGTACTTCATTTACTTGCAGCTGGAACGGCTCGTACATCTGATCTAAGGTTTCGGTACCATAATCGAAATAGATGGATACCTGTTTTGAAGCATCTAAATGCGATTGAACATAAGAACGAAATACCTCTGGCACTTCATCGTTCGGCGAATAACCACCCGGCCAGTGCGTGCTTAAACACAATGCTTTGGAAAAGACCTCTGGGTATTCCCCAAGCGCATACATGCTCATCAAGCCGCCCATAGAACTGCCCGCAATGACGGTCCCTTCTCTAGAAGTGTAGGTAGAAAAAGTGCTGTCAATAAGTGGCTTAACCTCTTCAACGATGTACTTAAGGTAGGCATCGCTTTGCACCGGAAACGTGGAGTCTGAACCGTAATGGCTGGCAACGTCAGACATAAGTGAATCAGAAAAGGTTTTCTGTAGGGCCTCAAAAGGAGCTTGAGGAAAATACTCGAAATTACGCTGTACTCCTCCATTATGTAGTGCAACTACGATCGTCGGTAATACTTGCTTCGAGGCGATAAGACGGTCCAAAGTTTCGTCTACTCCCCATTCTTGCTTGTTCCAAGTACTGCTCGAATCGAACAGCATTTGACCGTCATACATGTACAATACCGCATGCTTACGCTTTTGCTTGTAACCTGAAGGCAACCAAACATCCACGGGGCGTGTACGAATGTAGTTGGATTCAAACGAGTCTAAACGGAGTAAGGTTCCTCTGCTCGCACCCGCTAATGTATCCCAAACTATAGGGTTTTGCGCTAAGGTATCTGATGCCACAGTGGTCTGGCAACTTTGCACGCTGAACATCACTGCACATGCCAATGATCCTAGTACGATGGTCTGTTTGATCATTTAAGTTCTAAAATCAAGGTTTCCATAGGGCCTACTTGCAAGTTTTGGTGGAGCTCAAAGTCTTCACCTGTGATCAGGTGATGTGCCGTGGTTGCTCCATTCAATCCTTGCTCGAAACGGTCCAATTCTATTTCTTTCGCCTCCGTATTTTTATTTACGACCACCATAAGGTGCTCCTGTTCAAAGCTTCTGAAGTAAACATAGATCTCATCGTTTGGTGTGTAATGAAGCGTTGTGCCCATGTTTAACGCACAGCTTTCTCTACGAAGTTTCGCTAGCGTCTTGATCCAATTTTGTGCTTCCAACGCCTGACTAGACAATCCTTCACCCGTAAAGGCGTTGACCGTATCTCCAGGCCAACCGCCCGGGAAATCTGAACGGATGATGCCGTGATCTTCCGTGTCAGGATTCGACATCAGAATTTCAGTTCCATAGAAAAACTGGAGGGTACCGCGCATGGTAAAGTACATGCTCATGGCCATCTTCCATTTGTCAAAGTCTTCTTCCAAACGCGTGAAAATGCGACTCATATCGTGATTGTCTGGGAAGATCATTACGTTGTTCGTGTTGGCATATTTGTAGTCGTTCGCTAACGACTCATACACCTTCGACATGGCCGGTCTCCAGTCACCGTCGTTCATTAATCCCTCAACGATGGCTGTTTGAAGTGGAAAATCCATCACACTCGGCAAATAGCTGGTGTAGTCGTCGTGGCGCTTCACACCGTCCTGCCAATACGAGATAAGGGCAGGATCACTGATCCACTCCTCTCCTACTATGTTGAAATTTGGGTATTCTTCTAAAATGGCTTTCGTCCAATCGGTCAAGAAATCTGCATCAGGGTACGGCCAAGTATCCATTCTAATCCCATAGAGATCCAAATACTCCACCCACCAAATGCTGTTCTGGACCAGATATTTAGCCAATTTTTCATTCCGCTGGTTCAGATCCGGCATGGTCTTCACAAACCAACCGTCCGTAAATCGCTTTTTATCTACTTCTGCGGCGTGTGGGTCGAATCGCGTCACCTTCATGTGTGAAGTCGCTGTAAACTCGTCCCACTGATTGATCCAATCTTCAGAAGGAAGATCTTCCATCCATTCGTGGTATGAACCGATGTGGTTCGCGACCTGGTCCATGATTAGACCAATGCCCGCTTCTTTGGCTTCTTTAGATAACTGCTTGTATTCTTCATTCGTACCGTAACGCTTATCTACTTGGTAGAGATCGGTCATCGCGTAGCCATGGTAGCTGTATGCCGGCATATCGTTTTCGACGACGGGGTTCAGCCACAGCGCGCTTACGCCCAAATCTTTAAAGTACCCAAGGCTTTGGCGAATACCCTCGATATCCCCACCGTGGCGTCCGCCTTGAAACGAGCGATTCGGGGATTCCAACATGCCTTTAACCGCATCGTTATCCGGATTTCCATTGCGGAATCTGTCCGGCATGATTAAATAAATGAAGTCTGCCGAGGAGAACCCTTTGCGTGCAGCACTTTCTGGTCGGCGCTCCAAAATATCTATGGATGCTTTAGCAACGTGCTTTCCTTTCGAGTTTCTAAAGGTAAAAACGTGTGAACCGATCGTGGTATTTTCGGGGACTACAGCAGTCACAAACAAGTAATTTGCACTGGTAAGTCCTTCCGAACGAAGTACTTGAAGTGTGGAGCTTTCTGCGTTTAGACCAGAAATATCTTTACCATATACCATGAATTCGACCGTGTCGTGCTCCATGCCTACCCACCAGCTCGGGGGTTCAATTTTTGTGATTTTTTGCGCCACTGCAGGGAATGCTGCCAAGAGGGACAATGCAAATGCGAGATTTTTCATAATTGGGTATTGGATAATGCTCTAAAATACAACCGAAGGGCATAAGGATGGTGCCGTTTGCTAATTTGCCCTTAGTTTTGCATAAAAATTAAGCAATGGCTAAGCTCAAACTACAAGAAGAGGTCCTGCATGCCTTAGAGGTCAACGAAAAGTTGCCTTTTTCAGAGCAGCAGCGCAAGCTCGTAAGCGCGATCAAAAGCGGTCAGAATACTTGGCTGGCTGCGGATCCTACCGAGCCGCACGTTTGGGCCGTTGCAGCCACGTTAATTCACAAACTAAAAGCCAGCTACGAGGATGTCGCTCGAGCGCTAATTCTAGTGGTAGATAAGGAACGTGCCGATCTTTATGCCGAAGCCTTTGAACTGCTTGGGAAGCACACGGATCTACGTGTATGGACCGCCTATACGGGTCCACAGCTACTCAAGCAAAAGGAAGACATCTACTTCGGAGCCGATGTAGTCATCGCAACCCCACAGCGCTTGAATGATTTGCTGAACATCGAAGGATTTAACAGTGCCTCGGTGCAAACTTGTGTGATGGACAATAGCAAGGCCCTACTTCGAGTAGGTACGAATGGATATACCCAGCGCATTGCTGACAGCATTCCATACAAGCAACGGATTTGCATAAGCGAGGGACGCTGTAAAGCCACTCGCACTTACATGGAACGGTTCGCGTTCCCGTATGAGAAGCACCTTTACGAAGCTGAGGAGGCTTAACTTATTGCAATCGCGGATCCGGCCAAAAGCCTGAATGTTTCACGGGATATTTGTTGTTGAGCTGTGTTAGGCTTGCATTCCACCACGCAGTGGCGTTTTCGACCAATTCTTCCCCGTCATTTCCACGAATGGGTTCTACACGTAAGTCGATGTAGGCGTTCACGCGCCATTCCTGACACATCAACCACAGGTGCTTTAAAAACGGTACGCCTGGAGGGAAGGCCGTTTTAGCATTGTCAAAATGGAGACTCCACTGGTAGATAGGGAAATTGTGCGTTGCGCACTCGTAGAACATACCTGGCTTAAGTGGAAAGAGCAACGTCCTTCGCCCGAGGTTCCTTCTGGGAATAATACTACCGTTTGCCCCTTTTTCATGGACTTAACGATGTAATCTTTGGTGGATTTTCTGCTCTCTTTGCTCTCTCGTTTGACCCAGATGACGCCCAAGGCTCGAGCGGCCCAACCGATAATTGGCCAAGAGCGAACCTCCACCTTACCTACGATAGTGAACAAAGCCTTCGTTGGAATAAACAGTACATCTAAATACGAGCGGTGGTTTGCCATGATCATTCCGGGCTCCATCGCATCGAATGAAGGTCCATGAACCCGAACGCCGATCACCCAAAGTAAGACGCCCTTGAGCGAAATAAACACCCAGTGTGCGGTTTTACGGGAGGTAAAAGGCATCATCAGTGCCAGCAACGTCACCCCAAACAGGATGATGCTGAACACCACGAATATGCGAAAGAAAGCCAGTAGTGATCTCATAATGCAATAATGCGACGTAAATTAACACGAATACCGCGAGATTGTGCGCATTCTGTGTGAAATCCCCGTATTCAGAGGGCTTTTTTTATGAATTGGGCACTTTTTAAGTCTCAAATGTGAAATTAGAAGTTCCAGCGGTCGTTAAATGTGTCTTTTACGTCTACGCCAATTTTTATTCGAAACCCCTGTTGCGCCATCTCCGGTTGCAACAGATAATACACCCCAAATCTAGTCGGCGTGTCCCACAGTCGAACCTTACGCTCCAGACCCACATAGGATTCTAGGTAAGCCACATTTTCATTTGGGACGGATAGAAAACTTGCTCCAACGGCTGTACCCAACTTCAGCCTCCTAATGACTGGAATTTTGCCCAAAAAGAATCCGTCGAAATGATGAATCGCTGAACCGGTGAGATACACGCTTGGTGAAGCGAATGTTTCTGGCAGCGCTTGGTATGTATAAAGCGGTTGGGTGAATAAAAAATAGTCACCGCCTCGAAACCATTTGTATTCGATGAACCTCACTTGATCTGGATCGTTTAAAAATCCACCCGAGGAAAATCTGTAAAAGCTCTCTCCTAGGGGACCAAACCTGAGCATATCTTCTACGAGCATCTCGTATTTCGAATACGACACGTCACTGCCGAAGAGGTTCGGTATGCCTTGCTTAAAACTAAAAATGAAGTCCGGCCATTTGCTCGAAAGGACAATCTTCTGCCGACCTTTCAAATAATAGCGCTGGTAGGGGCGAATAAGCACCTCCACTCCTAACTGCGCAACGGTATAGCTCGGAAATGGAGCCGGCTCGTTGCGTTGCCCGAAAAGATCGTTCGTCCATTCTGCAAACTGCAGCCCTTGAATGCTTTCACGATTGCTGTATTCCAAGCCAATTTCTGTGTAGAAACCATTCATCCATTCATAACGGTGGTACCCTTCTGCAAATATTTTACGGACAAAGTTTGATCGTGCGAAAATACCAGCGATATCCACGCTTTGCGTGATTTGTTTGTACTCGTCACCTGCACTGAAGCGGATCGAACCGTTGTGCAACGGTGCATACATGTACGTGGTTGACACCGATCCTTTAAGATCCTGATTTAAAAACCCATAATTTACATTCGCCACCGTACTGATGCTTTGGTAGTTCGAGAACCGCTTTGAAAATAGGATACTTGGCATCCAGCGCACGCCACCGATCCCAACGGCGTTCCATTGTGCAATCAAAGGCGAAATAAAGACATTCGTTCCCTTACTCCTCTTTCGGTAACCCATTCCACTCACTAATGGCTCGTACCAGTGAAATTTATTGTACTCGGCATCTGCGCTGTCCAAATAAGCATCAGAATTTAGATAACGAATCAAACTGTCTTGCTTTCTGGTCCATTCATCCAACACTTCCGACTTTGGTCGGTATGCCGTCCAAAAATCCTCTTGCAACTCGGTAGGTTCCGGTAGATAGGCCACCATTCGCGGATTGCGTTTGGTATTTGCCGGCGTGGGCGTATTGACCGCAGTGACCTTGTATTCAAAACTTAATTTCGGATCCGCTACTTCCATCTTAATCTCGGAAGGATAAAACGTGCCCCCTGAAGTAAACTGCTGGGATACCGTGACCCCGTCGAATACGGCTCGTAATGCAAGCACTCTTTTGGTCGTGGCGTTGACCTCAAGAGTACCGCTCCATCCTACTCTTCCCTCTTTGGGTTGGAGTGCGAGCGTCACGAATTCTTCTCCTTGAAACAGCATACTCTTTACTAGCTCCACACGGTAGTTCGTCCAACCGCCTTGCACAAGCCAACCGGGCATAGGCCTTGGGTGATGCGGTGAAAATTCGCTTTTAGCAAGTGGTGTCCAAGCGATAGAACGGTAATCCGATAACGGGTACTGTCCGAAAGTTCCTTTGGATTGACCGCTGTTAAAATCGGTTCCAGGGCTAAGATCTATCTCAAGCCCCACACTCACTGAGTTTCCAAAGTCTGCGGGCTTTTTGCTGTAATTTTTGAACGCCTCAACGCTTTGAAAAGAAGATCCATCTCTGAACGAGACTGTGGCGAGCTGCTCAAAATCGGTACGAATACTGTCGCTGATCTGCCGAGAATAATAGGTAATGTTTTGTGGCTGAATTTTGCGGTAGTCGATATAGGCCGACTTCAGTTCACGTAACAGTACCACGGCGGGGTCTTCTCCATCCACTATGGTCACCTGGTTCAACAGAATTGTAGAATCCGAGCGGATATCTTGAGCGATCGATTCGAACGCTACAGTGAATACTAGAACAAGGGTGAGCCATATGCGCATTCGGCGAAATTACCACTAAAAAACCCGCACGAATGGCTTCGTACGGGTTTTCACAAGGTTTTAAGATTTTATGACGTGTTAGAGATCCATGAGACGTTTTTTCTTCGAGGCATTCCATCCCATGGAAATTCCGAATCTGTATGAAGTTCCGTCTTTCGGGGGTATCAGATAAGCATTGATCGGGAAGTTCATTTCCCCGCTTTTGATCGTCTTACCGACAGAAAACACAAGTGCAGTGCTCACTGCGATGTCTCCGCGAGAATCTAGTTTTCCATTCATGGATCTCGAGAAGTCTATGGTCGGACCAAACGCAAACTCCCAACCCGAGTTGTTAGAACGAAGTCCGTTAAGAATGGTAAGTGTCGGAATTAAACGGTTGGCTTCGAGGCCGCTCAGCATAGGAATCACCTCTGCGAGTGCTTGCCAATTTCCTGTGGTGATGTAGGCTTTTTCGAATTGGTATCCGAACTGACTCATCATCGGAATCTTCTGATCAAATCCTCCTTCGGCAGCCGGCTTTGCAAGAATCTGAGCATTCGCACCTGTAACAAATCCGAAGCCCATACGAGGTCCCTCTGCTACGATCGTGCGATCAAATGGATTATTGAGAATGTTCTCATAGTCGTTTGCTATGGTTACGCGACGCACCAATTCCTGATCCACCTCAATCTCAAGCATGTCCTTTAAGGTCAATTCTGCCATCAATAGATCGTTTTTGGGTACATCCACGTAATTCCTATTTGTACTCGACACAAAGGTTCCCGAATGCACGTCGAAAAGACGTACCGTGGTGCTCACTTTCTCACCTAAGAGATTCATGGAACCGGTTAAAATGAAGTCGACCTGCAATAACTCTCCGTACTCTTTTAGACATATACGAGAAAAACACCCCGTAAAATCTTTATCGTCCCTCGTAGATATGTATTCAATATCGTAGTTGTCCATGACCTCATATCCAGGAATATTGATCATTTCGAGCGATAATTTCTGAATGATCTGATAGCGTTGTACTTCTGGATAGCCGCGTGTATCAAAATCTAATACAGCTACTGAAGGATTGCTTTGCCCAAATACCATAGATGAGACTAGCGTACATAGAGCGATAACTAACTTTTTCATGATTTCATTTTTTAATGATTTCTATACTCCAAATCTCCGTGAAGTGATGAGGAGTTGAAACCTTAAAAAGTATCACATAAGAGTCTATTTCACCTCTATATCGGGGTTGATTTTCTCTAAAAACCTATTATTATCTCAATATTGAAACTTATTAGTCTTCTCAAAGGCTCTGTACAAACTTGCCCTACTCACTCCAATGTATTGTGCTAGGGTGATTCGATCCATATTACGGAAGAGTTCCGGTCGGTATGTACGTACCCAATGTACGCGGTCGATAGTTTTCGGCATACGCAGCATCGTCAGGCGTGCACGTCTGTTTTTCTGAATCTCCGCTGTACCCGAAACGTACAAGAGTTGCGCCAGAGGAAACTGTTGAAAGATCTCCTCAAAGGCCTGCTGTGAAAATCTTAAAATGGTCACATCCGTTTGCGCCAGGTAATAGTGCTGTGGATGTTTATCTAGAAACAAGGAGTCTTCATTGACGAAAATCGAGCGCGGTGGAATCACATTGAACAAGGCATCGCTTTGCTGATAACTGTTGCGGTACATTTCTTTCAAGAAGCCGTTGGTCAGAAACCAAAAGTCCTTATTCTCAGGGCTCAATTCACTAATCACCTCGCCCTTTTTCTTTACAACACGCATGTCTATTCGGGCAACGACCGCCTCTATCGTTTCATCAAACGCAGGAGTATAGACGGGCAGCGACTGGAAATAGTCGCGTAAGGAGCGTAAATCATTTTTCATCGCCAAACATTTTTAATGTGCGGAATAAGGAAGCTCGTGAAATGCCCAAATAATCCGCCAATTCTTTGCGAGGGATCACGTTCAGAAGTTCTGGGAACTGCTCCAAGGCTGCCTTGATCCGTGATTCTACAGAAGTTTGTAGCATCTCATAGGTCGTATGGCGGTATTCGGTCATACTCAGATTGATGAGTCCGGAGATCAGTCGGGGTCCAAAGTCATTGCCTTCACTCATATGTAGAATTTGGGCGCGAGGAATGGATGCGACAACCCCTTCGACGAGGCATTTCGCGATCGTTTCGGCAGGCTGAGAATAGATCAGCAGGTCTTCAGAAAAGGTACATTTGCCCTTGCGGTAAAAACGCAGGAGATGGTATTCGTCTTGTTCTTTGAGGTATTCGCCGAAGGCACCTGTCAGGATGACTTGAAGATCCCCTTCCGTACTTTGGAGGGACCATAATTCATCGCCCGGGGCATAGGTTTTGAAGACGAATCTTCGAGAGAATTCGCGCAGTTTATAACTGTCCTCTACGGAGGAAATCCGAAGATTAGCGAATAGGACGTTATAGACCGCATCGTGATCTATGCGATCAGTCATACGGGTAGTGGTTTCTTGGTTGGTTCCTCGAAATTAGTGATTTTCTCTCAACAGACTGCGACGCAACCAAAAAACTGATAACAAACCTCCGTTGCAGTAGAACATGATGCTGACCACCGCGACACCTTGAATGCCAAAGCCGAGATGGAGCGCGGTGGCATCGAGTAATAAATTGACCAGAAGAAGGATCAAACCCTTGTAGAAGTTCAAGCGCGGCTGGCCTAAAGCATCCAAGGAGAGTCCGTAAAACCGGTCCATGGGGATCAAAAGCGGAAGGAAAAGTAGGATCCGAAACACATCGATGCTGTCTTGGAAACGCTCCCCGCCTAAGAGCGAGATGAGTACCGGCGCTGAGAAGAAAAATATGGGGATAAATAGTAAGGCGATTCCTGAGGTGCGCAGTGCTCGTGTAGTGATGAAGCGCCAAAGTTGCGAGGATTTGCCTTGGTTGATCATGCCGCTTATACGGGCGTAATAGACGCTGCTGAGGCTTCTGAAGGGTACTTCAAAAACCTCGAGCCATTTGCGGCCGACCTCAAAATAGGTGACCGAGGCGGTTCCTAGGAAGAATTGGATTAAGAACACGTCCGTGTTGATGATCAAGCTGGTGATGATTTGGGTACCGCTGGTAAACTTCCCGAATTCCCAGATGGCTTGTAAGGATCGTTTGGTGGCACTAGGAATGCAACGGATGTTGGACCACCCCAAAATGAGGACCAGCAGTGAGGATGTAGCGGAAGATGCGAGCAAAATCCAGAGGGCGGTGCTGGCTTGGGATAATTGGTTTTGGAAACACCAGATGCCTAACATAAAGGAGCCGGATTCGACCAAACGGATGATTGCGATGCCCCTGAAATTTTCACGACTTTGCAGTAAAATGGCTGCTACAAATGAGGGGATGGCGGTGAATGCGAGCAACGATATTGGTAGTAACGTTGCACTTTCGATGGAAGAAAGTACGCTTGTTCCTGCAGTGATCAGCACAAAAAGTAGGCATGTGATCAATGCCGTTACCCAAGCTGAACCGGTAAGATCGGAAGAATAGGATTTTCCTGAAGCCAGTTTGATGTATGCTGCCGAAATGATGCCCAGTCTCAGCTGGACAAAGATACCGAATGCCGCGGTGATCAGTAAATACAAGCCGAAGGCATCCACACCTAGGGTCTGGTTCAACAATCGAAATGACAGCAGTGCCATGACCGCTGGTGCGCCGTTACTTATCAAGCTGAACAGCTGTTGTATCCCTAGTTTTCTATCCATTGAGCTGCATTCTCATTTTATCGGCACGGGCTTCCCATGATTGGGACTGAGCAAAAGTGATTCTTGCCGCTGCAGCCGTTTCGTGAAGTTCCTCAGCCTCTATCCGGGCCAATTCCATGACGGCTTCTTGCGCCGAAGATACCGGACGAACCCAGTTCTTAAATACCGATAGATCGGCGAAATCTGTGGTTAACACCGCCATTCCTAGCGACAAGTATTCGTTTATTTTTAATGGATAGATAAATGAAGTAAAGTCGTTTTTCACAAACGTGAATCAAACCTACAGTACACTTCTGAAGGTGCTCCCCTACTTCATCCGGGCGCTTTACGCCCAAATAGATAACCCGATCCATCGACGTGAGCTCTTGAGCGGCACCACACTTTATGGGGCCAATCAAGGTCATTTTTAATACGGGATTTGCTTCCAGTAAGTGTTGTAGCAGCGGGTAGTCTAAACGATCGTCGAGCGCTCCTATATACGCGGCGGGCAGCTGATGTTCTGGAAAAGCTTGGGTTCGCATGAAATCCTTGGGATTCATACCGTTTGGAATCCAGGTCAGTGGTTTAGTACTGCCGGAAAACTTAGCTAAAAGACCTTGGCTGCTTACGTAAATCTCATCGGAGTGCTTTACAAGCTCTTGCTCCAAAGGAACGCCGTGCTCTGCCAACCAATACGCTGGCTCAATATTGTCGTAACAATAGTACACATGTTTGAGGGCAGTGAAGGATAAGAATGCTTCCTTATAAAGTTGGTTAAATGCATTTACCGCTATAGCCGCCGACCAATTCAGTCGTTGCATCGCACCCAATACATGCTGCTTGTAGGTGCGATTGTTCCAGCTCAGCACCTGATTGTAGATTTTTTTCGAGCGTATTTTATTCGAAGGGAGCATCAGCGGCATCTCCAACACCCATAATTTCTCCAGGTCTTTTTTTGGACGGTACAGTCGTTTTGCAAAGCCAAGTGCTCGCTTAAGCCTACCACGCTCCTGGCCTTTGATGAGCTGCGTGTAAGTCATCGGAAAGTTGATGACCAAGACCTCTTGATGCCGTGCCATTTCCTTGGCTAATTCCACAGTGGAAGCCAGTCCTTCCCTCTGGTAAACAGGGTTCGCAAAATGACTATCGGATCGCTCTTTTTCATAATGCCCGAAATTAGTCTATTCTAGGCCCTTCTGAGTGAAAAACGCTAGTGTTGAACCTCTAAATCCTCATTTTTGAAAAGTCATTACGCTAAAGAACTAAAGCTGCCTTAAGGCGAGGTATAAAAGTCTCAACTTTTCCATAATCGTTTAAAATGCAATGAACTGATAACTGCTGATCGGAAAAGTCTTCCTAAATTGAAGCTGTGTTAATGCAAAAAAATAGAGATTATGAATCCGATTTGTAGTATTAGCCAAGCCATTAAGCATTTTAAAGGAGACCTGAGTCGCGTACGCGAATTCTGTAAAGAAAAAGGGATTGTGATCAGTGAAAACGCGTTGCAAGCCCGAGTTAGATCTCTGTAAAACTCTTTAAAGCAGCCCTGGATCAGGGCTGCTTTTTTCGTTTATTTGGTACAGCATTTGTAATCCATGCGCTATGAAAAAGTCTCTTTTACTCCTTTTGTCCAGTGCAGCCCTGCTCTACTCATGTGCCAGTCCAAACCGCGCGTTGTATGACACGGCGAACGCATTGTATGGAACCGGCTGGACCTATCTCGGTACAATCACCGTGTATCCAGATGTGATTTACAGCGATAAAATCACTGCGGCAGAGCAAACCCGGGAAGTCGTCGTTCACGATGGGCTGATCAGTTACGAGAAAATGCTTGATGAGGCGCGAAAAACGTACGGCGATACGGTCACTATTGCGAACATTCGTGTGTATAGTGAAGAGTTTAAAACCAAATGGTTCGGCCGCAACTCAGACGTTCAAGCCTTGGTGGATGTGATTTACGTAACCAAGTAACTCAATTCTGTAGGTAGTACAGTTCTTCTTGATACACGTTGCGAATGTCCTGGATTTTGAATTGAACCTCGGTCAAGTATTCGAGGAACATAGCAACTTCCTCGTAGCAGTCTTCGAGCAGGTCCTCTTCCAATAGACGCAATTCAAATCTGTATTTTTCGATCGCATCTAACATCAATTTTGCCTGTGATCCGTGGTGCAAAAAATAGCGAACAGTATGTTCTTGGAGCTCAGTTTCATTAAAGCAAGTGCTTGCGAATAACAACATTTCCTCCACACGTGTGTTGTTAACATCGTGCAGACGAGGTATCCTGGTGAGGATCTCATTCATCAAATGTTCAAATGCAATTTTGGCGCGAATACGCCGTTTTTGCACCGAGGCCATTTCGGTGAATAGTACCGGATCTCTTTTGTCTATCGAACTAATCATTCATTTAAGTTAGTCTTTTTTTCCATGCTACAGAAAGATTTTGACCAGAACATATCGAGCCATGATCTCAAGGTCTTGATTCGAGAAGGTGAACATGAAAATCAAGATTTTAAGTACAAGATTTCCAACAGCCGTAAGATTGCGCGCACGTTGAGCTCGTTTTCCAATACCACTGGTGGCCGATTATTAGTAGGCGTTCGTGATAATGGGATGATTGGCGGAGTGAAAGACGAAGACGATATCTATATGATCGAAAGTGCGGCTGAAGTTTGGATGAAGCCTCGTGTGGACATTCAGGTGTTTTCGCATGCGATCGATGGAAAATTGGTTTGGGAAGTTGTAGTTCCAGAAGGTAAGGAAAAGCCCTATAGCGTGGAGGAAGAAGACGGTTTTGTAGCGTACTATCGCGATGAGGATCAGAACTTTGCCGCGAATGCTGTACTCAAGGAAATTTGGAAACAAGAGGCGCGCAATGAGAGTAAGCACCCCGTCCCCTTTTCAGATAAGGAAAAACGGCTGATTCAGTACATTAAGGATTATGGGCATGTAACGGTGAGCAAGGCCGCCAAAGTCATGGAGCTCCCCCGCAATCTTACGATCTTTACGCTCGCTAGACTCGTTCGGTGGGAAGTGATCGTTTGGCGCAATGAAAAGTCGCAATTTATCTACACCCTGGACTAAAGGAATCTGTGTGGGTTCGGAACCGTTCTAAGGGCCCATCGAATCTTCGTGTCCAAAGCATCCTCCTCTTTCAAGCCTCTTTCGATGCCCGCATTGTCCATACCGAGGGTCAGGTGATGAAGAGCGATACCACAGCTGACGGATACGTTAAAGCTTTCCACAAATCCTTTCATGGGAATGTAGACCAATTCGTCTGCGGCGGCGATGAGTTCTTTTGAGGCTCCGACTTGCTCATTTCCAAAACAAAGCACTGCCGGGACTGTCGGGTCGAGTTCGTGCAATGGCTTGGCTTTGGGATCAAGCGCGGTAACGTATAACTTTTTGCCGGTGGACTTTAACTGTTGTGCCCAAGTCTCCACGCCGCCGTCGTTGTAGGTGTTGAAAAAGGAGACGTCTAACCACTTCTCTACCCCTTTGGAAATGCCCGAGCTGACGTTAAATCGTTCGTTTTTATCGTACACATCGATGCAATGCACCCCGAAGGCGTCGGCCGTGCGCATGAGCGCTGAAGCATTTTGCGTCTTCATCATGTCCTCGAGCGCGAGAGAGATGTGTCGGGTGCGGTACAGGATCTTCTCTTCGAATAGTACACGTTTGTGCGGAGTCAATTCGGAAGCGAGTTCCGCGTAAAATTTCTGTTTTTCTTCCTTAGGTAAGGATCTCCAATCAGTTCTGCTCATTTCTTTGTTTCTTTGCGGCAGTCAAAAACAATATAGATGCTTAGTAAAATCATACGTTTAGGTCTTACCGCGGCCATTTTTGGGCTTTCAATTTATGAATTTGTTGACGGAGAAATTGGCAACGGGATTGCGTTAATCTTTCCTGCAGCTATCGTACTGTTCACCTACTTCAGAAATGAGCGGATTCTTTTGTCGTTGTATCACATGAGAAAAAGCGATACCGCGAAGGCAGAAAAAGTCTTACTTGGCATTAAAAACCCTGAGAAGTCACTCATCAAAGGCCAGCTTGCCTACTACTATTTGCTGCTCGGTATGATTGAGAGTCAGCGCAAGGTGGGTAAGGCAGAAACACTGCTCAAGCGCGCGCTAAATACGGGATTGCGTATGGACCAAGACAAGGCACTTGCGAAACTCAACTTAGCAGGGATTGCACTTACAAAACGTAGAAAGCGTGAGGCGCAAATATTGTTGACTGAGGTGAAGAAATTGGACACTAAAGGGGTACTTGCAGAGCAAACCAAGTACATCAAACAGCAAATGAAGCGCATCTAATTTTAAAGCCGATCTAGTGAACTCTCCGGTGTTGTAGCGTGTTGTTTGTCCATAAAGCAAACCGCAATGCACACTATTGAAAGCGTTCAAAAGGTTCCCATTTCGCTCGAAGAGGCTTGGGAGTTTTTTCAAAATCCTGCCAATCTAGCGACGATTACCCCGGATTATATGGGGTTCAATATTCTATCGGAGATTCCTCCGAAAATGTATCCTGGTCTTTTCATTCATTATAAGGTGACGCCACTGTTGGGTATTCCAATGAACTGGACCACGGAGATTACTCATGTTGATGCCCCCCACTATTTCGTAGATGAACAACGTGTGGGTCCTTATGCCATTTGGCACCACGAGCACCATTTTAAGGCGATTGACGGCGGAGTTGAGATGCTCGATCGTGTGAACTATAAAGTGCCTCTAGGCATTTTGGGTAAGATTGCGCATCCGATTGTTGTGAAGTCGAAATTGGAAGAGATTTTCAGCTACCGCAACCAAAAAGTCGAAGAGATATTCGGCGCATGGAAGGAGTAATTCTTGCCATCGATTTTGGCAGCAAAACTTCTGGATTTACTGCAGCTGCTTGGCTTGACCTCGAAGGTACCGTTCATCTCGAACAAGCGAAAAAAGGTGCTAATGCCGATCAGTGGTTGAGAGATCTCACCGCTCGAGTACAGCCCAATCTGGTCGCTATAGACGCACCGCTTAGCTTGCCTGGCGTGTATTTCGGTACGCCTGAGTGTTCGAGTTTCCACTACCGCCTTTGCGATCAGAAGGTCAGTGCCATGAGTCCCTTGTTTTTGGGTGGCCTTACGGCTCGAGCGATGGAGTTTAAGAGCTGGATTTTAGCGGAGCTGGGTGCCGATGTGATTGAAGTGTATCCGAAGCTTATTGCTCAGGAGATTGCGCTGGACAAACGGTATAAGAAAGAGGCTTCGTATTTGAAGGAGGCGCTTGCACAACTTGTGGACCTGTTGCCCGGTCGTGTTTCGCCGGATGAAGTGGAAAATTGGCACCGGTTTGATGCGCTTTTGGCGCTACGAGCGGCAAGTAAATATGCTGCGGGAGCGGCGGAAAAAATTGGTTTAGAAACCGAAGGAATCATTTATTTTTGACACATGGCAGAGAAAAAACGCACGTTTAACCCGATCGATCCAGATAAAATTGCTGAAAACGCGAACGTCTTGCCCTATGGCTCGAGCGTGAGTGCCCCTGCGTTTGCTGCAGTCGACACCCTTAAGAATAAGTCTTTGGATGTCAATGCGATGGAGATGCAAACAGACATGCAGCTGGATCAGATAAAGGCGCAGATTGAATTGCTTGCGGAACAGGCGAAGAAGATTCAACAACGCAAGGAATTGAGCGAACACATCTACCATGCGGATATGGGTTTTAAACCCGAGATCAACCACACCTATTTTCTGTACCAAAAGGAAGAAGGCGGAACTGTACTAAGTATGATCGCACCGAGTGAGTGGCGGAAATGTCCGTATGAATTCTTGCATAAAGTTCTTTTGCTTGCAGACCACACTTGGGATATCGTAGAATAATGTTAGACTACCTCGAAAACTTTGAGGGGAAGGACGCTCCTACCCTCATGCTCATGCACGGCTTCGGCTCCAATAAGGAAGATCTGTTCGGTTTGCAACCGTACTTCAAAGGATTCAACTTGGTTTGTTTTCAGGCTCCAAATGACTTGGGACAGGGTGGCTTTGCCTGGTACGACATTCAGTGGAACGGTGGGGATAAAATCATCGACCCTAGCGAGGTGGCTCGTGTAGAGAAAGCGGTGACTGCGGATTTTGATACTTGGCGCGAGGAGCGCGGTTGTAACGGAAAAGTGTTCATCGGTGGGTTTTCACAAGGAGGGATTCTCGCCATGTCGCTCTACAAAAGTGGCGTTGTAGCAGACGGATATATTCTCATGAGTGGGTATATGCTTCCTCAGTGGGCAGAAGAGAATTGGTCAAAGAGTATTCCTGTGTTGCAGACTCATGGTATGGCGGACCCTGTTATCCCCTATGAATGGGCCGAGGCCAGTGCGCAACGACTGGCTGCTAATCCAAATTACATCTTCGAAAGCTACCAGATGGGGCATCATCTAAATGGCCCTTGCATGGATCGTATCCAACAGTTTTTAACGGAGCTGAAGTAAGGTCTGCGCAATACGAACGGCTGCATCTCCGTTGCCGTAACCGTCAAAGCTGTAGTCGTTGCTGTGAGCTAAAGCGGATACAATAGTGGCGGGTAAGTCGGTATCTAACGAGGTGAATAATCGGTTCACACCGATCTCTACCAGCTCTACCCATTCGGTTTCATTTCTTAACGTCACGCATGGTTTTTTAGAGAAGAACGCTTCTTTCTGTAAACCTCCGCTATCGGTCACTACGAGCGTTGCCTGCTTTAAAGCATACAGCATTTGCAAATAGCTCACTGGTGGAGCTAAGGCCACTTCTAAGGTTAGGCCATTCTGTTCTAATCGTGCCTTAGTCGAAGGATGCAGCGGCATCCAAACCGGCATGACCTCTTTGTGAACCCGGTTCAATTCTTCGGTGAGCTGCTTTAGTCGCTCTGGGTTGGAAACATTTTCAAAACGGTGCATCGTGGCGAGTGCGTACGGCTTTTCAAAAAACGACCTCTCGCCCATTTCCTCATGATAGGCCGCGCTCGGTAGAAACGTTTGCAAGGCATCGTACATGACATCTCCGACTTGCTCGATCTGTACCTCAAAGCTGTCAAATCCTTCCTTAAGTAGGGTCTGTGTCGCATTTTCATTCGGAGTGAACAATACTTTCGACATACGGTCGGTCAGGATGCGGTTCATCTCCTCGGGCATGTTCAGGTTGTAGGAACGCAGTCCAGCCTCTACATGAACTACGGGAATCTCTAATTTTGTAGCCGCTAATGCACCTGCTAACGTAGAGTTGGTATCGCCATATACCAGGACTGCATCAGGAGCAATCTCTCGAAGTATGGGCGCCAATTCTGCCAACATTTTCGCCACCATTTCAGCATGTTCCATGTTGCCACAATCTAGCTGTGCAACAGGTTTTGGGAGCTGCATTTCTTCGAAAAAAATAGCACTCATACGCGCATCATAATGCTGCCCCGTATGCAATGTAAACTCTTTTATTCCAGCACTTTGAAGCGCTTTACTTACAGGAGCACTTTTAATGAATTGAGGGCGAGCGCCTATGATTGTTACTACTTTCATTCTGCTGAAGTTATCAGAGTTACGGAGTCCTCAGAGTACTGGTACCGCTCCCCTGTTTTCTCGCATACGGCCCTACCTGTATCGTCAAAAGACAAGCGCAAACCGTGGCGACTTACCCAACCTATTCTGCGGGCAGGAACACCTACCATCATCGCGAAAGCAGGTACGTCCGCTGTCACTACTGCGCCGGCCCCGATGAATGCATATGCGCCTATGTTGTGTCCACAAACGATGGTTGCATTTGCACCAATGCTCGCTCCTTTTGCTACGTGCGTTTTAGCGTACGACTTCTGCTCGAAAAAACTCCGAGGCGCTTGGACATTAGTGAAGACCATCGAAGGTCCTAGAAAAACATCGTCTTCAAGCGTTACTCCGCCATAGACGCTGACATTGTTCTGAATTTTAACTCCGTTTCCTATGCGTACATCGTCTGCAACAAATACGTTCTGCCCCAGATTGCAATGCGCTCCAAGCACTGCACCGGGCATGAGGTGTGAAAAATGCCAGATTTTCGTTCCCTCGCCTATGCTAGCGCCGGGATCAATCACTGCAGTGTCGTGTGCGAAATAACTCATAGAGAAGAGAAATAAGAAGCGATAGTAGAAGTTATGTACTCCATCTGAGCGTCATTTAGGAGCTCATCAATGGGCAGGGAAAGTACGGAATTGGCCAAATCTTCACTTACGGGAACCTCAGCGTTGGCATCAAACTCTGCGTAAGCCTGTTGCTTATTCAAGGGAATGGGATAATAGACCATGGTGGCAATGCCTTCACGCTGAAGAAATGCTCGAAGCGGATCTCTATGCGCAGCGGGCACTTTTATGGTGTACTGGTGGTACGCATGAGACGTATGGTACGGAGTTACGGGGGCTTCGACCTCAGCGACAGCGCTGAACGCTTGATCGTATGTCTTTGCTAGCGCCAATTTTCTGTCCACACTTCGCTCGAAATAACCCAATTTCACATTCAAGGCTGCCGCTTGTAATGGATCTAATCTGCTGTTGACCCCAAGAATATCGTGGGTGTATTTTTTTCTCTGGCCGTGCTTTGCAATACTTCTTGCCCTGGCTAATAGACCTTGATCCGGTGAGCTCAACGCCCCACCGTCTCCAAGAGCCCCTAAGCTTTTGGTTGGAAAAAAACTAAAGGTCCCAAAAGCGCCCACTGTTCCTGCATATTTTCCAGCGTATTTGCCGGCAAGGAATGCGGCACCAAAAGCCTGAGCAGTATCCTCTACAATGGGCAATCCAGGGATGGCCAATTCCAAAGATTCAATATCTGCGCACTGACCGTACAAGTGTACGGCAATCACCGCTTTCGTGTTTGAAGTACGTTTTTTGGCGGCTGAAGAAGGATCGATACAAAAGGTATCTGGCAGTACATCGCACCAAACGGCGCGTGCACCCAGTACTCCAATCACCTCAGCGCTAGAAGCATAGGTAAACGCCGGAACAATCACCTCATCTCCTGGGCCTATTCCAAGTGCCATTAATGCGATCTGAAGCGCATCTGTGCCGTTTCCCACACCAGTGATAGGCGCAGCGAGAAAATCGCTACACGACTGCTCAAAGGATGCGACCGCAGGGCCTCCGATATACTGTCCGCTATGGATCACCTGCAATACGGCGTCATCGAGTTCACGCTGGTATTCCGCGTGAATTCTAGGCAGGTCAATCATTGGTATGGGTTTCACTGTAGCGCTCTAAAGTTTACTTGTTGCAAATTAAGGCGAAACTGCGGGGTAAAAAAAGACCGCTCCCAGGCGATTGCCTAAAAGCGGTCCAGTTGCGCTACAGCCGAGTGTTCCTAGCGCTGCGGTTCCGACAAAATCATCTGCCAAGTCTACCCGTGCTGTATTGCCATGCGTGTATTATGGGGTTACGATCCAACGCTGGGTCGCGGTGAACGAGTTGGTCGTTAGACGAACGATGAAGTTTCCCGCAGATTCCGGTACGGTGAAATGGACTTCGTAATCTCCAAGTTGCAATTCTTGCTGGAAAATGATCTGACCATTCATATTGGCGACTTGAAGTGTTCCCGGTTCTGAGAGTGCCTCAAAGCGCGCCGTTCCGATCGGAGAACTGGATGGATTCGGGAATACCGAGAACGCTTGCTCTTGGTTCAGGTCGGCTCCTTCTGGTTGCATTTTGGCCGTACCGCTGCTTGGGCAGAGCAATGTACTTGGGCTGCCGTTGCTAGTCTTAACCATATAGACGCGGTCCCTGCCCGTGTACATTTGGGTGCTCTGGTTTGCGGAGAAGCTGTTGAAATTGGCTAGGAAATAGAAGTAGGAACCGTTGTACGCCACGTTCGCATACGGACTGAGGCTTGCCTTGATGTCGGTAAGACTGTTTCCTGAGAAGACGTTGTGTCCGTTGTTTAGGTGGAGATGATCTAGACTCGTCGCTTCAATACCGATGACATTACTGATGAATGTACAGCCGGCGTTATTTGCCAAGTTGATTCCAGCTCCTGAGATCAGTATTCCTGACGCGTTGTTTTCGAATCGGCTGCATTCCAATCGCAAGTCTACTCCGGTGCTTAAAAGCCCTTGGGTAGTATTCATAGAGAACACCGTGCGTTCCACAAATCCTGTTCCCTTCTGGGATTGCAGCTCTAGGCCACTTTCACAGGAGATGAAGGCACAATTTTGAACTCGCGTGCCTGAGCCTTGTATAATGGCTCCCGTGGTACAGGCGCTAAACTCATTTCGATCAAAGAGTACAGGCGGCGTTTTAGCTTGGTAGCCGACTTCTGCGTTGTAGAAATAGGAACGTCCTATCGAGGTTTGTTGCGTCTTCGAGGTGAGCGATGGTGCGCCTCCTGAAAATACACACGAATCGATGGCTGTTTGTCCTACAGCTATTACTCCTGGCCATTGTTTACTGCCTTGCATCGTAAAGGAGCTACGCACCGCTTCTAATGGTGGGTTGCAACGTAGCGTGGCATTGTTAGCGTAGATCACTTTGGCATCTACCAGTTGCAGTTTTTGGAGGGTAAATGGAAGCGCAACCCCACTGGTTAGCGCTAAGGTGGCCGATTTCAGTGCGATAAGACCGCCTTGTGGGGCGCGGAAGCTGTTGCCTTCTTCGAGACGCAGCGTTCCGGCGCCTTGTGGACGGAAAGTAGCGCCGCCTGCGATTTGGAATTGGCCACGGGAAGTGATGGTGGCCTTATCCCAAAATACCGCTGATCCAGGTTCGAAGATGAGTTGCGCGTCTTTCTCAACGATGAGTTGCGCACGTGGATGTAAGCGCAGCGTAGCACCCTGAGAGATGCGTAAGGTAGAGCCGCTGCGTACACGAAGTATTGTAATTCCTTGATCTCCGCCAATCTCTAGAGCTCCTTCTACCTCTACTACGGCTGGAGCACACTGCGCTCCTAAGAACACTTCGATATTTTGAGCATTGTCAGCTTGTACCCCACTTCCTGCATATCCGATGTCCTGCGATAGACCTATACCAAGAGTGGCTTGTTGTTGGATGATGAGGTTGGAGATCGTAGAAATGTAAGGGGCAGATTGATCGCGCGTCTTGGCGATGTTAAAGGATTTGGTTAACGTACCTCCTGCACCTGGTATAGTCTGTTCGATGCTGCGTAAGGTGGACATGCAATAATCGATGACTTCCTGATCCGTGTAAATATGTTCGGTATTCCCGCTTGCACCGTCCGATATTACTCCTGGTGCGTAGTACGAATGGAAGGGAATTTCGTCCATTTTAGATCGGAGTACGGATGTACGGTAAGTGTCGGGCAGGTCTAAGGCGCTGTAGCTTGGTACGAACGTGTGATTTGGACTGAACACATCAATGAAGAACGTCTCGAATGCCGCTCCCGTTTCGGTGTAAGACCCCGGCAGCTCTGCGTATTTTTTCGAATACCCAATTTTATTTACGACAAGCCCTTGCTTGGTCGCATTCCCGATGAGCTTGGTCAAACGCTGGTTGGTGTGCTGCTGCACTTTTACCACGCCAGCGTCTATTTTCGAGGATGGCATGCCAAGGATGTTGCCCCATTTCGCGACTTGCTTCGCTTTAAAGGAGCCCAAAGAAGATACCCAACCTATGCGCCAGAAGGTGAACGGTAATTGGCGTTTATTCCCTACATACAAATAGTTTAATGCACTTTGATGTGCCTCCGCATTTGCTCCGATCGCCTTAATGGTCTTCGTACGACCTGTTTCATTAAACGTTAGCGTGTCCTTGTGATTTCCCACATGGTGTTTGTACGTGACCAATCTGCTTTTACCCCAGCTTAACAGCCTTTTTTGCGCGTCTTGAATAGGCGCTACATCGCCAAGGTCACTACCGTTGCAAATCGCAAACCTTCTCACATTCGGCTGCTCATCGTTCAAGAGCTGCTGCAGGCGGAAACGGTCCGTGCTCGCGCTGTGGTCGAAATGTTCCACGAGCATCTCACGTGCTGCATCTGAATTTATCGCGTTGTCGTAACTCTGCTTGCTAGGAAGCATCCAGAACAAGTCCCCCATGCGCTTGGCTGCGGCTTGCATCCCAACAGGAATGAAGGCACCGCGGTGCGGGGTGTCAAATGTTCCAAAGGCCGCGATGTTGAAGCAACAGCCCTTACGCTCTATTTCTAATAGCGCTGCGCGAGAAATCAACCCTCCCATAGAAGCGCCTACCACCACCATCGGATGCTGCGGATTTTGGTCGTTCACCCATGCGATGGTTTTGATCACACTTTGCATGTTTTCACGAATAGACAAACGCGAGTCCTTAAAATCGACGTGAATAATGTCAAAGCCTTCCTGACTGAGCGAGTCGTACAACCAGGCGAGCTTTTCCATGCCAAGGAATACACGCTCGTCGCCGTTGTAGATGTATCCTGAGCTTAGGCCTTCGTACGAGATCACTCCATAGTTTTTATTGGAACTTTCGAATCCCTCCACGAGAATCAGCGGCTTCTGCATCCCGAGGTTTTCATCGGCATAACGCACGGAAACCTTCGCAGGCTCGGTCGGCTCAAAGGTCTTGTAGCACGAGGGCGCTGGTAGGGTTTGTGTAGAAAATTCAAGATGTGCCAATTCCACATTGAACACCACCTGCAGCTCAAGACTGCTCTCTAAAACACCCGTAGCGGTTTTGGCACGTACCCGGATCTTAAAGGCTTGGGCCTCAACCGCTGTTGCCGAAGAGGTGTACTGCACGGTTATTTTTTTGTTGAGGGCGACCGAGCGGAAGCCTTTCCCGTCACCAAAATCGATGTCAAAAGTAGCCGGCAAGGTTTGGTTGGACTGTACTAATGCGCTTGGCAGTTCGAAAGTAACCGAAGCTGAGCCGTTCGAAGCGTAGATTGCCGAAGCTACTGTTCCTGCAAAGAAGGTCATTAAGGTTTCAATGCCCTGACGTGCGGAGTCCAACGGGTTTTTATTGTGAATGAAAAACTGACGCTTCGAATCGAGGTATTCGTACTCAGGAATGAGTTTGAATTGGCCACCGGAGAAGTCAAAGAGGCCCTGGCTTAGCGCGTCCTGCTTGAGGTCTTGGAGCTTGAACCAATTCAAAAACAGCGGCACATCGACCCTATTGTTCGCAGCGTCAGAAGCGTTGTAGAAATCCTCTACCGGCACTAGGTACGGCTGTTGAGTGCCGAAAATACGGCCGTTGCTGGCCAAGCGCTGGCTTTGATAGAGATCCACATACAGCTCCTCCACTAGGGCTGTGGTGGTGAGCGGACCACCGATACTGCCGTCAAAGCGATGCAGGTCGGCGTCGGTGTCCTCGAGCAGGTATTTCAGTGCACTTTGCGGATGAAAGAGACCAGAGGGAAATAAGGAATTGGGTAGTTTTTCGAAGAGAAACTTCGTAGAGTCCGTGGTCTGCGCAGTGCTGGTATTCAGCAAGGAGATCAAGACACTCAACGAGAAAAATGCAAGTAGTTTTCGCATGGTCTAGGGGTTTAAATAAAGGCACTATTGCCTGGTTATTTAAATTGGTCCTAGAAGATGGAGAAGTCCAAACATTGTGAACAACTCGGGGATATCCACCATAAAAAAAGCCCTCTCGAAATGCATCAAGAGGGCTTTAGAATTCTCATAATCAAATGATTACATCGCGCTGTCAAGCTTCGAAGCAAGCACCTGCTTGCTGGTCGCTCCTACTTGCTTGTCAACGATTTCACCGTTTTTGAATACCAAAAGAGTTGGGATGTTACGTACACCGAACTGCTGCGCTACCGCACCTTCTGTATCTACGTTCAACTTTCCTACTACTGCCTTTCCTTCGTAGTCGTTTGACAATTCGTCAACTACCGGTCCAACCATACGACATGGTCCACACCATTCTGCCCAAAAGTCAACCAAAACTGGCTTATCTGACTTTAGTACTAGTTCTTCAAAGTTTGCTTCTGTTATTTCAAGTGCCATAATCTAATTGTATTTCTTTTTCATTATTCAAAGGTAAGCACAAGTTAGCTCGGCAACCTATAGGCTCCACCTATGCGCTCATTGATGTTTTCCACACTACTGCACTGTTTCTTGTTAAAAACCCCCTGGTTAGGTAACAATCTTCGGGTGCAACACTGGGTTGAGTTCAAGCTCCGTCAGCAGCTCTTTCGAGATGGTCACCTTGCGGTCTTTCACCGGCAGCTTGATGTCGAGTTTTTCTGCAACATCCACCACATGGAGCTTAACGCGTTTTTTTCCGGGATACATCTCCAGCAATCCGTGAATGCTGTCTACAACAGCGGTGTCAAGGGTCGCTAGATCCAATTTTATCTCGAGCGCTTTACTCTGTTCCTCCAATACATCCACTAACAATTTCACCTCGGCAACATCGACCATCAATCGCTCGATGAAGCCCTCGCCTTGTCGCTGGTTAAATTTACGTCCGCGAACGCGCAAGAAAAGCAGCTGTTCGTTTTCGAAGAAGTGCCTGAACTTCAAGTAATCCTCCCCAAAAAGCTTAAATTCATAGTCGCCGCGGAAATCTTCCAAGCGGAAAATCCCCCAGCCTTTACCCATTTTCGACACGCGATGCTGCGCCTCGGTAACAATCCCAGCCACCATCACATCCCTTCCAAGAATGCTCTCGATATGGTTTAATCGGCCCAATTCAGCCGTACAGAAATACTGAATCTCCGTGCGGTAATCGTCCAGCGGGTGCGAGCTCAAATACATCCCGTTGATCTCCTTCTCCTTCTTCAACGCTATGATTGAAGGCCATTCGCTCACATCCGGCATCTTAGGCGGCGGCAGGGCTTCCCCACTGTCCTCTCCAAAGAGCGAAGCTTGCGCACTTTCCGCATCGTTCTTTTTATTTTGGACATATTTGATCGCTTTCTCCACAAAACTTCTCCCGCCTTCTTCCTCGGCAAAATACATAGCGCGGTGCGTATTCTGGAAATCGTCCATGGCTCCACCGAGAATCAAACATTCGATGGTCTTACGATTGGCCTGTCTCAGATCGATCCGTTCAAGCATATCGAACAGATTCTCAAATGCTCCACTTTCCTCTCGCTGGTTGATGATTTCACGAACGGCATTCTCGCCTACGCCTTTCATCCCTCCCATTCCAAAGCGAATCGCTCCTACGGGGTTCACACTAAAACGCAACAAACTCTCATTCACAGACGGTCCCAACACTGGAATTCCTCCACGACGACATTCTTCCATAAAGAAGGTCACCGCTTTCAAATCCGACATGTTATTCGAGAGTACCGAGGCCATGAATTCCGCTGGATAATGCGCTTTGAGATAGGCCGTTTGGTAGGCTACCCAAGCATAACAGGTCGAGTGAGATTTATTAAAGGCATACGAGGCAAATGCTTCCCAGTCCTTCCACACTTTTTCCAAAATGTCCCTGTTGTGCCCGCGCTCTTCACCTCCGTCAAGGAACATGGGCTTGAGCATATCGATGATGTCCTTTTTCTTTTTCCCCATCCCCTTACGGAGCATATCGGCTTGACCTTTTGAAAACCCAGCCAATTCCTGCGAAAGCAACATCACTTGCTCCTGATACACCGTAATTCCATAAGTCTCCTTCAGCTTACCTTCCATGGCATCGAGATCGTACAGAATCTCCTTTCTACCGTGTTTACGGTCGATAAACTCCGGAATATATTCCAAAGGACCCGGACGGTACAGGGCGTTCATCGCAATCAAATCCGCGAATTCCGTAGGCTTCAATTCTTTCAAATACTTCTGCATCCCCGCACTTTCATACTGGAAAATCCCGACGGTTTCTCCACGCTGAAAGAGCTCATAGGTCTTGGTATCGTCTAACGGAAAGCTGTCCGGATCTAAATCTACATCGTGGCGTTGTTTGACCAAACGACACGCTTCTTTGATGATCGTCAGTGTACGTAGTCCCAAGAAATCCATCTTGAGCAGCCCAGCATCCTCTACCACAGAGTTGTCAAACTGGGTACACCACATTTCACTATCCTTCGCACGAGCAACTGGAACCAATTCTCGAATATCGCTCGGAGTAATGATCACCCCACAGGCATGAATCCCCGTGTTTCGCACCGACCCCTCCAAGACGCGTGCTTGGTTGATGGTGGTCGCTTCGAGTGAATCTCCTTCCGAAAGCGCTTTGAGCTGCTGCACCATACCCGCTTCTTCCGAGCCGAACTTACTGCGCAGTCCCTTGTCATCCAACGCCCAAAGTTTTTTGAGCTTGGTCATATCCGGGATCAGCTTGGCAATGCGGTCCGTGTCAGGCAACGGCAGCTCGAGTACACGACCGGCATCACGAATAGAGCTTTTCGCCGCCATCGTTCCATAGGTAATGATCTGTGCCACCTGAGGCGCACCATATTTATCGATCACATACTGGATCACTCGGTCGCGCCCTTCATCATCAAAATCGATATCGATATCGGGAAGGGACACACGCTCTGGATTCAAGAAACGCTCAAAAAGCAGGTCGTATTTGATCGGATCTACGTTCGTAATCCCCGTACAATACGCGACGGCAGAACCGGCTGCAGAACCACGACCCGGGCCCACACTAACGCCCATTTGTCGAGCGGCCTCACAGAAATCTTGTACGATCAAAAAATACCCAGGATATCCCGTACGTGCGATCGTTTCTAGCTCAAAATCTAGTCGTTCGGTGATGTCTTCGGTCAGCTCCTCGTAACGCTCCTTCGCCCCTTCATAGGTCAGATGACGTAAAAATGCGTTCTCACCACGCTGTCCGCCGTCCACTTTATCCTGTGGGTCTTGAAACTGCTCGGGAATGTCAAATTCAGGAAGTAATACGCTACGCTCGAGCGGATACAATTCTATTTTATCAAGAATGGCCTTGGTGGTGTTCAGCGCCTCGGGAAGGTCCGAGAACAGCTCTGCCATTTCTTCTTTGCTCTTGAAGTAAAATTCTTGGTTGGGGAAGCCAAAACGGAATCCTCGGCCTCGACCGATCGGTGTACTCTTCTGCGCCCCTTCCTTAACACACAATAAGATATCATGTGCATCCGCATTGTCCTTGGTGAGGTAAAAGGTATTGTTCGCGGCGATGTACTGGATGCCGTATTCCTTGGCGTATTTTAACAGCTGCAGGTTCACATGGTCCTCTTCGTCTAAACCGTGGCGGTTCAGTTCGAGGTAGAAATCTTCACCGAAGTGGCCGTGCCACCACTCTAGGGCCTCACGCGCCTGGGCCTCACCCACATTTAAATACAAGTGCTGTACTTCACCGCGTAAGCCACCGCTGAGGACGATCAAATCTTCCTTGTGCTCCAGTAAGACTTGCTTATCGATCCTCGGCACATAATAATAACCGTTCAGCATCCCCTCACTGCTGAGCTTGGCGAGGTTGTGGTACCCGTTCTTATTCTTGGCCAGTACTACGATCTGGAACCCATCGTCCTTCTTGCTTTTATCGAGTCGGTCGTTACACACATAAAACTCGCAACCAATCACCCCGACAAAAGGGTATTCTTTCATCGGCTCGTTCAGCGCACCGGACTTCACTTTTTCATTGTGCTCGTAGGCTTCTTTATTGCCTGGCACTCCCATGATGGCACGATTGAAATGGAACGCCCCCATCAAATTCCCAAGATCGGTCATCGCCACACCGGCATGTCCGTTGTCTACGGCGGTATTGACTAAATCACTGATGACCGTAGTGGCCTGTAAAATAGAATATTGCGTGTGGTTGTGCAGGTGCCCAAACTCGACATCTGCAGCGTGTAAACTGGGCGCTGTTGTTGCCGTTTGCTGTAAAGCACCTGAAGTCCCTAGGCCTTGTTGGCGTTTCTTTTTCGCCTCATCCACAGCGAGTCCGATGGCTTTGATCGGCTGAGGATTGGCCAATTTAAATGCATCTATGATGTCCTGTTCTTTGCCCAAGGTCTGTGCGCCGATCACCTCTAAACGCATGAGCTCTAAGAACACGCGCGCCGTTGCTTCGACATCAAAGGCGGCATTGTGCGCCTCATCAATCCCTTCATCAAACAAATGACGGTGCAACTCCTCGAGTTTGGGCAACTTAAATTTTCCACCACGTCCGCCAGGAATCTGACACAGTGCTGCAGTAGTTTCGGTACAAGAATCTAAGGGAACTTTCGAGCCTAACGGGTTTTTTCCAAATGCACGCAAGTATTCACAACCGGTAACGTTCAGGTCAAAATTTACGTTGTGACCGATCACATATTCGCACTTATCCAAAGAAGCGGTAAAGATCTCCAAGACTTTGCTTAGCGGCTTTCCTTCGTTTTTTGCGCGCTCTGTGGAGATGCCGTGAATTTTCGTGGCATTGAACGGAATGTCATAGCCGTCGGGATACACAATGTGGTCCTGAACTTCGATCAATGCGCCCTGCTCGTCGTGAATTTGCCAGGCGAGTTGAACCATCCTTGGCCAATTGTCCAAGTCCGTGATCGGCGCATTCCAATCCTTGGGAAACCCCGTGGTTTCCGTATCGAAAATTAAAAACATAGCTCGTTAACCGTTAGATGTGTGCGAAGGTTAAACTTACAAAATACGGGGACCCCAAAGGCACGATGTGAATAACTAATGAAAGATTCACAACACCCTGTATAACAGATGTTTAGATCGTTATCGCTTCGGGTAGAACGGGTGCGGATCGAGCGGTAAATGTGCGAACGGATGTGCGAGAGAATCCAGTGGACTTAGTGCCGTTTCACGCATCTGATGGACGATGGAAATGGCATTCTCAGCTGCTTTTTCGTCGAAGCCGCCGTGGTCCAAAATGTGCTGGTAGCTTTGGGTATGGAGTTCGGTGAATCCTTCGGTAAAATCGAAGGACCAATCGTCAAAACTCAGGGTTCGGTAGGTGCGTTGTCCGGCGTTTTGCGCAGCCTCGGGTAACGTTCCGTCATTGATACTTAAAAACCATTTGATATTCGCGCGGTCGAAGGAAAGTATGCCTGAAGCGCGGTCATGGGTACGTAGGTAAACTTTTTGAGACTGAATTGGTCCAAAAATCCATTGCAGCATGTCGAAAAAATGCACCCCTATATTCGTAGCGATTCCCCCACTCTTCTCTTCATCGCCCTTCCATGAGGCATAATACCAATTCCCACGCGATGTGATGTAGGTCAGATCCACTTCAAACACGTGATCCGGTGCACTTTCCCATTTCTGTTCGATGCGCTTTTTTAAGGCGATTACCTGCTCGTGCAAACGCAACTGCAGAATCGTATACACCTTTTTACCCGTGGCCTCCGCCGTACTCGTTAACCCTTGAATGTTCCAAGGACGCAGCGTGAGCGGCTTTTCGCAAATACAGTGGGCACCGTTGCGCAACGCATAACGTATGTGACTGTCGTGCAGATAGTTCGGAGAGCAAATACTGATGTAGTCTACGGGGGTGCCTGCCTCTTGAAGCTTATTCAAATGGCGGTCAAAGCGCTCAAATTCCGTAAAGAACGCAGCCTTCGGAAAATAGGCATCGATGTGGCCAACGCTGTCGCTGGGGTCATAAGCGGCAACGAGCTGTCCTCCCACCTCTTTGATGGCCTTTAAGTGGCGTGGTGCGATGTAGCCCGCCGCACCGATGAGCGCGAATCTTTTCATTAACCGATGCGCTGGTCGTAGGTACTTCCCATCGATGGATTATCGCCCATCAGACGCGCCATCATCTGCTTTTTAACAATGTTGAAAATGACCATGTGGATGTCCTCAGTCACCTCCATGTCCATCACCGGAGCGTGCACATTTATCGTGGCCAATTCAGCAATCTTCCCACCTTTAAAACCACTCATCGCAACGGTCGTTACCCCTTGTGCATTCGCATACTCCAAGGCATTTACTACGTTTTTAGAATTTCCAGACCCACTAATGCCAATCACCAAGTCGTTTGGACCGATGTAGTTTTTTAGTGGCTCGATAAAGATGTGGTCCCAACCGATGTCGTTTGCGATGGCCATCATCGACGGTAAGTTGTCGTTCAAACAGATCATGCGGAATCGCTTGTCCAAGCCGTAGCTCGCACCTTTTAAGAAATCGCCAGCAGCGTGTGAAGCCGAGGCTCCAGAACCGCCGTTGCCCATCGTGTAGATGGTTCCGCCCTTTTCATAGGTAGCGTGAAATGCATCGATCAAAGCTTCCAAGGCTTTGGGATCTAGGGCATCGAGAGTGGTCTTGACCAGGTCGATATAATTCTGTGGATTCATAAGCTGATGTTGAGAAGAATTGGCCACTAAAATAGTGGAATTATTTGCGCCAATTCAAATAACCCACCACACTCATCACCGAATATATCACCATCAGACCTGCATAAACCCATAAGCCCTTCACTCCGTAGAGCAGCATTGTGGCGATATTTAAAGGAATCCAATAGTGAAATGCCGTGCGTATTCGCCTGGTTTCCTGCCAAGTAGCGATCAGTGCGAACACAGAAGTAAACGCATCCAAATAGCCGAAACTCACCCCGGGAATGTGCTGCAAAAAACTTCCCAGACCCAGCGCTACTGGAACGCCCAAGAGTGCCCACCATTGCTTACGCCAAGGGTAGTCCACTAAGGGAATGGTCTGTGAATCGTCACCCGTAGTTGCGGCCTTGCGCCACATGTGCCACCCGTAAAAGCCCATAAGTACGTAAATAACGTAGAGTCCGGTTTCCGCATAGAGCTGGATGCGGTAGAACAGCACGACAGAACCTATCGAGCTGAGAATTCCAACCGGCCACGCCCACACCTTCTTTCGGATCAAAGCGATCAAAAACAGCAGGCCGAGTGCTGTGGAAAGGAGTTCTAGGAGAAGATTAGGTTGCATAAAAAAGCCCCGAACCTAGATGGGCTCGGGGCTGTAAAAATAAGGATTGTTGATCAGATTACACCAACTCTTGTACGAGATCCGCAGCTTCCTGAAGTGCAATCGCACTGTGTACTTCTAGACCACTCTCGTCGATCAATTTTTTCGCTTCTACAGCGTTAGTTCCTTGAAGACGTACAATGATCGGCACCTCAATGTTGCCCATGTTTTTGTACGCATCCACTACACCTTGTGCTACACGATCGCAACGAACGATACCACCGAAGATGTTCACTAAAATCGCCTTCACGCTCTTGTCGCGAAGAATGATGCGGAATGCTTGCTCTACACGAGCCGCGTCAGCCGTACCACCTACGTCCAAGAAGTTCGCAGGGTTACCACCAGCCATCTTAATGATGTCCATAGTCGCCATTGCAAGACCTGCACCGTTTACCATACAACCTACGTTTCCGTCGAGCTTCACGAAGTTCAAACCGGCTTCACCCGCTTCTACTTCCGTAGCATCTTCTTCACGTGTGTCACGCATCTCAGCGATGTTTTTGTGACGGTACAATGCGTTATCGTCGATGGTCACCTTCGCATCTACTGCCAATATTTTATCGTCAGAGGTTTTCAAAACTGGGTTGATCTCAAACAAAGAAGCATCAGCACCTTCGTACGCACGGTAGAGTGCTGAAACGAATTTGGTCATGTCTTTGAATGCCGCACCGCTCAAACCTAGGTTAAAGGCAATCTTGCGCGCTTGGAATCCGGTTAGACCTACTTTCGGGTCGATCTCTTCTGTAAAGATCAAATGTGGCGTTTCTTCAGCTACGGTCTCGATGTCCATCCCTCCTTCTGTAGAGTACATGATCATGTTACGGCCGGTAGAACGGTTTAAAAGTACCGACATGTAGAATTCTGAAGTTTCGCTCTCGCCTGGGTAGTATACATCCTCAGCAACAAGCACCTGGTGTACTTTCTTACCTTCAGCGGAAGTTTGTGGCGTAACCAGCTGCATGCCTACGATAGACGCTGCTACTTCTTCAACTTTGTCAATGCCTTTTGCAAGCTTTACACCGCCACCTTTACCGCGGCCACCTGCGTGAACTTGAGCTTTAACAACGTACCATTCCGTACCTGTTTCCTCGGTTAGTTTTTTCGCCTGCTCAACAGCCTCTGCTGGAGTTTGTGCTACTTTACCGCGTTGTATGCGAACGCCGTATCCTGCTAGAATTTCTTTTCCTTGGTATTCGTGGAGGTTCATAACTGTGCTTGATTTGACAACAAATGTAGGGCACAGCCTTTGAATGAAGAACCGGAATTTGGGTAAAGTTGTTAAAACGGTATATGCAGCTTTATACCGATATTTGCGCCATGCTAAATAACCTATCCCTACTCGCTGGACTGCTCTTTTCAACGTCAGTTTTGGCTCAAAGCGACCTGCCTAAAAAGCATCTAGAAGTACCCGAACTCTTTGATAAGGAGATGGTTATTAACGGGGTTTTGGATGAGATGCAATGGGCGAGCGCCGGAGAGATTTCTACCCTTGACCAATTTTTTCCCGAGCCCGCTCCTGCTCCCGCATCCGCTCGCAGCAACGTAAAGTTATTTTATACACAAAAAGGGCTGTACATCGCCGCCCGGTTTGAAAACGATAAAGCGAAAATTTTAAGTCAATTGACCCCGCGGGATCGTGTGAATGCGAACACCGACTGGTTGCAACTGATCATCAATCCGTTTAACGACGGTGCGAATGACTTTAACTTTTACCTCAGTGCCGCCGGAGTACAAGGCGATTCAAGGGCGACAAGTAGTGGCGATGAGGACGGTTCGTGGAATGCGGTTTGGAACAGCGCCGTAGTGAAAGAAGAACACCGCTGGACGGCTGAGATTTTCATTCCTTACCGCGTATTGCGTATTCCAGAAACCGCGAAAGGCACTCGTCCGAATCCATGGGGATTTAATATTAAACGTCAGATTCGTTCTGACCGCACCACGTACAGCTGGAATCCGATCGATCGAAATTTTGACAATGAAAGTTTGCAAAGCGGACTGTTGGAAGGCATTCGCGTAGAGAACCCACCGCTCCGCGTGAGTTTGCGCCCCAATCTCACGACCTCGGCGCAAAAAAGTGGCGATGGACCTGTTCGAAGTACGGGAACTGCGGGGGCGGATGTAAAAATTGGCTTGAATAAAAGCTTTACCCTGGACATGACGCTGCTCCCCGACTTCTCTCAAGTCGCGTTTGACGAGCAATTTGTCAACTTCGATGCCTTTGAAAGGCAGTTTGATGAAAACCGTCAATTCTTTACCGAAGGGGTCAACCTTTTTAATAAGGGCGATCTGTTCTACAGCCGGAGGATCGGCGGAAACCCGAAAAACTTCACCAACGCCAACCTGAGTGATTTAAGCAACACTACACAGAGCTTCACCCGCATGCTCAATGCTTCCAAAATCACAGGAACAACGGACAACAACCTAAGTATTGGTGTGCTCAATGCACTAACGGCAGCAAACTTTGCGACCGGAACCGACAGCTTGGGCATGCCGGTGGAAATACTCACGGAACCGCTCACGAATTACAATGTATTTGCCCTAGATCAGCGCATCGGCGGGAACAACTCCGTCGGACTGATCAACACGAATGTGTTACGAAGCAATACAGCGGGTGCGGCACGTGACGCGAATGTCACGGCGCTCACGGCAAATCTGAACCTGCTCGAAAACACACACTACATCAATGCCGCTTTTGGGCATTCTCGCATCACGGATGTGGACGACCCGAGCTATGGGAGTTCGCTCGGATGGAAAGCGGGAAAACAAAGCGGTGCATGGCGCTGGGAACACGAACTTGAGGTGATTACCCCAGATTTCGACCCAAACGACCTGGGCTTTCAGGCACGTGGGAATAAAATCCACCAGAATTTCCGCATCTCCCACCAGATTTTAGAGCCTAAAGGAAGACTCTTGCGCAGTAGACACCGCCTGGGCGTGCAATACAATAGACTCTATGACCCGAACGCGTTTGAACGCTTTCATGTAGAGTACAGCTATTTTGAATTGACCAAAGGATTCCTTGCTTGGGGATACAACGTGGAAACGCGACCTGCAGAGTACGATTATTACGATCCGCGCGTTTGGGGACGTTACCGGATCAACCCGCCCTCTTTTTGGCACAACGCTTGGGTCAGCACCGATTTTAGAAATCCACTTGCCTTCGAGCTTCGTGGAGGACAATGGTGGTGGGCCGACTATGGCGCAAGAGGCCTGTACGGTGAGCTGCAAATCCTTGCTCGAGTAAACGATAAACTCAACTTTAATGCAGAGTTTGAGCTCAGCAGCAACCACCAGCTGGGATGGGCGCAAACAGTGAGTGCGGACAGCGTGGGAATGGCCTTACGCCATCGCCGTTCCTTAAGTCAAAGTCTTTCTGGACAATACCTCTTCGGCCCCAATTCCTACCTCAGTTTAGACCTTCGACACAGCTGGAACAGGATTCAAAATGAGCAGATCTTTCACCTTGAAGAAGGCGGCAAACTCAGTCTTTCCTCGGCGTATACCGATCCAGATTTGCGCATCAACTTCTTAAACATCGACCTAAAATACGTCTTGTGGTTCGCGCCGGGTCGTGAGTTGAACCTGCTCTATCGCGCTTCTTTGGCCAATTCTGACAACCAAGCCGACCTCCAATATTGGCGGAACCTTCAAAGCGTCGGCGCCTTGCCATCCGACCACCTGCTCAGTCTTCGGGTAGTTTACTTTTTGGACTACGCCGAAATCGTGAATGAACTTCCTAACTTGCAGCTGTTATGATTAGAATCACAGGCGTTCACAAAAACTACGACGGCACAAGCGTGCTCAAAGGCATCGATGCAGAGATCCTCAAAGGGGAATTTATCACGATTGTAGGCGCCTCTGGAGCGGGAAAAAGCACCCTACTCCACCTGATCGCCGGCTTAGACACCGCAAGCTCAGGCAGCATTTCTTTTGACGGAGCACGCCTAGAAACCCTAGACAAACACGCCCTGAACCATTTACGCAACCAGCGGATCGGGCTTGTATTTCAGTTTCATAACCTGCTTCCGGAGCTCACAGCGCTAGAAAACACCACCTTACCCAGCTGGATCGGTGGTTCTATGGATGCGGCCACCGAGCAGCGCGGTTTGGAATTGCTCGAGGATTTGGGCATTGTACACCGTGCCTCCCACCTTCCCAATGAGATGAGTGGTGGGGAGCAACAGCGCGTAGCGATCGCACGAGCGCTCATGAATGCCCCTGACATCTTACTTGCCGATGAACCTACTGGAAATCTTGACAGCGCAAATGCACAAGCCGTATACGAGCTGCTCCAGGAGCTCAATGAAAAACGTGGGCAGACGATTATAGTGGTTACCCACAATGACCAACTCGCAGGTTTAGGAACCTCCCGGTGGCGCATGGCCGATGGCGTGTTGATCGAGCGTTAGTATGGGATTGAAGCAGGCAGAATTGGCCCAATTTCTTATCGAAAAAGCCGAGCAATACGCACAGAAAAGTTTTGTCGAAGACGATCCCATCCAAATTCCACACCGCTTTGAGCACCCACGGGACATTGAAGTCAGTGGACTCCTCGCCGCCACCCTCAGCTGGGGCAACCGCACGACCATTATTGCAAAAAGTACAGAGCTCATCGCCCGTATGGACGAGTGCCCAGGAGACTTTATTGCTGAGGCAACCGCATCAGACTTGCGGAGTCTCGACGGCTTTAAACACCGCACATTTCAAGATCTAGACCTTAAAGGAATCGTTCTTGCGCTCCAACAGCTGTACAAGGAATACGATTCGATCGGCGAGTTTTTCTCTCGACATCTTCGCGCCGATTCCACCGACCTTGGACCTGCTTTTTTAGCCTTTAAACAGTACTTGCTGTCCAACGGATTGCCAGCGCGCGCAAGCAAACACTTTGGCGATCCCTCTAAAGGCAGCGCTTGCAAGCGCATGGTCATGTACAGCCGCTGGATGGCGCGCAGTAGCACAGAACAGATCGACTTTGGCTTGTGGAATGTGTCACCCGCTCTATTGAGCATTCCTTTAGACGTGCACAGCGGACGTGTCGCCCGTAGCTTGGGACTGTTAACTAGAAAACAGAACGACTGGAAAGCCGTAAAAGAATTGGACCGTAAAATTCGTGCTATCCTACCTGAAGATCCTTCAAAACTAGATTATGCCTTGTTCGGATTAGGCGTTTACGAGCAGTGGAAATAGACCTTAAAGGGCCATACAACCTGGAATTTCCTGTGCTTTTCTGTAGCGTGCAATGATGGAGTCGACATCCAGCATCATCTCTTTCGCACTGATAGAAACAAACTTACCTGTTTTGCTTTTGCGCTGTTCTATTTGCGCCTCAGTACTATCAAAGAGTGCCTCCACCATGGCAATGCGTTGGTGGTCCGCTGGAACAATGAATTTGAACAAATAAACGGCCGGCCATTTGCGATCAGAAAGCTTTTCGCGCAGGCCCTGGTACGGATCTTGAATCATACTAAAACAGGGTGAAATTGGTTTACAAAAGTAACGCCGATTCGGTCAATGGCAATGATTTCAAATAGGCTTTTGCCGCTTCCATCTTCGGATGCATGTACTCATCCTCCTGAATTACAGGGCAAATCTTTCTAAATTCCTCCAGCATTGCGGCCAATTCTCCTTCGCTCCTTACCCCTCTCAAATACATCGCTTGAGAGGCATTCATCAGCTCTATGCCGAGCACACTATACAGGTTATCAACCACTTTGAGCAGTTTCGTCGCTGCATTCGCACCCATACTTACATGGTCCTCCTGCCCGTTGGAACTTTCAATGCTGTCTGCGGAAGCCGGAGTACAAAACTGCTTGTTCTGACTCACGATACCTGCAGCGGTATATTGCGCAATCATCAGCCCACTATTTAGCCCCGCATTCTTCACTAAAAACGGCGGCAATTCGCGACGACCAGAGATGAGTTGATACGTTCTGCGTTCGCTAATACTTCCGAGCTCATGCAGGGCTAAGGCCGCATAATCTAGCACCAAAGCCAGCGGTTGACCGTGGAAATTACCTGCACTAACAATCGCATCCTCCTCTTCCAAGACGACTGGATTGTCAGTAGCCGCATTACACTCAACATCAACTACTTCTAACGCGTGTCTTAAAGCATTTTTTGAAGCGCCATGTACTTGTGGCATACAGCGGAAACTGTACGGATCTTGAACGTGTTGCTTCTCCTGATGCATGGTCGGACAGGGATTGAGCCACGCCAAAATGCGTTGCGCGGTTTTGACCTGTCCCCATTGCGGACGAGTTGCATGAACTCCCGGCGTAAATGCTTCTATCCTTCCGTCATGCGCTACCGTAGAAAGTGCACCTATTTTATCACTCAGATAATCCAATTTTTGACCTTGGATCAGTGCATACACAGCATGTGCAGACATGAATTGGGTTCCGTTAAGCAGCGCTAAACCTTCCTTGGAAGCGAGCTCGCAAGGCGTCCAAGCATGATCGCCTAGGACAGGTAAGACGGCACTGGTTTCCTGAATTTCGCCATCGAGCCACATCGAGCCTTCGCCTAAAAGCGGTAAACTCATGTGGGCAAGTGGTGCTAAATCGCCACTAGCACCTAGAGATCCTTGCTGAAAAATCACGGGCAACGCGCCGCTGTTGTACATCTGAATCAAGGATTCCACAACGCTTAGGCGAATGCCGCTAACCCCCTTCGCAAAGCTTTCTACTTTCAAAGCAAGCATCAAGCGGATGACCTCTACCCTGACATAATCTCCTGCACCACAAGCATGTGAACGTACAAGATTCGTCTGTAATTGTCCAAGCTGCTCCGGAGAGATCTCCACATTACAAAGACTTCCAAACCCAGTGTTCACCCCGTATATCGGACGTTCACTGCGCGCGGTCTTGGCCTCTAAAAAAGCGCGTGATTTACGAATCCTTTCGCTGGCCTTTGCGCTGAGCGATAAAATGGCCTTGCCTTGAGCGATGGCCTCGTAGTGGAAATAATGAAGTGGCTCGGCGCCTAACGTAATGTTTTCCATGTGTGTGTTTGTGCAATAGGGATCCCTAAAATACTGCATCCCTCCAACTTCTCGGTCAACTCTTGAACCTTCGGCACCAATTTGCGTTTAGAATCTTAGATAAACCCACTAGAATGAAGCATTACGTAATCATAGGCGGAAGTAAAGGAATCGGTAAAGCAACCGCAGAACTTCTCGCCGCTGAAGGCCATCAAATCACTGTATTTTCCCGAACTCCGTACGAAGGTCCTGCCCACACTATTGAGTGGGAGGAATTTGACGTGTTAACGGACGAATGGGAAGATAAGATGCCTGAGGATATTGACGGTTTGGTCTACAGCGTAGGCTCGATCACATTGAAACCTTTCAGAGGCCTCAAACCAGAAGTCTTCGAGCAGGACTTCCAAATCCAGGTGATGGGTGCTGTAAAAGCGCTCCAGGCCGCACAGAAAAACTTTAAAAAAGACGTCATCGCTTCTTGTGTACTCTATTCTACCGTTGCCGTACAACGAGGTATGCCGTTCCACGCGACCGTAAGTGCATCGAAAGGCGCTATCGAAGGCTTGACACGTGCTATCGCCTCTGAATGGGCACCGAAGGCGCGCATCAACTGTATTGCACCGTCACTCACAGATACCCTACTGGCAAGTAAACTGCTCAGTACTGCCGAGAAAAAAGAGGCGATCGGTGCAAACAACCCTATGAAGCGTGTAGGTGAAGTAGGTGACATCGCAGAAATGACGGCTTTCCTGTTGAGCGATAAAGCTTCATGGATGACCGGTCAAATCGTTCACATCGACGGTGGACAAAGCGTGCTTTAACTAAAACAATCCCATGTTTCACGATACCTACACCCAAGAACAGCTAAGCGCATTAGACAAACGTGTCCGAACAGCGCTGGTCAACACATGTGGTGGTATTCGAACAGCATTCGTAGGCATTTCAGGATCTGACGGAGTGTGGAACGCCGGCACCTTTTCTAACGTTACCCACGTCGGCGCCCACCCCGCTCAGATCAGTGTCTTGTTTCGCCCAGACAACGGCGCGCGTCACACTTATACCAATTACAAATCTACAGGGCGGCTCACACTCGTGGTTTTACCGTTCAGTGAAAATGAGCAGGTACACAACGCAAGTGTGAATGCACCAGAAGGCGTGTTTGAATGGACGCGTATCGGCGGTTCAGCACAAGAGCACGAAGGCTGGGCACACCCCATTCCTCAGGAAGCTTTGTGGGCGATCGAGTTGTCTTTTGTCGAAGAGTTTACCCTCGGTAACGGATGCATCTACACGGTTGGTGCGATCGAGAAGATTGGATTCGGTGTACATGCGTCCGTTCTGCCAGACGGTACCGTAGACTTTCAATCCTCACCCGCCTTAGCGCTTGGACTGCAAACCTATCTCGAGGCGGGGAATCGCCAAGCGCGTCCCTATCCCTCTGCTAGCGCATTAGGATTTTAGCATGCGCAGTACTCCGGTAGATGTGGTCTGGTTCAAAAGAGATTTACGTCTCTTGGATCATGCTGCCCTTACTGCCGCTGTCCAGGGGCCGCGCCCGATCATTTTAGTGGCATTTATAGAACCACTGCTCTTTGATTTGCCGCAATATGAGGAGCGTCACATTCGATTCATTCAAGACTCCGTTCGGGATATTAATGACCAATTAGGACTGCAAAGACTTCACCTGCTGCACATGGAACCTGTCGATTTTTTCCAACACGTGCACCAGCGCTGGGGCGTTCACACCGTGTACAGTTATCAAGAAACCGGCATCAAGCAGACGTTTGACCGAGACTTGTACATGCAAAATTGGTTTCAAAACCAGGGGATTCCTTGGCAAGAATCCATCGCGAATGGGGTGCAACGAGGCATTCGGAACCGAAGAAATTGGGTGGAGAAATGGTACCAAGAAGCAGGCGCTCCCATGCTACCCGCCCCTATCGACGCGTTGCGAAAACGGACGATTTCCTTAACCGAAGAAACCGCTCTGAATCCTTTCATAGCGAACTTTGAACCGCATCCCTACTTGCAAAAAGGCGGTGAGCGACGTGCACATAAAGTGCTCCATAGCTTTCTACACGACCGCATCTCCAAATATGCTCGCAGCATTTCTAAACCCTTGGCCTCGCGCAAGGGCTGTAGCCGGATTAGTCCACACCTCGCGTGGGGCAACCTGAGTATTCGCCAAGTATTCCATGCCATGACTGCCGCAGATCCCACTGGCAACAAGCGAAACTTTCGTGCCTTCGCCGATCGCCTACGCTGGCAAGCTCATTTCATTCAGAAGTTCGAAAGTGAATGGGAGTACGAATTTCGCACCATCAACCGTGGATACGAAGCCCTCGATCAGCGTAAACCTTTCGATGAGCAATTATTTGAAGCTTGGAAGTCCGGAAACACGGGCGTTCCGCTAGTGGATGCATGTATGCGCTGCCTTAACGCTTCGGGCTACTTGAATTTTAGAATGCGGGCAATGGTGGTCAGTTTTTACAGCCATCATCTGTGGTTGCCGTGGAAACCCGGCGCGGACTATCTCGCATCATTATTCACCGACTTCGAACCGGGGATTCACTACGCCCAATTTCAAATGCAAACCGGATACACCGGCATCAACACCATTCGTATCTACAATCCCATAAAACAAAGTCAGGACCACGATCCCGATGGTGCTTTTATAAAGATGTGGATACCGGAATTGGTACATATTCCAACGCCGTATTTGCATGAACCTTGGAACATTCCACCGCTTGAGAAGCAGATGATGGGCTACCAAACCGGTTCGTACCCCGAGCAGCCCGTAGTTTCACTTCAACAGGCGCGTAAGCGTGCTTCGGACGAGTTGTACGCTATGCGAAAATCTGCAGCAGTTCGCGGAGAAGGTAGCCGACTATTGCATCGACATGTGAATCCCGGACCTCGAAAGAGCTAGGACTCTTCGACTAGACGGAATCCTTCGCCGTGTACGTTCTCTATTTTCAGACATCCGTCTACTTTTAAATACTTGCGCAATTTTGCGACATAGACGTCCATCGAACGCCCAGTGAAGTAGTTGTCCTCTTTCCAAATGTTCAAGAGTGCTTTCGAACGCGGTAACAATTGATTCTTGTGTGCCACCATCAGCTTAAGTAAATCACTTTCCTTAGGACTTAAGCGCGTGGTTTCCCCTTCGCGCTGCAACTGGCGAATTTTCGGCAGGAACGTAAATGATCCCAGTAAAAGCTCGTCGGGTTCCTCATCCATTTCCGAGATTTTTCGACCGATGATCGCCTGAATCTTGTAGAGCAGTACGTCCGTATCGAACGGCTTGACCAAATAGTCGTCGGCGCCAGCGGCATAGCCCGCAATGATGTCCTCTTTTTGGCCCTTTGCCGTCAAGAAAATAAGCGGCTGTCCGTTGTCTATTTCTTTGACCTCCGTGGCTAAGGTGATGCCGTCTTTCTTGGGCATCATGATGTCAAAGATGCACAATTCAAAGGTCCCTTGTTTGTAGGCACGTAAGCCCTGAACGCCGTCACGTTCTAAGGTGACTTCATAGTCGTTAAACGATAATGTGTCGCGAAGTAGGTTGCCGAAATTGACATCGTCTTCGACCAATAAAATGCGTTGCTTATCCATAGGAGTACTTATTTGTGAGGTTCTGAAGGGAGGTGAATGGTAAAGACGGAGCCCTTACCTATCGCGCTTTGAACGCTGATATTTCCTCCGTGTTTTTCTATGATTTCTTTTACGAAGGAAAGGCCTAAACCATGTCCTTTAACATCATGAATATTTCCTTTTGTGGCGCGGAAGAAGCGGTCAAACACTTGACTGAGCGTCTCCTCACCCATTCCTATACCGCGGTCTTTTACGACGATGATATACTGGTCCTGTTCTTGCGCGAGACTGACCGAGATTTGGGGAGCATCCGTACTGTATTTGATGCCGTTGTCGATAAGATTCGTGAGTGCACTTTTGAATTGGGTAGCATCGCCTAAAATTTTATAGTCGCCCCTACGAACGCTCAGATCGATCCATCCGTTGCGTTGGCTGACAGCAAGCTTAAAATGCTCAACAGCCTCTTCTACCACCCGTTCTATGGACATCGGTGCAAGGTCGAGAGTAAGTTCTTCCTTATCCATCATCGACATCTGCAATACACTTTCCATCTGCGCATTCATGCGTTTGTTTTCCGTCTTTATTATAGACAAATAATTGGCGAGCTGCTCGGAGTTCATCTTTTGGCTGTTTTTAATCAGCTGATCTACGGCCAAGTTAATGGTAGCTAGCGGAGTCTTGAACTCATGACTCATGTTGTTGATAAAGTCACTTTTTACATCCGCTAAGCGCTTTTGGCGGCGGCTTTGGCGCTGGACCCCGAAAAAGGCAACGAGAATGACCGTGGAAAACAATAGCGAAGCGATCAAACTTAGATACACCCGGCGTGCTAGGTAGAATTTTTCGCTTGGAAAGTAAAGTAGTAATTGGCGAGTAGGACCGAAAAAACTCTCTGCTAAGACGTAATTAAATGTGGCTTTTTGCGCCTGAAAACCTGCGCTGGCCAGTGGGCTTAGGTAGCCGTTTTCTACCACGGCCCATTGCGGAGTGGTTCGTACCCCGTTCCGACTGAGCTCGTCGATGATGATGCTATCGAGCTCCGAGGCGCTGAGTTGCGTCTCCCAGGGCAAGGAACTTTGAAAATTATCTAGAAATCCGCCAAACAGCGAGGAGTCCGAAATGTTACCCGCACCGTACGGGTTTTGCACCTGTGCATTGGACCAGCGCAAGGTCGTTTGCCCCATCGGTGTATTGATCGTCAGTACACTGTCCCCAGCTGCCGAAGTGCGCAAGGTACCCATGCTCTTTCTGCGAATAAACAGACGCACGCGTTCGTTTAGATCTGAGGCGGTCTCGCCTACGGAAGCTTCGAACTGCTGTCGTTGCAATTCTAATTGGCCAGAAAGTAGGTTCAACTGCAATAAAAGCGCCCCCAATACTGCTGCCGTAAGAATGGCAGTGATGGAATTTGACTTTAATTTGGAAAGCGCTTGAGTAATCATTGAAAACGAAGTTAAGCGAGTTCTTTGCACGCTGCAGCGCTTTTAACGGGTCTTAACACAATGGTGGAAAACCTAATGCGTGGCTCACAAGAGTTTGGTAATGATGGCGTCTTCAGTCATGCCTTCTCCCTTCGCACGATAATTGGCTACGATACGGTGGCGCAAAACCGGAACGGCGATTCGCTGGACGTCTTGAATCGTTGGTGTTCCTTTACCTTCCATCATGGCCAGGGCCTTTGCCGCAAGAATGAGGTTTTGAGATGCACGTGGACCCGCGCCCCAATTTAAATATTCATCAGCAAGCGCATCCGAACCCGGTACATTCGGTCTAGTTTTCCGAACCAATTCCACCGCATAACTGACAGTTTCCTCCGTTACAGGCATCGCGCGCAACGCAATCCCCATCTCCACGATCTCTTGTGCAGAAAGTACCGGCGCTATAGTTTCTCGGTTACCTACCGTGGTCGCACGAACAATCTGCTCTTCCTCTTTTCTTGAGGGATAGCCTACGAATATGTTGAATAAAAATCGGTCCAACTGCGCCTCTGGCAACGGATAGGTTCCCTCCTGTTCGATCGGATTCTGTGTCGCCAACACAAAAAATGGATGCGGCAAGTCCATCGAGGTACCCGCAACACTCACCTTGCGTTCTTGCATGGCTTCTAATAAGGCCGCTTGCGTTTTAGGAGGCGTCCGATTGATCTCATCGGCCAGTACCACATTCGCAAATACAGGACCCTTGTGAAACTCAAACTCACGTTTGGCATTCAGTACATCGGTCCCGGTAATATCCGTAGGCATGAGATCTGGTGTGAATTGGATCCTAGAAAACTCTAAACCCAAGGCTTTGGACACCGTAGTGATCAGTAGCGTCTTGGCCAAACCTGGTACACCGACAAGCAAACTGTGACCGCCGCAAAGCAAGGACATGGTGATCAGATCGACCGCTTCACTTTGCCCTACGATCGCCTTGGCCACTTCCTTCTTAAAAGCTGAAAGTCGCTCTGGTGCTCGCTCTAGAACGGATATGATGTGCTGATCAGTCATCGTTATTGCTGTTCCAACCGCTCAACTCCTCTTCACAAGGGTAGTAGCCTTCGTTCACTTTAACGAATGTTTCCAAGAGCTTTTCTTCTTTCCATTCCTCGACGATTCGGTTCTGCTTGGCTTGAAGTGCAAACCCTTTTATACGAGTGAAATCCAATTCCAAATTGGCCTTATGCGGTGCATATTTTTGATCCACACGAACGATTCTAAATGCCTCGCGCTGATCTTGCGTTTGGTAAAAACTCGGCTGCGAAATATCTCCAACCTCCAAGCTGTTAATCAACGTGAACAACCCACGGTCCAGCTGACTTACCTCAAATTTATTATCGCCACTCTCAAAGTTTGATATTTGACCGGCGTTGAATTTCGTTTGCTCGTCCTCACTAAAGCGACGCGCCGCATCTTCGAAAGTCACCTCTTCGCGTTCTATGGACGCTGCAACAGAATCTAAATAGGCCTTGGCTTCTTGCAGGTTTTCCTGAGTAAGTTTTGGCTTGATCAAGATGTGACGCAAATCCAATTCCTCTCCTCTTTTCTCCAGCAACTGAACAATGTGGTACCCAAACTCCGTCTTGAACGGATCGCTAATCTCACCTCGCTTGAGGTTGAATGCTACGGCTTCAAATTCCTTTACAAAGACGCCACGCTGGATGGCTTTGTATTCACCGCCCTTTTTATTCGAACCCGGATCTTCACTGTAGAGAATCGCCATAGAAGAAAAGGAAGTTCCATTTTCAATACGCTCTTTGAGTCCCTTTAGCTTTTCAACAACTTCTTCACGCGCTTCCTTTGAAACCTCCGGATACTTGACGATCTGACTCAACTCTACTTCTTCATTAATCAATGGAATACTGTCCTGTGGGAGTTTCATGTAAAATTCACGAACCTCTGAAGGCGTTACTTCGATTCCCTCTACCACAGTCATTTGCATGCGCTGTGCCGTGAGCTGATCACGGATGAGAATACGCATCTCCTCTTTAATCTCTGGAACGGATTTCCCGTAAAACTCCTCCAGTTTTTTCTGATCGCCCATCTGTCCGATCAACTGTTGGATGCGACGGTCCATATTCGACTCTACTTCGTCCTCTCCGACCGTTACCGAATCGATCTGTGCATGATGAATCAACAAACGCTGGAACAAGAGTTCCTCGAAAACTCCACAATAGGTGATCTTATCGCCAAAGTTTTGGCGATTAAACACATCGTATTGTTCCTCTATATCACTCTTTAAAATAACATCACCGCCTACTACAGCAGCTACGCCATCTACAGTCTTTGGTTGACCTTGGGCGCAGAGCACAAAGCTCAATACACTAAGGGATACGTAAATCGCCTTTTTCAATTGCATTCTCTATTATGTTTTCTTCTATTTCTTCAATCAGCTCCAAGCGTCGACGATTCAAGATCATCTTACGAATACGTTCTCTCACGTACTCCACCGGGCTGTAACTGTTTTCTATTTCCAACGCTTTGACTTCCACGAAATACAAAGTGGCCGTGTCTTCGCAGGTAAATCTAGGGTTTCTTCTGAGAAAAGCGTACGGATTGCTCGTTTCTAAGGGAATATCACTCAAAAGATCGTCCAAGGGCACCCATGAGGAATCCGAGTACGCGCTTTGATTCGTCGCAAACACTTCAATCCATTCCAGGTAGCGATCTTCATCGCGCGATCTCTTGAACCACTTTTTCGCGTCATTTACTTTCTTCGCGGTCAGTGGCGCTGCGGTAAACTGCGCCTTAACGATACTTTCCTTGAGTTCAAAATTGGACCGATTCGCTTCGTAATAGGTTTGGATTTCCGAAGTACTCACGGCCGTATCTAAATGCTGACGCACATATTTATCGATGTACGCATGCTTTAGTAAATCGTTTCGGTACTGCTCCACCAGCTCTTCAAAGCTTCCAATCTCGTCCTTTAAGTTGAACTCGGCCGCCTCTACGAGCAGCTGGTTCTTTGCCCATCTACGGATCAAACGGTCCACCATCGCCGTACTATCGGCAGGCTCCATTGATCCAGCTTTAGGCAGCCTAGACTGTACCTCCTCCAAAGTCAATCGCTTATTGCCCAGCTCTGCGAGCACGGCGTTGTCGTCTTTATCCGCAATAAATTGGCAACTTACCGCGCAAAAACCCAAACAAGCAATAAGGATCGATCTCATCTTATTTCAACGTTTGAAACAGCTGAGCTTTCACCTCTGAATTCACCTTAACTTCGAATTTCTCACTAAGGCTATTCACCCACTCTTGCTCTAGAACGTCTTGATAGCTCGCGATCACAAGACCTTTCACTTCTTTCAGCGCCTTTGGCTGAGCGGGTAAAAATTCCTTTACCTGTAAAACGAAATAACCGCCTTCTAACGCCACTGGTCCGTAGATACCTGGAACGGTTTGCCATACTTGCGCTAAGAGCTCATCATCTTTTTGCTGCGCTGTACCTTCGTTCACAACTACGCTAAGCGCTTGCTCGGATTTTAACAGTGCTGCAATCTTGTCCGTCTTGTCTTTCTTCGACCATTTGGCAATTTTCTTTGCCACCTTCTGCTCAGTGCATACCCAAGCAGAATATGCGATGCGGTCCTCCCACATGTACTTTTCTTTTATCTTCTGGTATTGATTATAGATACCTACAGAGTCATTTGCAGCTTTATTCCAAACCATGTCCTGAGTTAAGTCAAACAACAAAATCCCCTCTTTATACTCGCGGACTAGATTTCTAAACTCAGGATACTTCGACTCAAGTCGACCGTCTTCATATCCAATCATTGCATCTGTTGCAACTACATCAAACTGCATGCGTAAAAATTCCTCCACTTTATCTAGCCCCGGACGCATGTTCTGCTGCCAGAAATTTAGCAGCTGAGACTGCATGATGTTTTGATCCGCATAGGTAGCGACTACATAGTCGCGCTTGTTTGCTCGCTTGAGTTTAAATTCTCCTGCTTTGAATGCCGCGATGTCTACAAGTGCTACAGTTCTGTCATAATTGCGCTCGTTTACTGAAAACTCCAAATCCTTACGCAACTGCTTCACAAACTTTGCCGCGCCTAGTTTACCTCTCGAATCACGCTTTACCTTACGTGCAATATCTTTTTGCAGTTCTTCAAAAGAACCTAATGGGCGCTTACTGATCAGCTGAATCACGTGCCAACCGATGTTCGTCTGAACTGGCAGTGAATAGTCACCAGGCTCATTAAGTGCAAAAGCAGCCTCTTCGAATGAAGGCATCATCTTATTAATACCAAACTCAGGCATTTCTCCGCCTGTATTTTTGGTTTTACGATCTTCACTAAACGCCACTAAATCTTCAAAAGACTCTCCTTTTTGAAGGCGATTAAAAATTTCTTTAGCACTGCGCTCAGCACGCTGTTTGGTTTTCAAATCTGCATCTTCACCCGAAGCAAAGAAGATTTGACGCACTTTCACTGTACCACTCGCAAGGCGCTTGTCTAACAGTTTGATCAAATGGTAGCCGTATTGCGTGCGGATCGGCATGCTCACCTGTTCTGCGGCTAAAGAATATGCAGCAGATTCAAAAGGATACACCATGCTGAACGCCGTAAAGAATCCGAGATCACCGCCTTGTTTTGCGCTCCAAGTATCTGCACTTTTCGTGCGCGCAGCCTCCTCGAAACTCAAGGTGCCTTGTTGTATTTGTGTTCTTAAGCGTAGCATCTCGTTGTATACACGCGCTGTATCCGATGGCAATGCACTCGCATCTAGGGCATACATGATGTGGGCAGCGCGTACTTCTGACTGAAGACGCTCGTAAGCTTCTTCGATCAGATCCTCTTCCGCCGTCGGGTCATTTAAATATGGCTTAGCAAGCTGATCGCGGTAGCCTTTAAACTCTGAAACGAAGCTTTCAGCCGTATCGCGCTGAAGTTCATATGCTTCTGCAATTTTCAATTTGAACTTGATGTACAAATCCAAATATTCTTCAGGGGATTTAGGATCTACTTGCGCGCCTATGCCCTTATTTTTTTCATATACTGCTTTGAACTCATCGGCACCTACGTCGAGGTTACCCACCGTAAATAGTACGTCATTCTGTGCCCAGCTGCTTAGTGATAGCACTAATGCACTTAAAATCAATATGGATTTTTTCATCTTATCTACTGTAGTTTGGTGCTTCTCTTGTGATACTTACGTTGTGTGGGTGACTTTCTTGCATACCCGCCGCTGTGATCTGAACGAATCGTGCCGTTTGTTGCAGCGTTGGAACATCTGAAGAACCACAATACCCCATTCCCGCGCGCAGTCCGCCCACGAATTGGTACATGACCTCTCCAACTTCTCCTTTATAAGGTACGCGGCCCACAATGCCTTCCGGTACCAATTTTTTAACATCGTCCTCCACGTCTTGGAAATAACGGTCTTTCGAACCATCACTCATCGCCTCTACAGACCCCATACCGCGGTAGGTTTTGTATTTACGTCCCTCGTAGATGACCGTATCGCCTGGACTCTCTTTCGTTCCTGCGAACATCGATCCAAGCATGACACAATCTGCACCCGCAGCCATCGCCTTAACGATGTCTCCAGTAAAACGAATTCCGCCATCTGCAATCACAGGAATGCGACCCGCAATAGCTTTCGATACTTCCATCACTGCACTGAGCTGTGGATACCCCACACCAGCAACAATACGGGTCGTACAAATAGAACCTGGTCCAATCCCTACTTTCACAGCATCCGCTCCGGCTTCCATCAAATACAATGCAGCCTCCGCAGTTGCGATATTCCCAACTACCACGTCAAGCTCAGGAAATCTAGCCTTCACACTTTGCAAAGACGCCACTACACCTTTAGTATGTCCGTGCGCAGTATCTATAATCACAGCGTCTACACCACTTTCATTCAGCGCAGCAACTCGCTCAACAACATCTGGGGTGACACCTACAGCCGCAGCAACTCTAAGTCGACCGTACTGGTCCTTGTTTGCGTTTGGCTTTACTTTATTCTTTGTGATGTCGCGGTACGTGATCAGTCCCACTAACTTGTGGTCTTCGTCAATCACGGGCAACTTTTCAATCTTGTGCTCTTGCAAAATCGACTCTGCCTCCTCCATTGTACAGTTCGGCTTTGTAGTGACCAATTCTCCTTTGGTCATCACCTCGTCAATCAAGCGGTCGTTTTTCTTCTCAAAACGCAAATCGCGATTCGTGATGATTCCAATCAAGCGTTTGTCTGCATCAACCACAGGAATACCACCAATCTTAAATTCTGCCATCATAGCTTTTGCATCCGCTACAGTCGCATCCTTTAATAAGGTAACTGGATCTAAAATCATCCCGCTCTCTGCACGCTTCACTTTACGCACTTCAATGGCTTGCTGCTCGATCGTCATGTTTTTATGGATCACTCCAATACCGCCTTCTTGAGCGATAGCTATCGCCATGGCGCTTTCGGTAACTGTATCCATCGCCGCAGAGATGATAGGCGTATTTAAGCCAATGTTTTTAGAAAACTTAGAGCTCAAATCCACATCGCGTGGCAAAACTTCAGAATAGTTGGGAACTAATAGTACGTCGTCGTACGTGAGACCTAGACCAAGGACTTTTTCGTTGCTGTGTGACATTGCAATTCTATTTTGAATTGCGCCCAAAATTAAGCAATTTCTATGAAACAAAACGGGCGACCCTAAGGTCGCCCGTCATACTTTGATAATTATTTAACACTTAGTACAATAACGTGAAGGTACCGCGCTCTTCCACAGGCACATCTTCAATACTTCTGTACTTAATATAATAGGTGTAGGTCCCCATTGGAGCATCTTTTCCACCGATAGTTCCGTCCCAACCTTCTGCGATTGTTGTGGTTCTAAAGACCTCTTGTCCCCAGCGGTCCATGATGAACATGGTGTAGCTGTCGGTACGAGCAAATACACCCTGTGGTTTCCATACTTTGTTTTTATTAGAGTACTCAGATTTCGGATTGAACGCGCTTGGCACCCAAAGTCTCGCTTTGTGAACTGCACAGCCCACGTTAGAACGTGCATTGAACTTTTCACCGAACTCGTCTCTCCAAGGAATGATGCCGTCTGCTGCGATCGCACGGATGTAGTAGCAGAACTTCCCTCTAGAGTTGCTAAATGGCTTGATATCATCTACAAAAGCGGTATCGTCTGTCGAACCAGCATAGTTGAAACTAGAACCGCCATCGGTCGATCTGAACACCTCATATTCCTGAACACCACCGTCAAACTCACGGTACGCTGACCATACTAGCGTATTGGTCAGGTTCCCTAGCGCTTCTACGTTCAGCAGAATGTTCGTAGCGATGTTAGAAAGCGTATCCAAAGATCCACAGGAATCTGTTGAGGCGATACGGTAGTAATAGCTTCTTGAGGTAGGATCCGCAGTGTAATCCACGAACTTCACCTCCCAAGGTCCGAGCGTTGGTTTTACCACATTACCGATCGTTAGGTATGGACCTATTTCATCGTCTGCACGCTGAATTTGATAATCGATGACATCGGCATCTTTATCGATGTATGTATACATATCTACACCGTTCTGAGAATTCACAGAGGCACGGCCTAAATACAAGACTTTCGAGCCTTGAACCACCGCTGAACTGTTACATACGCGATTCGAAGTACTCGTGATCGTACCTGTAGTGTCTACTGCTTTTACGTAATAGCAGTACGTGTACCCGTTTACAATTCCGTAATGGTTGAATACAGTGTCTTGGTTACCTCCTTTTAATAGTACCCCTGAAACTGTTCCACCGGTAGGATCTGTTATATCGACGTACAGGTTGTATTCCTGAACCGCCGTTTGCGTAAAGGTTTTGTAGGAATTCCAGCGCAGACGTGCGTAACCATCACATGGATCTACGCCCACTTGTAAATACAAAGAGCTAGAAGGTACGGTACTTCCTACTGAACTTTGGTTACCACAACTATCTACCGCTGTAACTACAAAGAGTTCACTCTGGTTCGCAGCGTTCGACAATGTATATACATAGGGCATAGTTGCCTCGTAATCCGTAGCTGATACCGAATCTATCGGTATTAAGAATCCTGAATTGTCTTCACGATAGATGACGTAGTAGACCACGTCACTATCATTCGAGGCTTGCCAAGACATGGCAGCATTACTACCACCTGCGACCGTGACTGAATCAAAGACGACTGGAGAAGGTGCTGTTTTGTCGGAAAAGAATCCACTATCACTGCTGCTCAAACAGGTGTTCTTGTAACGAACCTCGTAGTTCAACCAAGTACCACAGAAGGCCACTGTATCCGTCCACGTAGAGTCTCTTGTTGTCCCAAGCTGTGTCCACTGACCAGAATTGATCGGGGCTTCTACCCATACATCATAATCTGTAGAATCATTTCCGCGCATCCAAGAGTTCCAGTTCAAAACAGCTATCGAACTGTTCGGAGGAGGAGGAAACGCTTGTAGGCTTACGCGTACATTCTGTAACGTATCACTGTGTTCGTTCACTAGACCACAACCACCTGCTACTTGAATGGTGTAAGCGTTCACCGCATTTGGATCAGCTCCGGTATGGGTGTAGGTTTGAGTAGACCAGTCGTAAATAGTATCTACTACAGAAGTATTACCTAAGGTATCTATGTGGTTGATCAGGTAATAATCGAAGTTAAAGCCGGTATCTGCATCGTTCACCCAATCAAAGGTGACACCCGTCTCATCTTGGTAAATACATGTGTTCTGAACATCTACAGGGGCAGGCATGTAGTTTTTGACTTGCACGACTACTTTCTTGTAGGCAAAGCGGTTGATCGGACACTGATCGTCCTGCATTCGCAGGTAGAACGAGTATTCACTTTTCAAAGTACCACATTGATATTCTTGGTAGAACAAGTGATTACAATCGACTATCCAACTAAACTCTACATCATTGATACCTGGGTAAGTGTATGCATTTCCTGGGTTCAATGAACTTAATGTGGCACAAGGCGGGTTGAACAAACAGTTGTTCGGATCGCCATAATTCGCAGCCCCACTTAAGTTACCACCTGACGCACTAAACTCAATCTCCTGCGAAGTACAATCCGGATTCGGATAAGGGTCTGATGAAGAAATCTTGAACTTGATGGTATCACCAGGGTACGCATCCGTGAACAAGTATAAGGTATCCCCTGCGGTGTTTGTCACCGGAGTGAGGATGGTTGGTTTTTGTAGGTTGGGATCTGGAGTAACTGATAAACTAGGCGCCTCATCAATATACGTAGCAGCACAAATACCTGCAGCTGGAGTACATGCAAGTGTCACAATCGGAATGTCACGGAAAACCTCTCCGATTTTCTGTCCACATCTCCATTCCTCGATCTTTACACACGTCGCCCAAGATCCTTGCAATCCTGAGTTGAAAGTAACCTCACCGGTCTCACCATCAATCGCCGCACCCGTAGAACCCGTATTAGTTGGAAGTGGACTGGTAAAAGAATATCCTGATGAAAACGTCACGGGCGTACCTGGCCACGCATTTCCTTCTAGAGGTTGTGCCCAGTCGTAGTGTAAGGAATCCAAATCTGGATCGTAACCGAGGTTGTTGTAAATCACATCTACACCTGTACATGACACTACCTGTGGATCTTCTAAGAAGTTTGGCGAGCTGTCAAAACAAGATGGATTTGCAGTAGTTCCGGCACTTAACGCAGAGGTCGAACCTGGTGGCCTGTACGGATACATTACCGCACGTAGTAAATAGCCTCCGGTAGGTCCGTTAGTGATGGTACCTGGACGACAACAGCTGTTCCATGTGAAATTCCAACCGGTTGCCGGCGGAACCCCTGTTAAGGTGATGTCTCCTGATCTAAAAACGTATTTCTGCATCTTACCCGTACCCGAGGTAGCACCGGCACATTGTGTAGTTCCGTTGTAACAGGCAGGGACTACATCTGTTGTGCTGATGTAATTACAGGTGATGGCAACACCGGCGTTGTTCGCCAAAATCTGCGGAGTTGTGCTGATCGGAATACCACCACAATCGCGGTAGAGCACCAAAGTGAACTGGTACTTTCCGTTGTTCTTACACTGCCAGATGATTTCTCCTCCTAAAAGGTGGGAAGCATCCGCTTGGAATCCCATGAAAAAGATGGCGATGACCGCAAAAAATCGTTTCAAATTCATAATAAAGTACTTGAACTTCGAAAATAAGATAAAGATTCGATAGTTGTGTCTAGAAATAGCCTAGGCTTGCTAACAATGAGTAAACGACAAAAGTCTCGTAAACACTGGGATACAGCGATATTTAGGTTCGTTTGGAAATTTTATTGTGGGTGATGTGCTTTTGTCGGCTGCACTTATGTCGTCCTACCTCGAAACCTCGGCGTGCTCTATGTTTGGTGGATCGACCTTGTACACGGGCCCTCCACATGCGCCAAGAGCTGGGCTTCATTTGGTTGCGCATTAGTGCGATAGTTTCAGCCTCGGTGATGCTAAATTGGTCTAAAATAGCATCGAAGGGTGTGCGATCCTCCCACGCCATTTCGACGATTCGATCGATCTGCCAAGCCTCCAATTTCTTTACTACCGCTGAACCTTTCATGTGCCTTTTAAGTTGATGAGCTATGCACAAAAAACCACATTTGCCCGAAAAAGTTTGCGCCAAGTGCGGAAGACCGTTCACATGGCGCAAAAAATGGGAGAAAAATTGGGCCGAAGTCAAATACTGCAGCAAGCGCTGTAGTGGAAATCGGCGTTAGATTTTATTTATACAAATTTCTGGAAATCACGAGTTTCTGAATTTCAGAAGTACCCTCTCCGATCGTACATAACTTACAGTCGCGGTAAAATTTCTCTACCGGATAGTCTTTCGTGTACCCGTATCCACCAAACACCTGCACCGCTTCATTTGCAACCTCTGTAGAGATTTCTGAAGCGTAGAGTTTACACATGGCGCTTTCTTGCGTCATCGGCTTACCTTCTTCTTTGAGCGCTCCTGCATGACGTGTCATTAATTCTGCACCGTACACCTTGGTCGACATTTCGGCGAGTTTGAACCCGACCCCTTGGAAGGAACGAATCTTCTTCCCAAACTGCTCGCGCTCATCTGCATATCCTATGGCTGCAAGCATGGCCCCACGAGCGATACCGACACTTAGCGCTGCAATGGAAATACGTCCGCCGTCTAAGATTTTCATGGACTGAATGAAGCCCTCTCCTACCTTTCCAAGGACGTTTTCTTTCGGAACACGGCAATTGTCAAAGAACAGACATGCGGTCTCCGAGGCGCGCATGCCGAGCTTATTTTCCTTTTTACCTGCCGTAAATCCAGGAGTGCCTTTTTCAACGACAAAGGCGGTCATTCCTCTTGAATCTCCTTTCTCGCCCGTACGTGCAATCACGACCGATATGGACGAAGAAATGGCGTGAGTGATCCAGTTTTTGGATCCGTTCAATACATAATGATCTCCGTCAAGAACCGCTGTGGTATCCATCCCCCCTGCATCCGAACCGGTTCCGGTTTCCGTAAGTCCCCATGAACCAATCCATTCTGCCGTGGCCAATTTTGGCAACCACTTCTTTTTCTGTTCATCGTTTCCGAACTGCAAGATGTGTCCAGTACAAAGGCTGTTATGTGCCGCAACCGAGAGACCGATCGATCCACATACCTGAGCGATCTCATCGATCACCGTAATGTATTCTTGATAGCCCATTCCAGCGCCGCCGTACTCCTCGGGTACCAAAACACCCATAAAGCCTAGCTGGCCCATTTCTTTAAAAACATCTATGGGAAAGTGCTGCGCCTCATCCCACTCCATAACGTTGGGACGAATTCTAGTTTCAACAAATTCTTTCGCGGATTGACGAATCATCTCAAGGGTTTCTGAGCGCTCGTCACTAAGTTTGATTCTCATCATTGGTCTGTGTTGTATTTAGGTTCTGTTGCAAGATAACAAAGAAGCCCGCATGGTGTTTGCGGGCTTCTCTAGAAATTTAAGTAAATAGGCACATGTCTGCCACTACTTCATCAGCTTTTTGTATTTGAATCGAGTCGGCTCTGTACGTCCTAATCGTTTGAGTTTATTCTGCTCATATTCGGAGAACGAACCTTCAAATGAATAGACTTCTGAATCACCTTCGAAAGCCAGAATATGAGTACATACGCGGTCTAAGAACCAGCGGTCGTGAGAGATGATTACCGCGCAGCCTGCAAAGTTTTCTAACGCCTCCTCTAATGCACGTAAAGTATTGACGTCCAAGTCATTCGTAGGCTCATCCAAAAGTAACACATTACCTCCTTCTTTCAACGCCATGGCCAAATGAAGACGGTTGCGCTCACCACCGGAAAGCACGCCGACTTTCTTACTTTGATCCCCTCCAGCAAAGTTGAATCTGCTTAAATAGGCTCGGGCATTCACACGCTGCTCACCGAGCATCACCTCCTCGGTTCCTTCGCCGATCACTTCGAAAATAGATTTGTTAGCGTCCAATTTCTCATGCGACTGATCGACATAGGAAATCTTCACCGTTTCACCCACATCGAACTGTCCTTCGTCCGGCTGCAACTGGTCCATAATCATTTTAAATATGGTCGTCTTACCTGCACCGTTAGGTCCTACAATTCCCACGATTCCAGCCGGTGGCAGCTTGAAATTTAGATTGTCATACAGCAATTTTTCACCAAACCCTTTTTTGACCGACTGGGCCTCAATCACGTTCATTCCTAAGCGAGGACCCGCAGGAATAAAGATTTCAAGATTGCTTTCTTTTTCTTTTTGTTCCTGAGACAATAAGTTTTCGTAGTTGCTCAAACGTGCCTTGCTCTTGCTTTGACGGCCTTTTGGATTCATACGAACCCATTCCAATTCACGTTCCAGGGTCTTGCGACGTTTCGAGGCTTGCTTCTCCTCCTGGGCCATGCGCGAGGTTTTCTGATCCAACCACGAGCTGTAGTTTCCTTTCCAAGGAATTCCTTCCCCACGGTCCAATTCTAAAATCCAACCCGCTACATTATCTAAGAAGTAACGGTCGTGCGTCACCGCGATGACCGTTCCCTTGTATTGCTGCAAATGCTGCTCTAACCACAGAATACTTTCTGCATCCAAGTGGTTGGTCGGCTCATCTAAAAGTAATACGTCCGGCTGCTGGATAAGTAAGCGACACAGCGCCACACGGCGGGCTTCCCCACCAGAAAGATGATCTACCAGCTGATCTGAAGGCGGACAGTTTAAGGCATCCATAGCACGGTTTAGCATGGTTTCTAACTCCCATGCATTCGAAGCGTCAATCTTATCCTGGAGTTCGGCTTGGCGTGCCATGAGTTGCTCCATTTTCTCAGGATTCTCATACACCTCCGGTAGACCGAAGTCGTCGTTGATCTTATTGTATTCGTCCAAAACTGCTACCGTTTCCGCAGCACCTTCTTTTACGATGTCCATAACGGTTTTTCCCGCCTCAAGCTGCGGTTCTTGCTCAAGGTAGCCCACAGAATAGCCCGGCGAAAACACTACATCGCCTTGGTAGCTCTTGTCTACACCGGCAATTATTTTTAAAAGCGTGGATTTACCCGATCCGTTTAAACCTAGGATACCTATTTTGGCTCCGTAGAAGAAGGATAAGTAGATGTCCTTAAGAATGGCTTTGTTATTGTGTGGCAATACTTTGCTCACACGTGACATCGAGAAAATGACTTTTTTACCGTCGTCTGACATGAATAGAAGGATTAAAAATTTAACGCGCTTGTTCCTTTCCCTGGCATTTTGCTCAGCGGGTGTTCAAGGCGCAGCCCAAAGTTACATATTGAAAGGGACTGTTGTCGACAGAGATTCATCTTTTGCGTTGCCCAATTCCTACATCGTCAACAACAAAACTTTTGCGGGGACCATCACCAACGGCATTGGATACTTCGAGTTGTCTGTAGCACAAGGAGATACGATTGTTATATCCAATGTGGGGTATTCGTTTAAATACTTGCCTGTAGACAGTACGATGATTGCGAACATTGCGAAGGAGCAACGGATAAAATTGGTTCCGAAAAACTTTCTGCTTGACGAAGTGAGCATTTACGCGATCACCTCGAACAACCCACGAACCATGCCTCAGCGCAAGCCGATCGTGCCTTCTGTTGGAGATATTCGCGAACCACAGAGCATCGCGCCTACCCTAGCAAATCCGCTCGATCTGTTGTATTACAGCTTTGGCAAACGCCCGAAACAATTGGCCGCTTTGCGAAAATTGCAACAAGAGGATTATTACCGCAGGAAGCTGGAAGAAGGAAACAACAGAAGTATTTTGGAGGAATTGACCGGAATTCCAAAGGCAGAAATGGAAGCCTTTATGTTTTATTGCAAGTATTCTGATACTCAAATCCGCACATTTAACGATTATCAATTCTTAGTATCGCTCTTAGATTGCTACGCCGAATATGAGCGATTGCGCGAACGACAAGAGACTTTAGAAAGCCTAAACCGATGAAGCATCACGACCTAAAAAGTATCAACAAAGAACTCTGGGACCACTGGGCGAGCCTGCATCCAGATTCCGATTTTTACGACAATGCGACTTTTATAAAACAACAGATGTCCTTGAATCCGATCGAACTGGATCTGATGCCTGATCTTAAAGGAAAACGCGCGTTACACGTGCAGTGCCATTTCGGACAGGATACTATTTCCCTGCACACCCTGGGCGCTAAAGAAGTGGTAGGTCTCGATTTTTCCGAGGTGGCGGTTCGTGCCGGTGAGCAACTCGTTAGGGCTTGCAGCGTGGATCCAGCGGTTCATTTTGTACAGTCCGACGCAGTGATTCCGGTCACCCACTTGCAAGGTACCTTTGATGTGGTCTTTGCCTCGTACGGAGTGATCGGATGGCATCCGGACCCCAAAGAATGGATGGACACTGTGTTTTCGTACCTAAAACCCGGCGGCGAACTCATTTTTGTGGAATTCCACCCCGTCTTATGGATTTTGGATGACCAATTCAAAGAAGTCATCTATTCATATTTTAACGATGGCGTGATCACTGAAGAACGCGAAGGCTCCTATGCCGCTCCCCAAGCCAAGAACATGAAAAACCATACTTGGAACCATGGCTTGAGCGAAGTCATCAAACCAATAGTCGATCACCCCGACCGCACATTGGACTATTTCAACGAGTACGATTGGAGTCCGTATGAGATTTTCGAAGCCACTTCTCCGGCGGAAGATCGCTACCAAATCAAGGGCAAAGAGGGCATGTTCCCCTTAGTTTATGCCCTAAAGGCAAAAAAAATCCGTTAAGCATTTAGATTTTTAAAATCCCCTACCCCGTGCTGTATCTCAATACACACGGGTTTTTTTAGGTTCGATATTTTAGGCAAACCGCTTGGACTCGGGTTGGAAAGCAAAAATATACGGTACTTTGTATTGCATAGTACCGGTGTATACCTATATCTTTGTATAAAATTAGTACCATATGAAAAAAATCCTCCTAACCTTACTCGTTCCCTTTTTGACCTTTGCACAGCAAAAAGGTCAAGCGGACGAATTGTACGAATCTTACGATCCCAAACCCTATGTCAGTGGATTTAGCTTTGGCGGAAGTCTGCTTCGTGCGCTTCCTCTTGACATCGACTTTGACAACGGAAATTTAGAACGTACGCTCAACGGCGAAATAAAGCGCATCCAGTGGCTCAAGGTCAGCGACGACCGGTACCTCGACGAGGTGACGAAGGACTGGCAACGCTTTTTGAAACGAGCGGGCTATCGCAAAATTGAATTGGAAAATGATGAAGACGATCTAAGTTACATGTATGTCCGTGGAACCCGAACGCAGTTTGACGAAACGCACTTTTTAATCGAAACCGACGATACCACCATTTTACTTACTGTCTACGGTGAGTTCACCCTTAACAAACGACTGAATGAAGATTGAAAACACCAAAGCTCAGATGCGAAAAGGCATTCTTGAGTATTGCATCCTTGGGATACTACAAAGCGGTGATGCCTATGCCTCCGATATTATAGCGCAACTTAAAAACGCCAAACTAATCGTAGTAGAAGGAACACTGTACCCCTTACTCACAAGACTTAAGAACGCAGGACTGCTCGAATACCGCTGGGAAGAAAGCAGCTCCGGACCACCCCGGAAGTATTATTCACTTTCCGAAATGGGACAGCAATTTCAGAAGGAACTTAAAGGCACTTGGGAAGAACTCCAACAAGCCGTAGACATAATCACTACCCCTAAATCAACATCATGAACAAGACTATAAACATCAATCTCGCTGGAATCATCTTCCATTTAGATGAACCGGCTTATGAAGCCTTTAAATCCTACCTCTCCAGAGTAAAGTCTGCACTTGACGGACAGGAAGGTGCCGCCGAAATCATTGCGGATATCGAAGCACGTATTGCGGAGATCTTTTCGATGCGTATTGCGGAGTTTAAACGTGAAGTAGTGACTGCTCTCGATGTGGATTTTGTCATCAATACGCTCGGCCAACCCGAAGACTTTCAGGACGAAGAAGATGCTACATTTTCCGACCAGAATACATCTTCAAACGGTACTAAGACCAAGAAACGTTTATACCGTAATCCCGATGAAAGTTATATAGGTGGTGTGGCCAGTGGTATTGCTGCTTATTTCGGGACGGATACGGTTTGGATTCGACTGCTCTTTTTGGGATTATTGTTCTTTACCCCGATCGGGTTTTTCACCTACATTATCCTTTGGGCAGCCATGCCGGAAGCAAAGACCACCGCGCAGAAGCTTCAAATGCGGGGAGAACCCGTGAATCTGAGTAACATCGAAAAGAGTGTCAAGGAGGAACTCGATAGCGTCAAGGAGCGCTTTGGTCGATTTCGCCAAGAAAGCAAAGGCTCGGGGAAGAACGTAGCAGATGGTTTACAATCTGTCTTGGCCTTCATTTTCATGGTGTTGGAGACCATTTTCACCTTCATCTTTAAGTTCATCGGAATAATACTAATCATCATCGGTATCATCTTCGGATCTTTCCTTTTACTAGGAATGCTCGGCGTTGTTGCAACCACCTGGAACATCGGCGGTTTAGAATACCTCACCTTTGATGGT
>Ga0209136_1000066_pt1 | contig 75401 bp, 66 predicted proteins | sample SaaInl0LU_22_DNA_FD_184640 | JGI IMG/M metagenome (GOLD analysis project Ga0209136, IMG submission 184640) | Marine microbial communities from expanding oxygen minimum zones in the Saanich Inlet - ESP_90LU_22_DNA (SPAdes) (version 2) | ecosystem: Environmental > Aquatic > Marine > Intertidal... | reverse complement strand
AACGGCGATGCGAGCCACCAAGAACCTTAATACACTGAACCCTGCGAGCGCCAGAATTATCTGCCACATCCAGGTTAGTTTGCATTTGGATCATGTTAGTGCTCCGCTGTTGAATTAAGACTCATTTGAGCCATATAACCGCTATTTACTTGACTTTTGTCGAATAAATAGCCTATTACCCCATAAAAAGGGTGCGCTAATATACCAAAATAAACTGAAGGAAGATAGTGTTATTTAGAAAAAGAATTGCGTACTGACATGCTTGATACCTTTTAGCATGATGAGTGGATTATGCGCCCCGTTGACGCACAATCTCATATAAGCAGATACCTGTTGCTACGGACACATTCAGACTAGATACTGTGCCCAACATGGGTAATTTTATTAATTCATCACAGCGTTCGCGAGTCAATCGACGCATACCTTTACCTTCTGCCCCCATGACTAGTGCAACGGGTCCTGCCATATCACAATCAAACACACTCTGACGGGCTTCACCAGCGGTGCCTACTACCCATATTTGTTGCTCTTGAAGCTCTGACAATGTTCTTGCTAAATTAGTCACTTGAATCAAAGGGATTACATCTGCGGCACCACATGCCACTTTACGAACGGTAGCGTTAAGCGATGCAGACTTATCCTTAGGAACAATTACAGCGTCAACCCCAGCAGCATCGGCACTACGTAAAACAGCACCTAAATTATGAGGATCAGTAACACCATCAAGTACTAATAAGAATGGTTTAGCTGATTGGCTAATAATAGTATCTAAATCCGTTTCTGTTAGCACTTTCGCAGGGTATGCTCTGGCGACTACACCTTGATGTGACTCACCCTTAGATTTATCATCCAATACTTTTTTATTACAAAACTGGATGCTTATACCTTCTTTACGGGCTAAGTTTATCAGCTTATGTAAACGTTCATCATCACGACCTTTGGCAATATATAATTCTAATATACGTTGTGGTTCGCGCTCTAATACTGCGGTTAAAGCATGAATGCCATATAACCAATCTTGTTGTTGTGCCATAGTTTAAATAGACCTTGTTACTTATTTTTTCTTAGTATGTTTGGATGACTTGCGTTTTTTCTTGTCTCGGCTAGCGGCGGGTTTCTTTTTACCTTTTCCTGTACCGGTTTTACGTAAAGATAAGGTGCGCTCGCTTTTTTTAGTACTGCCACTCTTCGCCTTTTTAGTATCTGCAGATCCTTTATTTGATTTTTTCTTTTTTGCGCGGATCTCATGATCGACACCATCAAGCACTAAGTCAATCTTCCGATCATCTAAATTCACAGCAGCAACTTTTACTTCTAAGCTGTCACCTAATCTAAATACGCGACCGCTATTCTCGCCAATGAGCATTTGTTTTACATCATCAAAGACATAATAGTCATTCCCGAGTGAAGTAACATGAACCAGACCATCAATACCAAATTCACCAATGCGAACAAATAAACCAAAGTTAGTCACGGAAGCAACAACAGCAGGAAAGCTATCGCCTACATGATCTTGCATAAATTCGCATTTTAACCAATCAGCGACATCACGTGTTGCATCATCTGCACGACGTTCTGTCATGGAACACTGTTCACCAAGTTGCTCAACTTCTTCAACTGAATATGATTTGCCGCCAGTTTTAGATTTACGCTGAGCTTTGCTATCGATAATGGCTTTTAATGCACGATGAACAACCAAATCGGGATAACGACGTATGGGTGAGGTAAAATGTGCATAAGCTTCTAATGCTAATCCAAAATGCCCTATATTGACTGGGTCATATACAGCCTGTTTCATACTGCGTAGTAGCATCGTTTGCAGCAATTCGCTATCAGGGCGGTTGCGGATTTTATTGACGACTTGAGTAAACGCATGGACAGAGGTATCGCCTTTGAGTTGATGCGTTATACCTACTTCAGCTAGATAAGAAGTGAAGGTTAACAACCGGTCTTCATCTGGTTTATCATGCACTCTAAAGAGGCCTTGGGCGTCTTGCGTCAAAATACATTTTGCTGCGCATACATTCGCCATGATCATACATTCTTCAATCAATTTATGGGCGTCATTACGCTCTACTGGTACAACGTTTTCAATCTTTCGCTGTGCATTAAAGACAAACTTATTTTCTTTCGTTTCAAATTCAATCGCCCCACGGCCATCTCGTGCATATTTAAGTGCATGAAATAATTGGTGCAAATTAATCAGATCTGGAACGTGAGTTTGATAACGTTCCGTTAATTCTGGATCATTTTCCAAAATTTTAGCGACCTTAGTGTAGGTTAAACGTGCTTGAGAACGCATCACAGCTTCGTAGAATTCAAACTCAGAACATTCTCCCATGTTATTGATAGTCATCTCACAGACCATACACAGACGATCTACTTCAGGATTTAATGAGCATAAGCCATTAGATAGCACTTCGGGTAACATTGGGACGACTTGGTCTGGGAAGTATACTGAATTACCACGCTCAACCGCTTCAACATCGAGCGCAGTTCCCGGACGCACGTAATAAGATACATCAGCGATAGCCACATACAGTGTATAACCAACCTTTTCGCCATCCTTTATAATTGGATGACAATACACCGCATCGTCAAAATCTCGCGCATCCTCACCATCAATAGTGACTAAAGGTAACTGACGTAAATCTTTGCGCTCAGTTTTAGCTTCTTCAGGAACTTCTTCACCGATATTGGCCACTTGTTTTAGCACAGCCTTGGGCCATTCATGCGGGATATCGAAAGTACGTAATGCCATTTCGATTTCCATGCCTGGCGCCATATGCTCACCTAGCACTTCTACTATTTTACCTGTTGCACTGGACTGTCGAGATGGACGCTTTATAAATTCCACGACCACAACATGACCTTGACGAGCACCTTTAGTGTCTTGAGGTCCAATGTAGATTTCATGGTTGATACGACTGTCATCAGGTATAACGACCGCTACACCATGCTCGACAAAAAAACGTCCAACAATTGCTTCTGTTCGAGGGGTAATGACTTTGGTGATACGTGCTTCTTCACGTCCTTTACGATCTACACCTTTCGTCACCGCTTGAACAATATCGCCGTGAACGGCTTGTTTCATCTGACCAGCGGAAATGTATAAATCTTTATGGTCTCGGCTGATATGTAGGAAACCAAACCCGTCACGATGACCAATAACACGACCTTGGATCACCTCATCTTGGGGTTGGAGGTCATATTTTTTTTGCGTGGTAAAAGTCAATTGTCCTTCACGTTCCATTGCGCGTAAGCGACGCTGGATCCCAATCTTTTGATCATCGGACTTAGCATCTGTTAATGCACAAACTTCCATGAATGAAAGTGGCTTTTGTTGATTTTTAAATAAGGTTAGCAAGTGTTCACGACTAGCGACGGGATTTTCATACTTGGCTTGTTCCCGTTTATAATGCGGGTCATCACTCATAGAGTTTTTTAATCTTTATAATGTTCATATAGACAGTATATAGGCTTTAGCTGCAATGCGCTAATGACAAATTATGACATGATTTTTATTCATATCATTTTATTGGTCAATCTAAATGCTCATGCTTTATAATCAGTTTATATCTACATTGAAAATAATAATGATCAATCATGCGTTAGCTTTGGTATAATTGACACATGTTTTCAGAATGGCAAATTAATATGCAATACAAAGACCTACGTGATTTTATTGCCCAATTAGAAACTCAAGGTAAATTACTCCGTATATCTCAGCCAATATCAACTGATTTAGAAATGACTGAAATCGCTGACCGCACCCTTCGTGCTGGTGGTCCAGCCTTGTTATTTGAAAATGCAATTGGCCATGATATGCCAGTATTAGCAAATTTATTTGGTACACCTGAACGCGTCGCTATGGGTATGGGTCAAAATTCTGTCGAAGCATTACGTGATGTTGGTAAATTGTTAGCCTACCTAAAGGAACCCGATCCTCCCAAAGGTCTAAAAGATTTATGGAGTAAGTTACCGGTATTTAAACAAGTATTAAATATGCCGGCTAAAGTCATCAGAAAAGCGCCTTGCCAAGAGCATGTTATTAGCGGAGATGACGTTGACTTGAGTAAGATCCCTGTACAACGTTGTTGGCCTGGGGATGCTGCACCATTAATCACATGGGGACTAACCGTCACTCGTGGTCCACATAAAAAACGTCAAAACTTGGGTATTTACCGTCAACAAGTCATCGCTAAAAATAAAGTGATCATGCGCTGGTTATCCCATCGTGGCGGTGCACTTGATTTTAGAGAGTGGTGTCAACAATTCCCAGATAAGCCCTATCCAGTTTCGGTTGCTTTGGGAGCAGATCCTGCCACTATCCTCGGTGCAGTAACACCCGTGCCCGATACCTTATCTGAATATGCATTTGCAGGATTACTCAGAGGCAGTAAAACCGAAGTCACACCTTCCATTAGTAATGATTTACAAGTACCAGCTAATGCTGAGATTGTACTGGAAGGATATATCATGCCAGGCGAGACTGCGCCAGAAGGACCGTATGGCGATCACACCGGTTACTATAATGAAGTTGATGACTTTCCTGTGTTTACTGTGACCCATATTACCCATCGGACTAATCCTATTTATCACTCTACCTATACCGGCCGTCCACCGGATGAACCAGCTATACTCGGTGTTGCATTAAATGAAGTGTTTGTTCCCATTTTGCAAAAGCAATTTCCAGAGATAACAGATTTTTATTTACCTCCTGAAGGCTGTTCTTATCGAATGGCAATTGTGACGATGAAAAAACAATATCCAGGTCACGCAAAACGTGTCATGTTAGGTGTTTGGTCATTTTTACGTCAGTTTATGTATACTAAATTTGTCATTGTGTGTGACGATGATATTGATGCTCGTAATTGGGAAGATGTTATCTGGGCCATTACAACCCGAATGGATCCAACTAGAGATACGACATTAATCGATCATACACCTATAGACTATTTAGATTTTGCTTCACCTGTATCAGGCTTAGGCTCTAAAATGGGTATGGATGCAACTAACAAAATGCCAGGTGAAACCGATCGTGAATGGGGTGAACCTATTGTCATGGACCCTGATGTTAGTGCCAAAATCGACGACTTATGGGAATCCTTAGGTATCGAAGCATTAATCCCGAACCGTCGTCCGTCATCATCAACTAAAAAGACTTAATTACCATGCAAACACATCAACTACATGTTGACTCCATTACTACCGTCGCAACCAATGTATATAAGATTTTATTATCAAGCAACGAAGCTCTCGATTATCTAGCTGGGCAATATTGCTTAATACAAATGGGAGAAGGCGACTTAAGACCCTTCTCTATTGCTAGTGCGCCATCGGCTACCAATCAAATTGAATTGCATATTGGTGCTGTACCTGAAAATAGTTATGCATGGGATGTGCTTGTGCAAATGCGCGAACAGCATGTTATACAGGCTCAGATTGGACATGGTAATGCTTATCTTCAGCCTGAACCTAAACGTGGCATAGTACTCATAGCAGGTGGTACTGGTTATTCTTATGTCAAATCAATACTAGTAGAGTGTATCCAACAAAAATTAACCCAGCCAATATCTGTTTACTGGGGTGCTAAAAAACTCGAACAAATTTATGAACTATCAGTGTTATCTGCACTTGCTGAAGAACACGACAACATAACTTTCCATCCGGTGTTAGAAGGCACAAATGAGCATTGGCAGGGTAAAACAGGCTTGGTACATAAAGCAGTTTTAGATGATTTTGGTGATAGCTTAGCCGAGCAACAAGTTTACATAGCCGGGCCATTTCCTATGGCGAAGGTTGCGCGTGATGACTACTTCGCCATTGGATTAAACAAAAATGCCTTGTTTGGTGATGCATATGCATTTCTAGATTAATTAACATCACGGTCGCAAGTAAGGCTGAATCCCAACAGCCTTATTTATTTTAGGCGAAAAAAAACCGCGTAGAGTACGCGGTTTTTTAAATTCATCGAATTGAATTAGATAGCATTTACGTTAGCTGCTTGAAGACCTTTTTGACCTTCTTCAATTTCGAAAGAAACTTTTTGACCTTCTGGAAGAGTTTTGTAACCTTCAGACTGGATTGCACGGAAATGTACGAATACATCTTTACCGCCATTGTCTTGAGTAATAAAACCATAACCTTTATCGGCATTGAACCACTTAACAGAACCTGTAACTTGAGACATCAGTATAACCTTAAATCTTTATATATAAATTAAAACGCCTTTTTTGCGTATCCTTGTTATCAGTTAGGGTGCTTATAGGCGTTTGTCTTATATTATAACTTCAGAAACTAAATTCTTTTAAGACCAATAAGGCTAGAACAAATAATCATGCCTAACTGAGAACATATATATAATAACACCTGCTAAATATTTATCAAAGTTTTAATTTCGATTTATATTTATAAATGATTTTTCAAATCCATCAATATCGAATTTTATCTTATTAAGGTGTCAGTGCTCTTTCACCACGCGCTAAACCACAAACCCCAGTCCTAGCTGACTCTACAATAGTAGAACTATTACCTAACGTTGTGATAAACGCATCTAGCTTTTCTGATGCACCGGTTAATTCGATAGTATAATTCACCGCACTTACATCTAATATTTTGGCTCTGAATATGTCGACATTACGAATTATCTCGCTTCTAGATGCCTCGGAATTAGCCACAACCTTCACTAAAACCAATTCACGTTCAACATGGGCAGCTTCAGTTAACTCCGTTACTTTGAGGACATCAATTAACTTATTCATTTGCTTAATGATTTGCTCAATGACTTTGTTGTCGCCTTGAGTTGCAATCGTTAAACGCGATAAACTGGGATCATCAGTCTCAGCCACACATAAAGAATCAACATTATAGCCACGTTGTGAAAACACACCTACGATCCTCGATAATGCACCAGGTGCGTTTTCCATTAGTACAGAAATAATACGTTTCATTAGGTACGCTCCGTCTTACTTAGGCGCATATCATCCATCGCACCATATTTGATTTGCATTGGATATACGTGTTCGTCTTGGTCAACCGCAATATCCATGAATACTAATTTTTCTTTCTCAGCAAAACAACGCGCCATCGCATCGTCTAACTCATCTAGATGATCGACTTTGATCCCTACATGGCCATAAGCTTCCACTAATTTAACAAAATCAGGCATAGCTTCTACGTACGAATTAGAATGACGTCCTTTATAAATCATATCTTGCCACTGACGAACCATACCTAAAGCTCGGTTATTTAAAAGAATAACTTTGATTGGTAAGTTGTATTGCAAACACGTCGATAGTTCTTGGATATTCATTTGAATACTACCATCACCGGTTACTACAACGGACGTCGATTCAGGGTGTGCGAATTGAACTCCCATCGCTGCTGGTAAACCGAACCCCATCGTACCTAGACCACCTGAGTTGATCCAGCGACGCGGTTTTGCAAAAGGATAATATAACGCTGCAAACATTTGGTGTTGTCCAACATCAGAGCTGACAAATGCATCACCATTGGTATGCTGATATAGCGCCTCTATAACTTTTTGTGGTTTAATAACTTGTGAAGACTGATCATAATCCAAACAATTTTGTGTGCGCCATTGTTTTATTTGTGTCCACCATTCACTGAGCTTTTCTGTTTGAGCGTCTAATGCTTCATGCGCTAACTCTTCTAATATTTGTCCAACGACAACATCTATACTGCCAACAACAGGTATATGTGCATTAACGGTTTTAGATATAGAAGCAGGATCAATATCTACATGAATAATATCAGCATGCGGACAGAACTTTTCGACATTGTTAGTCACTCGGTCATCAAAACGCGCACCTAATGCGACAATACAATCTGCATTATGCATCGTTTTATTCGCTTCTACCGTACCATGCATACCCAGCATACCTACAAATTGCTCATGTACTCCAGAAAAAGCGCCTAAGCCCATTAATGTACAGGTCACTGGACAACCTAATAATTCTGCTAATTCAGTGACTTTACCTTGCGCTTCAGCGGTAATAGCACCACCACCAACATATAGTACTGGACGTTTTGCTTTAGTCATCGAAGCGACAGCTTTACGGATCTGCTTATTATGTCCTTTCAATACCGGATTATAAGAACGCATCGTCACATCTGCAGGAAATTCATATGGATGTGTTTCTGCTACATTCACAATGTCTTTTGGTAAATCAACAACCACCGGCCCTGGACGGCCAGTATTAGCAATGTAATATGCTTGGGCAATTGCTTTAGGAATATCCACAGCGCGTTTCACTAAGAAACTGTGTTTTACCACTGGACGAGAACAACCGACCATATCTGTTTCTTGGAAAGCATCTTCACCAATATGCTGAGAAGGAACTTGACCAGATAATACGACCATAGGAATAGAATCCATATAGGCAGTCGCAATACCGGTTAAGGTGTTGGTAGCACCAGGACCAGATGTCACCAGTACAGTACCCGTTATACCAGTTGAACGAGCATAACCGTCAGCCATATGAGCTGCTGCTTGTTCATGTCTGACAAGTACATGCTCGACTTGATCTTGTGCAAAAAGCGCATCATAAATATCAAGAACGGCTCCACCAGGATAACCAAAAACATGTTTGACCCCAAGATCATTTAGGGTTTGCACTACCATTGCAGCGCCAGACATCATTTTCACTGTCTATCTCCAAGCTTATTTGTATTAATTATTGTTAGTGTACTTTACGAATTAGGAAGTTAAAACCCGAAAAACACAAATAGTGAAATTTATATCCTAAATATATAAAAAGTTAGGATAATTATCATCTTAATAGGGATTAAAACGCAGAAATTAGAATTTTTATTAACATATGTGTAACAATCAACCCTATCTATATTTTACTAGCCTGTATTACACTTTCATTTAGACGATGGTCTACCCTTATTTTTTAGGGATCCACGCCCACACATATTTACACTCAATAGGGGCATTACCTGTTTCATCAGTCACCATAACTTTCACGTTGACTTCGCCTTTTTCAGCAGTTTGCATCAATGTCATTTGTTCTTGTGTTAAACTTGCCACAGCGATGAGTTCACCTGAAGCACGTTTCGTGTAATCTACATGCATAGATTTCAGTAAAGGTAATTTATCACCGGGTAAATTAACGCCGACAATAAATCCTGTTGCAGACTCTCCTAATAGTGCCATGCCTGCTGCGTGGATACCACCAATATGATTTTGTACCTTTTTCCTGTTTTTTTGACGAAACGTAACTGAATCAAGATCGGTACCTAAAATATCTTGTCCAACAGTGCCACTAAGCTTCACGGTATATCGAAAAATTCGCGTCAATACAAACCTTTGTAGCCATAGAGGGTAGGATTGTACTTTTAATACCATATTGCGTAACGGATTAACTTTAGACATAACATAGTTACCTTAGATAATTTTTTATATTGGTTATAATAATGTGCTTTTAAAAATGCTACAAAACATCCCTGCTGATAGGTAACTATAACGCTAAATAAGTCCATGACGATGTAATATGTCCTGAAGTGGCTGTGTTGCTTCACCAAATTTTTTCCAACGGCCAATAGAACTGGTATTAATAGGTTTTCTGACTTGCATCTTACTGGCAGTAGACACTGGCAATGTATTATTCTGTACATCAACACATTGCGCTTCATAATCCAATTCACAAAATGCTAATAATGATTGGACTTCAGTCTCTGGAAATTGAGCTAACGTTTCATATTGTTGGAGACGGATATTATCAGGGTTAATACTAAAACAGTGATCAATATGCTGGCGAAACTGAGCATAGAACTCCCCCACCGTGTCCAAATTAAATGCATAATGATAATAAGGTGAATTCAATGAGAAAAGCTGTCTAAAATTACCAATACAGGTATCCATAGGATCACGAAGCATGACAATGATCTTTGCATTAGGTAAAGCACGTTGAATTAACGGTATATAGAAAAAATTAAACGGTAATTTATCAATGAATCGTTGGTTATCGGGTGCTATTCGTTGAGTTTTATCTAAGTATAATTGGCCTAATTGTGTCATATCCAAAGATGCAGACGCCGTCAATGTCGGTATATCAAGAACAGTTTGACCTGAAGTTTTAGTTAGTTGCTTTACCGCGATGCCAAAATCTTGTAGTTCACCACCACTACCCACCTGTGAATGATGCGATAAAATCCTCTCAACGAGAGTCGTGCCAGAACGAGGCATCCCCACAATAAAGATAGGTCGGTTCGATGTGCATGTTGATGCTTGAATATTATGGGTGACTTGCTCGCAAAACGTTTTTTTTATGCTTGCAAATAACGCCTGATCACGGGCAATGTCATACTCGATCGAAATGGCTTTTTTTGCTTTGGCTTGCACCAATACATTAAATGCTTCAGGGTGGCGTCCTAATGCCTGTAATTCAAGCGCTAATGCATGTGCATAATGCATTCTATCATCTACTCCAACACTTTCATCATCGAGTAAAGTCGTTAATCTTTTTATATGATGCTCTGAATCATTAATTTGACCTAAATCTGATAATGCAAAATGTGTAGGAGCATGTTTTGGGTTCAGTTCTAGTGCCCGCTCATAGGCTGCCTTAGCTTGGCTGAATTTACCCGCGAATTTTAATGACATCCCATAATTATAAAAGTATTGAAAAATCGAGGATTTAAGTTCTATCGCTTTTTCAAAAAACGGTAATGCGGCATCATGAAAGCCAATACGACTGAGTGCTACCCCCACAGTATCCAATGCATTAGGTTCATTCAAACGTGATAATGCAATGCTATCGACCGACCGCATCGCAGCGTTGGTATCACCTAATAACGCCCAGCATTTGGCTAGATAAGCATGGTACTCATCTTTAGCATAGATCTTGTTAGCTTGAATAATACACTGGGTTGCCTTATTGAACTGGCCTAGTTCGGCGTTCAATATTCCTAAAAGAAAATACCCTTCGGCATGGAAATGCACACTCTCTTTATCATGTTTAGATACCGTTATTTGTATTAACTGAACAACTAAAGGGTGCGCATCCACCCATTTGCCCTGAGAAAAAAATGTGAGTATCGACTGATGTAAAGAATGAGCGGTCATGTTAGCAAACTATATTGGCTTGAATAAGTGAAGTTTACCGTGTTTTTAGGCATTAAAAAACCGGTGTGATAAGAAACCTCATCGACACCGGTTAGTTAGCTATCTAGGAATATTACATATCAAATGTATAGCTAAACTTCACACCTACTTTACGTGGCTGCACAACGAAACGACCGTAATTTCGAAGTAAATCAACACGGTTTAATGCTTGTGAAGGAACTTGGTTTAAGCCAAGATCAGCGCGATCTCGACGCACTGAAGTATAAGCATATTTATCGAATAAGTTATCGATATAAAGGGTAACCGCCCAATTATTTTCAGTTACTGTCGCACTCACATTGCTTAATGCAAAGCCAGGAATCAATTCACCATCTGCACGACCACCAACTTTAGTCACCACATCACTTTGTGCTGTAAGACCATAAACGATATCTAACCCTTTACCGTTTAAGATTTCCGTTGAGTATTTAAAGCCCATAGACAATTGCTGTTCTGGGGCACCCGATAAACGGTCACCCGCTTTACCATCATAAAAGTCCTGAATGGCCGTGCCCTGTTCATCTATCACACCGAATAAGAACGGGGCATCTTCCGTCAAGGTCGCCTCGACACCTGAGTAAGTCGCATAGGCAGTTAATTCATCAGTAATAATACCACGTACAGAGAGTTCTACCCCTTTAGAGCCTGCACCTTGTGCGTTGGCAGTAATTGGCTGAGCACCATTTACCGTCGCACCAGCAACTTGTGCATCTTCCCAATCAATATCAAATATTGAAGCATTCACATATAAACGATTACGGAAGTACGAGGATTTCACCCCTAACTCATAGTTAGTGGTCGTATCCGCCACAAACACCTGTTCATTTGGCAATGCACATACGATTTGGTTCGTAATAGTAGCAATGTCAGCAGGGCATGCAGCTACGCCGTTAGCACCACCAATACGGAAACCTTCAGAAACAGTGAAGTATGCCATGACATCATCACTAATTTTATATGAAGTATTAAATTTAGATAACGTTCCAGAGTCATCTGCTGATTCAGTCTCGAAATCTAAGACTATAGAATCTGCTCCACGGCCATCAAAAACAGTGTAGAACAATGGCAAATCAATCGCAGATGTCGATTCCACATCATACTGATAACTACGTAAACCAAAGGTCACATCCCATTTAGGATTGATTTGGTAAGTCAGTTCACCAAAGATTGCTGACTCAGTAACGGTAGCATCTCCTACCGATAAGTATTCAAGTGCATCTGGACGTGAGCCTCCTAAGAATACATCGTAACCTGGAGTAAATTCTTCAGAAACACCATAAGAATCGGTTTTATTATAGAACGCACCCGCAATCCAGCTTAGGTCTGACTCACTGGTCGACACTAAACGTACTTCACCAGTCGTGACTTCAGAGTAATCTTGCTCTCGGGTAAAAGCTGAAAACGCTGGAAAATCTTCATAGCTATAATTCAAACGAATTAATAAATCCGTTTGATCGCGTTGGCCATCGGCATCAAACTGAGATACACCAGCGGCTGCAGTTAATTCAGCAAAGCCTAAATCTGCAGTCACTTCTAATGATAATAACTCATCGATTTTTTCACGAGGCTCTTCGTAACGGTAGGCAGAATCAAACGGACCTGGCTGACCGCTCAGTGCATTACTAGCTGGCAGCGCGTTATAATGTGAAATGGAACGACCTTCGATATCTTGGCTTTGATAAAAATATGCTAACGTCGCATCAAATGTATCTGACGGCGCCCAACGAACAGCAATACGACCAGTGATAGTATCTTCGCCATTTGCATCTTTTACTTGACGTAAATTATCTGAAACGGCTTGAGCATCAGTCCAATCAGGGTCAGCTAATGACACCCCACCTTGACGAACCACATAATTATAATCAATAAAACCTGGGTCGTTGTAGTAATTTAACGATGCACGAATAGCCAGTTCATCATTGATAAGTGGCGTGTTAAACACAAAACCAAACTCACCACCATTGCCGTTAGACTCGGATAATGTAAACACATCACCATACACTTCACCTGAAGTTAAATCTAATTCAACTGCCTTAGGAATATAACGAATAGCGCCGCCTAATGTGCCCGCGCCATATAATGTACCTTGTGGACCAATCAGTACTTCAACACGTTCGATATCCGTTAAACGCATATTCACAAATAGAGGTAATTCCCCTACATACGTGGCTACGGTTCCGCCGTTAGCCCCAGGCCCTGTAGAATTCGTATTTAAACCACGTACGATGATCGGCGAATCTGAGCGTCCACCTTGATCAACCACAGTCAAGCCAGGTACCCAACGTGCAACATCTTCTAACTGACCAATATTTTGCTCAGCTAATGTATCAGAAGTAAGTGCTGTGATGTTTAAAGGCGCGTCTTGAACTGTGCCTGAACGACGAGTCGCAGTAATTTCAATTTTTTCAATTTGGGCTTCTGCTGTTTGTGCGATAGCATAATGAGCAGGTACTAAAGTAGAAGCAACTGCCAGAGCAACTAACGATGTATTAAATCGTTGTGATACAGAGTTTGTCATGATGTGTTTCCCATTGTAGTAATGTGAGGGATAAATTAAGGTTAGTATTATTGTTATCCATTGATTTTAATTGGTTTGGAAATGCTCTACAACCTAAATATTATTCAAGCAAAAAAAAACGCCTAAATCTCGTTAATTTAGGCGTTTTTTTCGTATTTGGAGCGGGAAACGAGATTCGAACTCGCGACCCCAACCTTGGCAAGGTTGTGCTCTACCAGCTGAGCTATTCCCGCAATTTAGGGTGCGCATTTTACAAACATTTACGCACCTTGCAAGTCTTTTATGCATTAAATTTTAAAAACATGCTCTCGATAGTATTGCAATTCACTGATTGACTCACGAATATCATCTAGCGCAAGATGCACTCCTTTCTTGCGAAAACCTTTTAAAACCTGAGGTTTCCAACGTACAGCTAATTCTTTTATGGTACTGACATCAATACTACGATAGTGACAATATGCTTCAAGTTCTGGCATATATTTCACCATGAAACGTCGATCCTGCCCTATGGTATTACCACATAGGGGGGATGTTCGCTCAGGAACATAGGCTTGTAAAAATGCAATGGTCTCCGCTTGTGCTTCTTCTACACTGTATTTACTTTCTCGACAGCGCTGCGTCAATCCCGTTTTACCATGAGTTTCTATGCACCACTCATTCATGTTGGCCAATACATCATCCGGCTGATATATCGCTATAACAGGTCCTTCGGCTAAGATATTCAGCTGCGCATCCGTAACGATAGTTGCAATTTCGAGCACCACACACTCTTCCGGGTCAAGGCCGGTCATCTCCATGTCGATCCAAATTAAATTTTGTTCATGATAATGTTCACTAACATGAGAGGAGTGTTGATCCGTCATAATATATCCTGTTATTAATTAATACATGGTAATCCATATACCTTAACGGTAACATAAGAACCAAATTAAGTAATATCTTACATTGACTAGGCAACTGTGGCAAAAAAACCAAAACTCACCCACCGTCAAAAAAGACAAGTTTCAACCAATCGAAGCAAACGATTAGCACAAGCGCCCATCGAACATGACCATTTAGGCGCTGCACAGCCGGGCTTAGTCGTTGGGCGTTTTGGTAAGCATGCGAATGTCGAGGATGAACAAGGTGTTCAGCATAAGTGTCATATACGTCGCACTATCAACTCGGTAGTGTGTGGTGATAGCGTTGTTTTTTGTCCAAGCATTTCATCTGAGCCACGTGATTTAGGTGTCATAGAAATAGTCCATGATCGAAAAACAGTACTCACTCGACCTGATTTTTATGATGGCGTGAAACCGATTGCAGCTAATATTGACCAAATTATTATCGTCAGTTCCATTGTCCCTACCTTATCACCGCATATCATTGACCGCTATCTTGTTGCTTGTGAAGATGTACAAATCCAACCTGTGATTGTTGTGAATAAAATGGAATTGCTCGATGAAGAAGACCGCGAAATGGTCATTGAACTATTAACAATTTATCATGAGATCGGCTATAAAGTGCTTCTGACTAGCTGTGTGACTGGCGAAGGTATTGATGAGCTTGCTAAATTATTAACCGATAACATCAGTGTCTTTGTCGGACAATCGGGTGTTGGTAAGTCTTCTTTAGTGAATCAATTATTACCTGAAGCAGATGAAGTAGTCGGTGATATTTCTGATAACTCGGGTTTAGGTACTCACACCACGACTACGGCGAAACTTCTGCACTTTACTCAAGGTGGCGATGTAATTGATTCACCTGGAGTCCGAGAATTTTCATTGTGGCACTTACCAGAAGAGCAGATTACACGAGGTTTCATTGAATTTAGAGATTACCTAGGTGGTTGTAAATTTAGAGACTGTAAACACGGCGATGATCCTGGTTGCTTAATCCGCGCAGCTGTTATTGACGGTGATATTGATGAAGCCCGTTATGAGTCCTACCATAAAATAATAGACTCAATGGATGATAAGCGTCCAACTTATTCAAAAAGCTGATGATTAAGTCCGTTTTGATAGAGTACAACGTTATTATTTTCTAGTACAATAGCAACAATTTTTATATTCATGGAATTTTTGTTGTGGTCAATTGGTTCAAAGTTAAGTTACAGTACATCTTACCTAAACATGCGCTTTCGCGATTAGTCGGCGCATTAGCTGCGGGCGAGCATGGGAAGTTCACCACTACAATCATCAAAGCCTTTATCAAACAATTTAACGTTGATATGAGTGAAGCTAAGCACGAAGATCCTGAATATTATCCTTCATTTAACGCATTTTTTACCCGAGAACTGAAAGATGGTTTGAGACCTTTCAGTGACGACACTAATGAACTCGGTCACGCTGTGGATGGCAGAGTCAGTCAATTAGGTCCCATCAAAGGTGATACCATCTTTCAAGCTAAAGGCCATCACTATAGTCTTACAGCCCTGCTGGGCGGGGATGCAACGATTGCAGCCCCTTTTAAAGGTGGCGATTTTGCGACCATTTATTTATCACCTCGCGACTATCATCGTATTCATATGCCGATGACAGGAAAACTCACTGATATGATCTACGTACCGGGCGAGTTATTTTCCGTCAACCCACTTACGGCACAAAACGTACCTGGATTATTCGCTCGAAATGAGCGCGTTGTCGCTATTTTTGATACCGAAATTGGAAAAATGGCCATCGTCTTAGTAGGTGCAACTATAGTGGCGAGTATCGAGACCATTTGGGCCGGAAATGTAACACCACCGGCCGGTAAACATGTGACCCATTGGCAATATACAGATGCTTCGGGAGATAGCGTGACCTTAGAAAAAGGCGAAGAAATGGGCTTATTTAAACTAGGTTCAACTATCGTGGCATGTTTTGAACCTAATAAAGTCGATTTCGGCACGCTAAAAGCCGATGATGTCACGCGTTTAGGTCAACCGTTTGCTACTATAAAAACAAACGATTAGCCTATCATTACTATGGATCCTGTTAAACGCAGTTTATATTCGCTCCACTTCACCGTAATATTATTAGGTGGGACGGCGTTATTCTCTCAAATCATTCCTCTTTCAGCGATGGCTATTACTTTAGGGCGCTCACTATTTGCATGTGTTTTTTTATGTGTATTGGTCCGCTTTTTAGGAGAGTCTGTACGTTTGAACTCCCGTAGAGATTATCTGATAGGCAGCCTGCTTGGTGTTTTAATGGCTGCACACTGGGTGACTTATTTTTTGGCGATGCAGCTGGCGTCGGTATCTGTTGGGATCATAGCTTTATTTACTTTTCCTGTGATCACTGTGTTATTAGAACCTTTTTTTGAAGGGATCAAACTAGCTTGGCAAGATGTGGTGAGCGCCTTGGTGGTGTTTATCGGTATTGCTATTATGGTACCCGATGGTTCAATAGACAATGATGTCACGTATGGGATCATCGTCGGCGTATTCTCCGCTTTTCTGTATTCCTTACGTAATTTGATGCACCGCAAATATTTCTCGCATTATTCAGGTACACGGGCCATGGCTTTTCAAACGTTAATCATTACCGGCTGCATCTTATTTCTAGGGATTGAAGAGATCAGTACCGCAAATACTCACTCATGGATATTATTAGCGATATTAGGTGTATTTTTTACTGCAGTACCCCACGCAGCCGTTGCAGCAGCATTACAGCATTTACGTGCTAAAACATTTTCATTAGTCGCTTGTATGCAGCCGTTTTACGGCATTGTGTTTGCTATTTTATTATTAGGTGAAGATCCGCGTTGGCAGACTATTGTGGGTGGACTGATGGTCATCTCAGCAGCGGTTTATGAAACCATTCATGCTCAACGTCAGAGCCGATAATTAAAAATCAAAAGGTTGTGTATGTCATCGTCCTTGTCTAGTAGCAACAATCCTTTATCTATGCAGATTATCGCACACCGAGGGGCAAGCGCACTTGCGTTAGAAAATAGCTTAAAGGCATTTGAAATAGCACTAGCTCAAGGTGTCTATGGAATTGAATTTGATGTCCATTTCGTCAATGGTCAAGCACTGATATTACATGATACAAACCTTATACGAACGCATCATGTAAATATCCCAATTCATAGACTTCTGCCCAAGCATCTGACTGAATATCAGATCCTAACACTACATGAAGTATTAACACTCATTAACAATCAATGCTTGGTCAATATTGAACTTAAATCCACAGATAATCTCCCTGAATTGATCATGTATTTACAAGAATTATGGGCAACTGGTCTTATCGATGCCAATACCGTTATTTCTTCTTTTGATCATTATTTATTAGATGCTTGCCAACACGCACTGCCAGATTGTCATTTTGGAGGCTTGATTGGCCATTTACCAAAAGACTTAGCTCAATACGCGGTGTCTGGTAACTTTGATATTGTTGCAGTAGCAAGTGATATAGTGAGCAAGGCACTTGTAGACGATGCGCATGCAAACGGTAAACGTGTTTGGGTCTATACAGTAGATGATCTGGAAGAAGCCAAAATATTTGCTCAATGGCAGGTCGATGCGATATTTACGAACCAAACAGACAGAATGTTAAATCAGTTTAAGTAACAAGATGATGACTTAGGCTGGTGTATTGCAACTCTCATTTGCGCAATCATTGCATTCTCGACACAACCTTAAATTAATAAAGTGTGCAGCAATAATAAGTATCGCCCCTATAGCTATAGTTAGCGGCTCAAAATGATGCCCAAAAATATCTTTATTCCAATAAATTAATCCGCCCATAGTTAAAGAGTAGAGAGGATATAATTGGCGGTGGTATTTGTAAAATCCAATAAATAAACCGATAAATCCAATTAAAATAGAAATCGACAATATCGTTTTTTCGAACCAAGCTTCGGCAAAAAATGAACTAGCAATTAAAGGTACCATAGGCAGTAATACGGGTAAGGCTAAACAATGCACAGCACACAAGCCAGATATCCAGATACCTGCTCGATCAAATTGCACATTGTCAGTTGTATTAGATGTATTGTTCGATTTTGCCACGGTCTTCTATCACATTCATCAATCATTCGATGTTATAGTATAACATAAAGTATTTACTGATCTATATTTTATTCTTACGCAGCATTGTTGCGTCACGACTTAGATAGTACTTAAGTTAAATGAGTGATGTGTCGTTTCAGATACATTTTTCTGTTCTATAAAGGCTATGTTTTAACTATAACGAAAGCTACCGTGGGTAATATTTAGCGTTTTGATAACCATGCGGTGGGATTAACCGGGATCCCTTTCCTGCGAATTTCGAAATACAAATAGGGGCGTGATTGTCCACCTGATTGCCCCATCAAAGCAATGGGCTCACCGCGACTAACGGTTTCACCGGGCTGTTTAAGAAGTGCTTGATTATATCCATACACCGACATATAACCCTTTCCGTGATCGATAATCATCACCAACCCAAAGCCACGTAACCATTCTGAGAATAACACTCGACCAGATTGAATCGCTCTAATTTCTGAGCCCACTTCGCCTTGGATCAAGATCCCCTTCCAACGCACTTCGCCTTGACGTATGCGGCCGAACAAACGACGCAAGCGACCTTGTGCTGGGCGCAACAATGCCCCTTTAAATGGTAATAATCCTGCAAATGTTGCCTGTGCGGCATTATCTGTTTTAGCTTGTTCAATTGCCTGAGCAATACGTTGCTCATCAGCCTCTAATTGCTTTATTTTTGCAGTATCTGATTGAATATCCGCTTCTAACTCTTTAATGGAAAGCTCTCGCTTACTACGTTGAGTGTTCAGTGCTAATTGCTGTTTTTGTTGTTGTGTCAGTAATGCTGATAGTTCAATTTTTTTAGCCTCTAATGCCTGCTCTAATTGGCTTAATTCACTTATGTAATTACGAAATTGATCTATAGATTGTTTGCGCTGTTTATATAAGAACTGGTAATACGTCAACACACGCTCAAATTTAGCGGCATCCTGTTGATTAAACAGCATCTTGGCATAGTCGTAGTTTCCAGCAACATATGAACCTTTGATATGCTTTGCCATAATTGCTTGCTGCTTTTTAATTTTTTCTTCTAAGATAGTTTTTCTATTGGTTAAATCGTCCCGTTCTACTTTATTTTGGTTGAGTGCTAGTTGCGTTTGATTCAATGCTTTCGCGGTAATTGCTATGGCTTCTTCTTGTTTTTTAAGTGCAGAAAAAATCTCACTTCGACGGAGCTCTTTGTTCTGGAGCTCCGCCTTAGTTTGCTTAATTTTAGACTGTACCGCTTTCAAATCAGCAGTTTGCGCAACGACGGTCACACTCATTAACAAACATACGAGACATACAGTGTTGACTCTTATCACTGAGCGAATCCATGATGATTGCAAATAAACTACCAGATTAAATACAGCGGCAACTACCTTCATTTTAGTCAGCTTTTAGCTGCATAATAGGTGTTCCAGTCATTTCTTTAGGTTGCGTCATACCCATTAGATGTAACATTGTCGGGGCGACATCACTTAAGGTGCCATCCGTTCTTACTGTGGCATCACGACCCACATAAATAAAAGGCACTGGCTCGCTTGTGTGCGCAGTATGTGCTTGCCCTGTATTCGGATCTTGCATTTGCTCAGCATTACCATGATCCGCTGTGATTAAACACTCACCACCGACTTCTTTTAGCGCCTCTACGACACGTCCTATGCAAGTATCGACGGCTTCACAAGCCTTAACTGCAGCTGCAAAGTTGCCAGTATGACCAACCATATCACCATTCGGATAATTACAAATTATGGCATCATATTCACGAGCAAGAATTGCCTCAACTAACTTATCAGTTAATAAAGTAGAATTCATTTCTGGTTGTAAATCATAGGTTGCCACATCTGGAGATGGGATTAAAATACGTTGCTCTCCACCATATTCATCTTCTTTTCCGCCAGAGAAAAAGAAAGTCACATGAGCAAATTTTTCAGTTTCAGAAATACGCAACTGGGTTTTACCATTATTTTGTAACCACTCACCCAAAACATTATGTAATGGCTCTGGTGGATAGGCACAAGGGATAGCTAAATTACTTTCGTATTCAGTCAGCATCACGAAATCAGACAATGCAATCGCCGCGCCACGTTCAAATCCGGTGAATATTTCATCAACAAACGTATGCGCCATCTGACGAGCTCGGTCGGCACGGAAATTCATGAAAATCACAGTATCACCGGCATTCATAGTCACTGCATCGCCAATGACTGTCGCACCTACAAACTCATCATTTTCATCCCGTGCATAGGCAGCTTCTAGGCCAGCAACAGCATTATCAGCTGTATGCAACCCTTGTCCTTTTGTCATTAAAGTATAAGCGCTTTCGACACGATCCCAGCGATTATCGCGATCCATTGCATAATAACGGCCAATGATAGTCGCAGTCTTACCAACCCCCGCAGCAGCAAATACTGCATCTGCTTTTTCAAGGCTCGCTTGAGCTGAGCGCGGTGGAGTGTCGCGTCCGTCTAAAAAGGCGTGCAAGTAAATATCACGAGCACCACGAGAGGCCGCCAGTTGAATCGCGGCAAAAATATGATCTTCGTGAGAATGGACACCACCGGGTGATAATAATCCAAGTAAATGTACTGCTTTTCCAGCAGACACTGCTTTATCAATAGCATTCACTAACACTGGATTGTGTTGGAATTCATCATCGGCAATGGCTTTGGTGATTTTGGTAAAATCTTGGTACACCACTCGACCCGCACCTAAATTGACATGCCCAACTTCAGAATTACCCATCTGTCCATCAGGTAAACCCACATCAAGGCCTGAACCAGAGATGAGCGTGTTAGGGTACTGTTCCCGTAATGCATCTAAGTTCGGTGTATTTGCCGCTAAAATTGCATTATTTTCGCTCGCTTCTCGATAGCCCCAACCATCTAGAATCAACAATGCTAATGGGGTTTTGTGCTGTGACATGTGTACCTCAAAATATGAATTAATTTACCTCTATAAATTAGCATTTTACGGCGCATCTATAAAGCCACTGAACGTACTTTGGTCGATATTTTTTTAACTATTTATAAGAGTACTAGTCAAATGGTGTAATTTCGCTATAATTTGCGTTCTTAAATTTTAGTAGTGGGTCTGTCATGGAACAAATCATCGAGTTCGCACAAGATAACTTTTTCTTATCTGGAATCTGGTTAGCCTTAATCATCTTAATCTTATATACCTATATTGCAGGTGCGCTTTCCCCAGTCAAAGAGCTAAATACTCATGAGGCGACCTTAAAAATCAATAAAGAAGATGCGGTGCTTCTAGATATCCGTAAGCAAGAAGAGTTTAAAAAAGGTCACATAGTTGGGGCGCGTCAAATCAAATCAAGCGAATTAGAAAGCAATGATTTTAGTAAACTTGAAAAACATAAATCACAACCCATTATTGTTGTATGTGCAATGGGAATGAGTGCCAAGAAGACCGCTTCTGCGTTGTTAAAAGCCGGATTTACAGAAGCCTCTGTTTTACAGGGTGGAATGAGCGCTTGGACTTCGGCTAACTTACCCACAACTAAATAAGGCATATTTATATGGCAACTGTAGAGCTTTATACAAAAGCTTTTTGCCCTTTTTGTAAACATGCAATAGCATTGTTAAAGAAAAAAGGGGTCGAGTTTTCAAATATTGATATTCAAGTCCATCCTGAACTTAGAGACACGATGATCGCACGCGCAAATGGTGCCTCTACCGTGCCACAAATATTTATTAATGACCAACATATCGGTGGTTGTGACGATTTGTTTGCCCTCGAATCAGCTGGCAAATTAGATGCGCTACTCGCTTGACATATTAAGTGAGATCGCAAATTTTTAACTTACTTTCAACATTTTATTAGGAATTTACAGCATGGCTGATGAACAACAGGTAAATGGCGCAGCACCTCAACAAGCGCAATTCAACATTCAACGTATTTACACCAAAGATATCTCTTTTGAAACACCTAACTCACCGGCTATTTTTACTAAAGAGTGGAAACCAGAAGTTAAACTAGACTTAGATACTAAAACCACGGCTATTGAAGAAAATTTATACGAAGTGGTGCTATCTGTTACTGTAACAGCGACCATTGAAAATGAAGTGGCGTTCTTGTGTGAAGTGCAACAAGCAGGTTTATTCCAAATTGGTGCAGTACCAGAAGCTAACCGTGCACAGTTATTGGGTGCTTTTTGCCCAAATACATTATTTCCATATGCGCGTGAAGCTATCTCAAACTTAGTTAATCGTGGAACTTTCCCTGCATTAAATCTTGCACCAGTGAACTTTGATGCCGTGTTCCAGGCGTATTTACAAAAACGTGCCGCCGATGAACAAGGTAATGCACCACAAGCTGATGCATAAGGATAACTAAATGTCTAACGTCATTAGCGTGATTGGAGCCGGATCTTACGGTACCGCATTAGCAATGTGCTTAGCACGCAATGGCGTAGATACATGGTTATGGGGTCGTAGTGGGACGCATGTTTCACTGATGACTCAAACTCAGGAAAATAGTGCTTATTTACCCGGTTATCGATTTCCTCAAGGGTTAACTCCCCAATCCGATATTCAAGCAACACTTGCCCACAGCCAGGATATATTAGTCGTTGTCCCTTCTCATGCATTTGCTGAAACACTTACACTCATAGCACCGCACCTCACAGCGGCTCATCGTATTGTTTGGGCAACGAAAGGCTTAGAACCGAAAACCGGGCGTCTATTACATGAAGTGGCTGCAGATATAGTGGGACCTGCTCGTCCATTTGCTATTTTATCCGGTCCGACGTTTGCTAAAGAAATGGCGGCGGGTTTACCAACAGCGATATCCCTTGCAACTAAAGATGCCGCTTTTGGCGAAAGCATTGCACATAAGCTACACTGTGAAAAATCTTTTCGTGTGTATTTAAATACCGACGTTATTGGTGTGCAACTTGGTGGTGCAGTTAAAAATGTGATTGCCATTGGCGCAGGTTTAGCTGATGGATTAGGGTTTGGTGCCAATGCTCGAACAGCACTTATTACTCGAGGTTTAGCTGAAATGTCACGATTAGGCCGTGCATTGAATGCATCTCCTGATACATTTACCGGTATGGCAGGATTAGGTGATTTGGTACTGACGTGTACGGATAATCAATCTCGTAACCGCCGCTTTGGATTAGCGCTTGGTGCAGGGAGTACCGTCGAAGATGCCATTGCAGAAATTGGTCAAGTCGTGGAAGGTTTCAGAAACACCGAGGAGGTGCACGCCCTATCTCATCGAGTGGGTGTTGAAATGCCTATTTGTGAACAAATTTATCAAGTGCTTTATGCAGGAAAAGATGTAAAACTTGCAGCTCAAGCACTCTTAAGCCGTTCTCCTAAACACGAATAATAGTGTTCACTATACCCCACCTTCAAAATCCATTTGGCGCCAAGCTTCATAAATAAACACTGCAACAGAATTGGATAAATTCATACTGCGACTATCTGATAACATTGGGATCCTCACTCGCTGTTCAGGTGGTAAGCTTAGTATAAAGTCATGTGGTAAGCCGCGAGTTTCAGGCCCAAAAATTAAACAATCTCCAGGGGCATAACTGGCCTTTGAATGAAACATTGAGCCTTTTGTGGTACATGCAAAAATCCGCTGAGGCTTTGCCGATGCTAAGTAAGCATCTAAGTTAGCGTGGCGTTGTACATTCGCAAATTCATGATAATCCAGTCCTGCACGTCGTACTTTTTTGTCATCCCATTCAAAGCCCAATGGCTCAATTAAATGCAAGGCAAACCCAGAATTCGCACATAGACGGATTATATTACCGGTATTTGGTGGGATTTCTGGTTCATATAGAACGATATCAAGCATAGCAGTTTCTCGAATAGCTTATTTAATAATGAATTATAAGATGATAGGAAGAGATGTCACGTAATACTGCCTAGATTATTCATCATCATGTTCAAAAAAACCAAGAATGGCATCTAGTGCTTGCTGACGCATTACATCTTGTTCGAATAATACCTCGTGCTTTGCCCCTTCAATAGATAACCATTGTGCATTAGGCATCTGTTGCAATAAAGCAAACTGCAATTGATTATCTACTACGGCGTCTTTTTGCGCATTGAGACATAGGACAGGTAATACGATTTCGTTAGCACGCTCATTTAAAATGGCTAATGCTTGATTGGCCGCCTTAACCCATTGATATGTCACTCCGCCTAATTGTGTTTGCGGGTATTGTTGTTGCGATTGACGAAACCGTTCATAGCGCACTTGGGATTGCATTAATTTATTTTGGGCAAATAGCTCAGGTGCATAATCACCTTGACCGACAAAATATAACGGTTTGCCCAGTAAGCGACTAACGAACATACCTATAAACATCATCGCATGGGCCAGCCAAAGCGGCACAGGTACTAATAACCCAAACATAGGTGCACTGAATACCACGCGTTTGAATAATTGAGGACGTTTTAGTAATGCCAAAGCACCAATAGCACTACCCATCGAATGGCATAATAATTGAGGCGTCGCACAATGCGGTAAAACATGTGTATCTACAAACTGCAATAAGTCAGTCACATATTGGTCAAAATCTTCAACATGCCCATGCATCAAATTATCTGAACTATGTTGCGATAAGCCTTGCCCGCGATGATCCATGATATAAATATCAAAGCCCGCATGAGCCAAATCATAGATGACTTCTTTATATTTCACATAACTTTCAACACGTCCAGCACTGATGACAATTGACTGGGTATTGTCTGGTAAGCGAACAATGGCATATGCACATTGAATACCATCCTGAGTGGTTAATCTGCCGGTTTGAGCATGCTGTGCAAACCATTCATCGATAACTTGACCATGTCCTTGTGCTAAGGCAGTTTCAGTTGTCCAACAAGGTGCATGCTTATTCAATTGTTCATATGTGTTGGTTTTTTCTGACAAAAAGGACACTCCCGAAATAAAATCTTGTAATACGTTTGTAATCAATCCACATTAAGCTTCATTAATCATAGTCGTCTGGCTCATAATCTCTATGGCGATGTGTTCTATGATTCAAATAACAGGAATTATCAGTGGTTGAATATATTTAAGAGTGTATCTGTCTAACTTTTGTCTGACAATACACAAATTATATCGTGTAGACAGTTATTTAAAGCTGTCATTTAACACACTATCTACATAAGCGACATAAGATAAAATAAAATGAATATTTATACATTTTATTTGCATAATTATTATATTGTTGTACTATAATACTATACGTTGATTTACACTCTCCCTACTTAGGCTACTATTGAGTCATTTGCAATGAGTGTGCAAAAGTGAAGTAGCTTCACTTTTTACCTTTACTGAAAGTCAGCATCGTGTCTGTTTTTTGGTAAAGGTAAAAGTGTTTTTTCTTATAAAGTGACAATATCATCGAATAAACAACGACATCATAGTGACAGGATCCCCAACAACATGATCAAAACATGCATTATCGGCGCTAGTGGTTATACCGGTGCTGAACTCGTCGATATTTTAGCAAAGCACCCTGGATTTAGTCTAGAAACCCTATATGTATCAGAGCATTCTGCAGATGCAGGACAACTTGTAAGCCAGTGCCATGCCAATTTAATTGGCGTGTGTGACTTACCCCTTATTCCGATTAATGATGAAATTTTGGCTCAAATAGCCTTGAATTGTGATGCTATCTTTTTAGCCACGCCACATGAAGCCAGTCATGATTGGATGCCCGTATTAGCCGGTAAACGGGCTGTCATTTATGATTTATCTGGGGCATTTAGAATTGCCGATAAAAATGTATTTGCTAAATATTATGGGTTTGAACATCAGTGTGACGAGTGGCGTGAACAAGCTGTTTATGGCCTAGCGGAATGGTACCCTCAACAAATTACCGAGGCATCGGTCATCGCCGTCCCAGGTTGCTATCCTACCGCGAGCCTTACAGGGTTAAAACCACTCGCCTCTGCGTCTTTATTAACAGATACACGGCCTATCATCAATGCAGTATCCGGTGTCAGTGGCGCGGGTCGCAAGGCGTCTATGGTCAATAGTTTTTGTGAGGTATCTTTACAAGCTTATGGCATATTAAGCCATCGTCACCAACCAGAAATTGAAGCTTACCTGGGTCAACCCATCATTTTCACCCCGCACTTAGGTAATTTTAAACGCGGTATACTCGCAACAATTACAGCTCAACTAGCTCCAGGAACGACTCAAGCCCAAGTGGATGCAGCCTTTACCCAATCTTATGCAGATACTCCATGTGTACGGTTGCGCGAGCGTGCTCCTAAAATCGATGATGTCGTGAACACACCATTTTGTGATGTATTTTACCAGTATGATGCTGAATCTCAGTATATTGTAGTCACGACTGCGATTGATAATGTACTTAAAGGTGCTGCGGCTCAGGCGGTTCAATGTGCTAATTTATCACAACAGTATCCCATCAGTGCAGGGTTAATCCCAACCATAAACCATAAAGGTGAGCTATGACATCCTCACCGACACCCCTTGTCATAAAAGTCGGCGGTGCATTTATTGATGCACCTGTTGGCCAAGACATCTTTTTTCAAAATATAGCCAAACTTCAATCTATCCGCCCTGTCGTTATTATTCATGGCGGTGGCGCTGGAGTACAAAAAACATTAGAAGCCCTTGGTTTAGAGAGTCATAAACTCAACGGTTTACGTGTTACCCCAGAAGCGCATATGCCATATGTTGCAGGCGCTTTAGCCGGGACATATAATACCGCTATGCTTAGCTTTGCCATTAAAGAAGGTATTGCTGCAGTGGGTCTTACTTTAGCCGATGGCAACATGACACAATGCACAATTATTGACCGTCAGCTAGGTTGTGTCGGCGATGCACAACCCCATGCAGCGCATCTCCCCAAAACCTTATTACAAATTGGGCAATTACCCATTATCAACTCTATTGGGGCTTTGCCCAATGGCCAACTTGTGAATGTTAACGCCGATCAAGCCGCAACGGCTATTGCCTGTTTACTCCATGCTGATTTGTTATTATTGTCTGATGTACCAGGAGTACTGGACGGAGACAAAAATAAAGTCGATAGTCTCACTCCTGCTCAAGCCGATGCGCTCACCCAAGAAAATGTCTTAATTGATGGGATGCGTGTGAAAGTTGATGCGGCATTTACTGCAGCCAACACCTTGAAGCGTCGTGTTGTCATTGGTGCGTGGTCTGATTCAGAAGCTTTTTTACGTCCACACCTACAAGGTGTTGGCACTCATATTTTACCCGAATAACGCACAGACAGGACGAACTATGCAAAATAACTTACTTACATTCAAAGATACCAGTACTGAGCAAATGCTAGCACTGCTAAATTTAGCCTTGAATGTTAAAAAGTCGCCTTCCGACTATCGTGATGCATTAAAAGGTAAATCCTTAGTTGCATTATTTGAAAAACCGTCACTTCGTACCCGAGTAAGTTTTGATATTGGGATCCAAAAACTCGGTGGTCATCTCGTTTATCTTGATAGCCAATCAAATAACTTGGCAGGTCGTGAAGACACGAAAGACATGGCTCTTAATTTATCCTGCTGGTGTGATGGCATCATTGCACGTGTATTTAAACATGAAACACTAGAAGAGCTGGCTGAACATGCATCTGTACCAGTAGTCAATGCGCTGTGTGATCTGTATCACCCGTGCCAAGCACTGGCAGATTATTTGGCTATGGCTGAGATCTTCCACGACGTCAAGGGACGAACCATGGCGTACATCGGTGATGGTAATAATGTCACTCATTCATTATTGATTGTCGGTGCCTTACTTGGTGTCAATCAAGTCGTTGTCACACCTATAGGTCATGAAGCTGACCAAGAGATTGTCGCGATGGCGAAAGAACTTGCCTTACAAACCGGTGCATCTATCACACAACTTACCGATATTGATAAATTAGATAACGCCGATGTTATCTACACTGATACATGGTTATCGATGGGTGATGATACTCCGCTAAGTGAGATTAAAGAAAAATTCATGCCCTATCAAGTCAATGAAGCGCTGATGCAGCAGTGTGGAGCAGAATATGTAATGCACTGCCAACCCGCTCATCGTGACTTAGAAATTACTAGTTCATTAATAGACTCATCTGCATCATTGCTAATGATGCAGGCAGAGAATAGAATGCACGCACAAAACGCTATTTTGATTACCTTATTAGGTAATTTGATCAACTAACATCTGTTTATTTATAAGAGTATACCTGTGAAATCAACAACAAAACCTGCTATCAAAAAAGTCGTCCTCGCCTACTCTGGCGGTTTGGATACCTCTGCGATCATTCCTTGGCTAAAAGAAAACTATGACTGTGAAGTTGTCGCCTTTGCTGCGGATGTAGGTCAAGGCGATGAAGAGCTTGAAGGCTTACATGACAAAGCGATCGCGAGTGGCGCGAGTGAATGCTATATCATGGATTTAAAACAAGAATTTGTGAAAGACTTCATCTTCCCTACAGTAAAAACAGGCGCTGTGTACGAAGGAGAATATCTATTAGGTACGTCTATGGCTCGTCCAGTGATAGCCAAAGCCCAAGTAGAAGTGGCTCGTAAAGTTGGTGCAGATGCACTATGCCACGGTTGTACCGGTAAAGGAAACGACCAAGTTCGCTTTGAAGGTGCATTTGCAGCGTTAGCCCCAGACTTAACGGTTATTGCTCCGTGGCGTGAGTGGGATATGGTTTCACGTGAAGATTTATTAGATTACCTTGCTGAACGTAATATTAAAACAACAGCATCTGCCACAAAAATTTATAGCCGAGATGCTAATGCATGGCACATTTCTCATGAAGGTGGTGAGCTAGAGGATCCTTGGTGCGAACCGACTAAAGGTATTTGGACATTAACGACAGATCCAATGGACGCTCCTGATACGCCTGAAGCAGTTAGCTTAACCTTTGCTGAAGGTGAACTTACGCATGTAAATGGTCAGGCTTTTGGCGCCTATGATGCCTTAGTTGAACTGAATCGTTTAGCAGCTCCTCATGGTGTGGGACGAATTGATATCGTCGAAAACCGTTTGGTTGGCATGAAATCACGCGGTTGTTATGAAACCCCAGGTGGAACTGTGTTGGTCAAAGCGTATAAAGCATTAGAAACACTTGTGCTAGACAAATCGGCACTTAAATATCGTGAACAGTTAGGTTTAGAGTTTGCGCATGTTATGTATGACGGCCGTTGGTTTACTGCGTTAAATGATGCGCTGATTGCTGGTGCAGAGTCTTTTGCTAAGCTTGTTACTGGTGAAATTGTTATTAAATTATATAAAGGCACAGCAACGGTCACACAACGTCAATCGCCAAATAGCTTGTATTCTGAAGATTTTGCAACATTTGGTGCAGATGATGTATATGACCAATCTCATGCTGAAGGGTTTATTCGTTTATTTAGCTTATCAAGCCGCATTAAAGCAATGCACGACATGGAAAAATAGGAGTCATTCGCATGGCATTATGGGGTGGTAGATTCGCCGGTGGAAGCAGTAATATGTTCCGTCAAGTCAATGATTCAATCGGGTTTGACATGGTGATGGCGACTCAAGACATGACAGGTTCGATTGTCTGGTCACGAGCGTTATGTAAAGCAGGCGTATTAACGTCTGCTGAGCAAACACAATTAGAAGACGCACTAAACGCACTGATCACGCAAGCCGAAGCTGGTGAGCTCGATTATATTGGCAAAGGTGAAGAAGATATTCACAGCTTTGTTGAAGCGACCTTAACCGAACAACTAGGCGATGTCGCCCGTAAACTGCATACTGGACGTTCACGTAATGACCAAGTTGCGACTGATTTTCGTTTATGGGTAAAAGATCATGTTGCGATGCTCCGCAGTGATTTAGTGGCGTTTATCAGTCAGCTAGTCACTTTAGCAGACCACAACACTCAAGTCATTTTACCTGGTTATACTCACTTACAACGTGCCCAACCGGTTCGTTTTGCGCATTGGGCGTTAGCGTATGTGGAAATGCTCAAGCGTGATTTATCGCGCTTGGATGACTTAGCACAGCGTATGAATCAATGTCCCCTAGGCTGTGGTGCACTCGCAGGTACAACTTATCCGGTAGACCGTGAAACTATTGCTAGTGAGTTAGGATTTGACGGCCCGTGTGTGAATAGTTTGGATGCCGTATCCGACCGTGATTTTGTATTAGAATTATTGTTCTGCGCCTCTACCAGCATGATGCATATGTCACGCTTAGCAGAAGATTTAATTTTCTATAATTCAGGTGAAGCCCAGTTCATCAAACTTGGCGACAGTGTGACGTCAGGTTCTTCCTTGATGCCACAAAAGAAAAATCCAGACGCGTTAGAACTCATGCGTGGTAAATGTGGCCGTGTTTTTGGTGCATTACAAGGTTTATTAGTGACCATGAAAGGCTTACCTCTAGCGTATAACAAAGATATGCAAGAAGACAAAGAGGGCGCGATTGATGCAGTGACACAATGGCATATCTGCTTGTCTATTGGGGTAGAAGTCTTAGAGACCTTAACACTTGATAAAGCTCGTTGTGAACAAGCGGCTAAACAAGGCTATGCTAACGCGACTGAACTGGCTGATTACCTAGTGGGGAAAGGGATCCCGTTTAGAACTGCCCATGATATCTCGGGTCAAGCGGTCGTCTTTGCACTTAGTCAAAATAAAGCACTGGAAGAATTGAGCATTGCTGAGCTACAACAATTCTCAGATACCATTGAAGACGATGTGTATCCTATTTTGCAACTAGAATATTTAGTCGATAAGCGCAACATTCTAGGGGGTACGGGTATTGAACCTGTAACGCAAGCTGTCAAATCTGCCCAAGCATTTGTTCAAGCACAAATGCTACAGCAGCCATAAGGGTTATTTAACATGGTGTTGTCACATCAAGATATGATCACGCTGTTTCGTAATTCAGCGCCATATATTAATGCCCATCGTGGCAAGACCTTCGTATTGATGCTTAGCGGTGAAGCGATTGAAAGCCCCACCCTACCTACTATCATTCACGATATTGCTCTACTTAATACTTTAGGCGTGCGCGTGGTTATTGTCCATGGTGCACGACCTCAAATTGATGAACGTATTGCACTAAGAAACATCAAAGGGCGTTTTGCTGATGATATTCGTATCACGGATAAAACCACCTTAGAATGCGTTAAAGATGCAGCCGGTTCAGTGCGTTCGCAAGTTGAAGCATTACTGACGATGGGATTGGCCAACTCACCGATGCATGGCGCCCAAATTCGTGTGGCTTCAGGTAATTTAGTGGTAGCTAAACCTATGGGTGTTCGCGGTGGGATAGATTATGAAAATACCGGTTCAGTTCGTCGAATTGATGCTCAAGGCATCAATGACCATTTAAACGATGGTTCAATCGTGTTACTTTCTCCGATTGGTTACTCTCCAACAGGAGAAGTGTTCAACTTATCTCACGAAGAAGTAGCGACGCAAGCTGCTTACGCCCTAGGTGCTGACAAACTGATTGCTTTCTCCGAATACAAGGGGATTATGGAGCGAGTGAGCACTGACTCAGGTATTGAATTAGTGCTCCATAGAAACATTGAACTTGCCCGCTTTGAGATGCTTCAAGACCAAGGTAATCTAGTTAATGAGCCGAGTGTCATACATGCACTACATGATAGTGTTGACAAAGGTACTCCCCGTGCACATTGTGTTAGTTATGATATCGATGGTGCGCTTATCAAAGAGCTATTTACACGAGATGGTACCGGTTCATTGGTCATGGAAAATCATTATGAACAGCTTCGCCCAGCAGACATCAATGACGTGGTAGGGATTTTAAGTTTAATCAAGCCACTGGAAGAATCTGGTGCATTGGTCAAACGCTCGCGTGAACGTCTTGAGAATGAAATTGATCAATTTACTGTGATTGAGCGTGATGGGATGATCATTGCGTGTGCCGCTTTATATGCTTACCCAGATGAAGGCTTAGGTGAGATTGCTTGTGTGGCTACACATGGTGACTACCGCGGTGCAAATCGTGGAGAAAGGGTGCTGGAGGCCTTACTAAGCCAAGCAGTACAGCAAGGGCTCCACTCTTTATTTGTCTTAACAACATTGACTGCTCATTGGTTCTTAGAACAAGGCTTTGTTGAAGGCAGTATCAGTGATTTGCCGACCCAAAAACAAGAGCTCTATAACTTCACTCGCAAATCTAAAGTGTTTACATTAGCGGTATAGTTTACCGCTAATTAAAACCTGTCACAGAAACGTTATATTCCGTTCCAATACTACACACTTGTTCGTTTATATTGACGATACTCGGGTGACCAAAAATATTTATCGATTCGTCCCTTAAGCTCCTCATCACTCACTGTAAGCGCGTGTCCTTGTTGCATGGCCACTTTCGCTACTTTGAATGCTATCGATTTACTTAACTCGGTAATTTCGGTTAATGGCGGTAACAATCCCCCCTTGCCAGTATTAGCTAAAGGAGAGACATCTGCCAATGTATTAGAGCTAGCCATGATCATTTCATCACTAATAACACTGGCTTTTGAAACAATCACGCCAAGCCCAATACCCGGGAAGATATATGAATTATTACATTGAGCAACATGGTATGCATTACCCTCGTATTCTACCTCTCCAAATGGACTCCCAGTGGCAATAATAACTTTCCCTTGAGTCCATTTAATCACATCTAATGGATGAGCTTCGACTTGACGCGAAGGGTTAGATAATGGAAATATAATGGGTAATTCATGGTGCTGAGCCATTAACTCAATCACTTCTTGAGTAAATAAGCCTGGTACCCCTGATACTCCAATCAATATATCAGGTTTAGCATGTTGAACGACTTCAAATAACGAAGCATAATCGCCTGCAATTGCCCAATCAACTATATCATCAGGTCGCTGGGCAAGTTTCGCTTGGAAATCACGTAACCCAGTCTGCCCTTCAGTTATCAAACCGAGGCGATCCAACATGTAAATACGTTTACGCGCATCGTTTTCAGACATACCTTCATGGCGCATTTGCTGAATTAACATCTCAGCGATACCACATCCAGCCGAACCACCTCCAACAAATGCCACCCGCATATCAGAAAGTTTTTTGTTTTTCATCCGGCACGCAGCTAATAACGTGCCTAAGGCAACAGCAGCAGTACCTTGTATATCATCATTAAAGCAACAATACTCATCACGGTATTTATTCAAAATTGGCATCGCATTAGGTTGAGCGAAATCCTCAAACTGAACCATTGACTCAGGCCAACGACGTTTGACAGCTTCCATAAATAATTGAATAAATTCATCGTATTGGTCTTGTGCTATACGTTCATGCCGTGCTCCCATATACATCGGATCATCGAGTAATTTTTGATTATTTGTCCCTACATCTAATGTAATCGGTAATGTATAAGCAGGTGAAATACCACCACACGCTGTATACAAAGATAACTTACCAATCGGGATCCCCATTCCCCCAATGCCTTGATCACCTAATCCTAAAATACGCTCACCATCCGTTACTACAATAACTTTCACTTTCGGTTTAGTCACATTCCGTAAAATATCATCTAAGTTATGACGCTCTTTGTAAGAGATAAATAACCCACGAGAACTGCGATAAATATCGGAAAACTTTTCACAGGCATCGCCTACCGTCGGAGTGTAAATAATGGGCATCATTTCTTCGATATGTTGCTGTAATAACTTAAAGAACAATGTTTCATTCGTATCTTGGATGTTACGTAAATAAATATGCTTATTTAGTGGGTCTGTAAAGCTTGAATATTGCATGTATGCTCGCTCTACTTGCTCCTCAATGGTTTCATAACGAGTGGGTAGCAATCCCATTAAATTAAAGATTTTGCGCTCAGTTTCGTTAAAAGCACTACCTTTATTTAATAATGGCGTTTCGAGTAAAGCGGGACCTGAATAGGCTGTGTATAGATATCGTGTCGTCATTGAGTGATTCTCTGTCGTGTGCTGCTACATTAATTGATATTTAAAAAATATCATCGCCGTCTTCGGTAACGGGTTCTTGTTCTTCTTCAAGTGGATCAACCACCTCATTTTCACTGACTTTAATAGTAGGTTGAGTCCCTATAGCGAAATATTCAAACATTGAAGTGTGATCAGTTCGGTCTGTCAATTTTCCTGTTGTTCTATCGATGCGCACTTGCGTGATCCCATCAGGAATATTCTCAACACCCTGCGGCACACCTGCTAAAGCGACTTGCATAAAACGGATCCAGGCTGGTTGTGCAGCTTTAGCTCCATCTTCCGAACCTATTAAGGCATTGCCTATCCAGTTAAATTTTTCTGGATTCATATTGACCAAATGTTGATTTCGGGTCGTACGACCTAATTGTCGAGCATTATCATCAAAACCAACCCAACTAGTAGCCACTAAACCTGGGGCAAAACCACTAAACCAAGTGTCACGTGAATCATTAGTGGTCCCTGTTTTTCCACCTATATCGGTGCGTTGTAAAATATTTCGTGCACGCCAACCGGTGCCAAGCCAATAGGTATTTTTATTCCAACTCCCATTAGCGCGAACGGCACTGCGCATCATTTGAGAAATTAAAAATGCGTTTTGTGCGCTAATGACTCTGGTAGCGGGAATAACTTCATTGGGTTCAGATGCAGCATCAACTGGTAAAGTGTCGGTTAGTGTTTCAGCTAATAAAGCTTCCAACGTATCCATATTTGTATTTTCAACTTCTGATGCAGGGACTATCGCTTTATTTTCACAGGTTTGACAAGCTTGCGGCATATTTGCTTTATATAACGTCACGTCATTGTCATTAGTGATACGTTCAATAAAATAAGGAGCTACGGCAAAACCACCATTAGCGAAGGTTGCTATACCTGTAGCGACTTCTAATGGTGTATGTGAGCCAGAACCTAAGGACAATGTTTCATCGCGAGGAATATCATCTAGATCAAAACCAAATCGAGCTAAATGCCTTGCTGTATTTTCTATCCCTACCGCACGTAATAAGCGCACAGAAACTACGTTTTTAGATTTCCCTAACGCTGTGCGCATACGGATAGGCCCATCGTATACTGCTGGCGAGTTTTGTGGCCGCCATGCAATACCGCTACTCGCATCCCACTGGTTTATAGGCGCATCATTAATCACACTGGCAATCGTATACCCATTTTCTAAAGCGGCAGAATAAACAAAAGGTTTGATATTTGAGCCGACTTGACGCTTAGCTTGTGTTGCACGATTAAACTGACTTTGATAAAAATTATATCCTCCAACAATAGCCTGCACAGCCCCATCATTTGGATCCAGCGCTACAAATGCACTGGTAACCTCTGGTAGTTGAGATAAAAACCATCCTTTTTCTGCATCTAAGCGAATATAAATGACATCACCAGGCTTAACGATTTCTCGCGCGCTTTCTGGTATAGGGCCCTGTCGATGATCATTAATGTAAGGTCTAGCCCATGCAAGACCGGGCCATTGAATCGTTATTGATGCGCCGGCTTGATCCAATACACCAATAGAGCGTTCATCAACGGACATGACAACAGCAGGGGCTAAAGGCTTGACTGAATCAACCTGTTTAAGTAATTCAAGTAAACGGCTTTGAGATAACTCATTCACTAATCTTTCGCTAGGGGAGAGCTTCTCTACATCAGAGTCAGAGTCAGGAACAGATACAGGATCATCATAGTCTTCTTTGAGCGCATCATCAGAAAGCGTTATTTCTGGAAATTGAGTTTGAATTAACTCAGGGTTAGTTGGCTCAATATTATTTTCAAACTGCCACAACTCATGTAATTCATTTACGTTAGTCAACACACCGCGATAACCATGGCGCTCATCATAATCATGAATATTTTGTACTACAGCATTTTGCGCAGCTCGCTGGAGAGTGGAATCGACAGTAGCATAGACCTTATAACCACCGGTTTCTGCTTCTTCTTTACCATACAAATCCACCATCTCATTATAAATAATGTCAGCTAGATATGGCGCAGAAAATTCAATTTCTGCACCATGCTTTTGAGCAGTAACTTGGGCATCTCGAGCAAGGCGAAATTCTTGGCGCGTAATATACCCTTCATCCAGCATACGTAATAAAACAACGCGCCGACGCTCAATCGACCGTTCAGGTTTTGAAATTGGATTCAGTACTGAAGGCGCTTTTGGCAATCCGGCTAATGTAGCTAATTGTGCTAAATTCAATTCATTTAATGTGCTGCCATAATAGACTTGAGCTGCAGCACCAAAACCAAATGCACGATGTCCTAGTTCGACTTTATTTAGGTATAGCGTCAGGATTTCATCTTTAGTCAATGTTTGCTCAATATGCCAAGCTATAAAGATTTCTTTTATTTTACGAATGTACGTTTTTTCACGTGACAAATAAAAGCCACGAGCAATTTGCATAGTTAACGTACTCCCACCTTGGCCTTTTTCGCCGGTGACGACTAAATTCATTAGCGCTCGGAGCATACCTATAGGGTCAATTCCCTTATGTTCATAAAATCGGGAATCTTCTGTCGCCAAAATAGCATCGATTAAGGTTTGTGGCACATTGTCCAAAGTCACGGGGATACGACGTTTGACACCATATTGAGATATGAGCAAGCCATCTTGTGTGTAAATACGCATCGGTGTTTGTAAGCGCACATCACGTAAAGACTCAACCGAAGGGAGATCAGGTTTCACAAAAAAATATAATGACGTCATCCCTATTAGACCTAGCGTTAGGCCTAATATTCCTAACAATACTAAAGATCGGAATACTCTTTTCAACCGCTTTATCACAACGCAATAACTTCCATATGTCATATATTTAATACGTATATGCCATTAACGATGACACTTTCATCTTTGTTTTACCAAAAATAATTTTAGTTCAAACTCGGATTAACGCAATAAGGAATCAGATAACGTGAAGTTTACCGTTTTTACTCCCAAAACCAAACCTTTATTAGGCGTTGATATAGGTACAACCTTCATAAAAGCAGTTTTACTTGCCCCTGGTAAGCAACCATCGGAATGGCAATGCCATGGCATCGCTTGTGAATTAATTCCAACAAGTGCTTTTAAAGAAAGAGATATTCTAGATTTTGACAGTATCGTTATCACATTGAAACAAATCATGCTCAAGTTATCGTTAAAACAACAAGCCACCGTGATTGCGGTATCCGGTAGTGCTGTTATTAGCAAAATGATACGCATGCCAAAACAATTAAACGATCTACATTTAGAAGAACACATACATATCGAAGCAGATAGTTTAATTCCTTATCAATTAGAACACGTTTACTGGGATTTTGAACGAATACCACAAAATTCAACGCATAGTCATTTTGATAATGTTTTACTGACGGTAGCGCACAAACAATTAGTCGATAATCGCATGACAGTGGTTCGAGAAGCGGGTCTAAAACCGGTCATTGTCGATACTGAACTTGATGCATTAGAAAATTTAGTTTTATTAAATAGTGAACATCGAAATCGCGAAGATGTCACCATTCACGTGGGTAATGAATTAATGCATATCATCGTGGTAAACAATAACCAAGTCCTTTACAGTAAGGAGCATCAGTTTGGCATCCATTCTCTATTACAGGATATTGCACTGACGCAACAATGCTCAGTCACTGAGATCTTAAATAAGTTGAGTCAAAATGTACTGAATCCACAGTGGCAAACCGATGTTTTACCTATTTTTTATGCCCAGTTAACACAACAAATTTTACGTGTTTGTCAGTTAGTGCAAGATTCTCTGGATATAGACTCACCTCAACGCATTCATCTTTGTGGGGGCGTTGGAATGCTACCCAACATCACCCAATCACTTTCTCAAGCACTTGCTCTGGAAGTTAACTTGTTAGATCCCACAACACACATGTCTATTAGCGATAAGGTTTCTTCAGAGCAACTTGAAGCGTGCAAACCCATGCTATGTATCGCAACGGGTTTAGCCTTAAGGAATAGTTGTAATGGCATACATTAATTTATTACCTTGGCGTGAGGTTCAACGTCAACGTCAGACAAAACATTATGTTGTATTGCTCCTCGTAGCAGCTAGCTCTGGAATATTGAGCATGTGGAGTGGTGGGCACATACTAGAAGAAATGTTGACTCAACAAGATAATCGCAATACCTATTTACAATCTAAAATTGCGGATGTAGATACCCAAATTGAGCAGATTAGAGTACTCAAAACTAAGCAAACTACCTTACAGAAAAAAATACGTTTAGTAGATCAATTGCAAGTCTCACGACATGTCACTCCGACTATATTTGACCACATGGCGCGACTCGTTCCCATGGGTATTAACTTTTCAAGTATGAATCGTACCAAGGACGTATTGAAAATTGAGGGCTACTCGGATTCAAACAATCACCTTGCTAAGTTCATGCGTGAGCTTACTCAATCAGATGTTTTTAGCCATGAAGAGCTTGCTTCTATCAAAGCGAACAGCAGCGGTGCACAAGTACGCCATCAATTTAGCTTAAACGTGAGGATTGTTCCGAGCTCACTGACCTCTATTCCGCATACTAATAATGCCATTACCGCAGGAGAAGACTAATGTTATTTGACGTATCAATATTTAAAGAATTGAATCAACTCGATATGGATCAAGTCTCAAGCTGGCCACCCAAAGTAAAAATAGTCATCACGACTATCGTCATTATCCTCAGTGCAGGATTAGGGTGGCATTTATTCATCAGTCCAAAACTGCAAATATTAGACCTTGCAGTTCAAGCTGAAGAAAGATTGAAAGGTCAGTTTCAAGCAAAATATCGTGTCTCGGTAAATTTACCTGCCCATGAAACACAACTCAAAAAAATGGAGCAATATTTTACTTCCATCTTGAAATCCTTACCTACTAGCAATGAAACGCCTGGATTACTAGATGATATTACTTCGATTGGAACAAGTTCAGGGCTTTCATTTAAATTATTGCAATGGCAGCCAGAGATAAGGAAAGGGTTTTACTTAGAACTTCCTATAAAAATAGAAGTAGTCGGTAAATACCACGATTTTGGTCAATTTGTTACAAAAATAGCAAGGTTACCGCGTATTGTAACACTTCATGATTTTATTTTATCCAATAAAACAGATGGTTTAGTCTTACAAATGCAAGCAAAGACCTATCGCACAGTAAATAAAACAGAAGCTACCACAATATGATGTGCATAGTTTCCCGTATCACAAAAATCTTCTGCAGCAGCCTCTTTCTCTTAATGCTGAATGCTTGCATTCCTCTAACCAATAATGTCATTCAATCAACTGAATCACTAGAAATCTCAACACCTGTGCTTTTAGAAACCGTTCCTGAGTTCCATCCATTGCCTGATTACCAATATCAAGCATATACCTTTCGCTCACCGTTTGTCAGTCCAAACAAAACATTGAAGCACGCAGCCGACTTACAACATAATAACTGTTCGGTCCCCGATATTTCTCGCAAGATCTCGCCACTTGAAGCATATGCAATGGAAGCCATACTGATGTCAGGTGTGATACGTGTAAATAAGGTATCAATAGTATTATTGAAAACCACTGATGGGAAACTACATCATGCACGTATCGGCGATTTCCTTGGCCTGTTTCATGGTCAAATAACGCATATTCATCCAGACCATACCGTCATATCAGAATTGATTCCTAGCGTTGCAGGGTGTTATCGACGCCAGGAAACGCGTTTATCAATTAACATGGATTCAAAAGAGGCTCCTCATGCTTAATTTACTGATACGCAAGATTATCATCAGGATGGATTTGAACATTATATGCATCTTGAGTTTGATTATTGTATTTAGGGTACAAGCACAAACATCTACTTCGCTTGAGACAAGTGTACTTGAACAAAATGTGGTAACGCCAATTATTGAAACTATCAATGACAACCGAAGTGTATATACCGGTAAACCCATTAGTTTAGATTTCAAAGATGTACCTGTGCGGCAAGTATTACAAATCATTGCTCAACTTAATGACTATAACTTAGTGACTACCGATACAGTCACCGGTAATGTCACTATAAACCTACAAGATGTGCCTTGGGATCAAGCACTGGCGACCATTCTCAACATTCGTGGTTTAGACCAGAGAATCGAAGGCAACATTATTATTATTGCGCCACACGACGAATTATTAGCGCGTGAAAATGCATTAATACAATCCCAGCAACAAACACAGGATTTAGCGCCATTAGTGTCTCGAAATCATCGCGTTAATTACGCTAAGGCTGAACAAATTGCACAAATTATTCAATCTACTAATGGAGGGATACTCTCTAATCGTGGTGCAGTTGCAGTAGATGAACGTACCAACACCATCTTGTTACGTGATACCCAAACGTCAATAGATACAGCGATACAGATGATAAAAGAACTCGACATCCCGGTTCGTCAGGTATTAATTGAATCACGCATGATTACTGTCCGAGACAATATTGATGACCAAATAGGTATTCGTTGGGGGATTACCGGTCAAAAAGGTCATCTCGCAGTGTCTGGAAGTGCAGCTGCAGCCAATGATATTAAGGCAGGTATTATTCCTGATATCAGTGACCGCTTAAATGTGAATTTACCCGTAGTTAACTCTGCAGGAAGGCTAGGTGTGCAAATTGCCAGTTTAATGGATGGCACCATTTTAGATCTAGAGCTATCAGCTCTTGAAACTGAAAATAAAGGAGAAATCATCGCCAGCCCGCGGATAACTGTCGCTAATCAACAAGAAGCTTATATTGAACAAGGAACTGAAATTCCTTATGTACAATCTACTGCTAATGGGTCTACGTCAGTCGCTTTTAAAAAAGCAGTGCTAAGTTTAAAAGTGATACCACAAATCACACCGGATGATCGTATCATACTCGATCTCGTTATCACCCAAGATACTCGTGGAGAGACGGTATCAACTGCTACAGGTCCAGCCGTAGCCATCGATACTCAAGAAATCAAAACTCAAGTATTGGTCGAAAATGGAGAAACCATAGTGTTAGGGGGGATTTTTCAAAAAATCAGTACCAATGATATCGCTAAAGTCCCTATTCTTGGTAATGTTCCTTTAGTGGGAGGGCTGTTCAAAAATAAGGTTAGCATTGAACAAAAACGTGAACTACTTATATTTGTCACGCCGAAAATAATAATGGAATAAATCATTTAACTTGCTTGCAACGCCTAAGACTGCGATAATCCGCACACTCGAAATTTAGACGAGGTCTGAGGCGTTGTGTTTGTAGCATGTTAGCCTACGATACAACTACGTAATGGGTAGCTTAGGAAATATACACCTTCCCATTAAAAATCAATTACTTAAAAGTGAATTATCCAGATATGGCTGAAAAACGTAATATCTTTTTGGTAGGACCTATGGGCGCAGGAAAAAGCACCATTGGCAGACACCTTGCAGATGAATTGCATCTCGAATTCTTTGACTCTGATCACGAAATTGAAAGTAAAACCGGCGCAGATATTGCCTGGATCTTCGACCTTGAAGGTGAAGAAGGATTTCGAAAGCGTGAATTAGACACGATTAATGAACTGTCCGATAAACAAGGTATTGTCCTTGCTACAGGCGGTGGCTCAATTATCACTCCGGCAGTACGTAATCGCCTATCCGCACGAGGTATTGTGGTCTATTTACAAACCACTATTGACAAACAAGTCGCCCGTACACAGCGTGATAAGCGTCGTCCATTACTACAAAACGATGATCCTGAAACGGTACTACGTAATTTGGCCAAAGAACGTAACCCACTTTATGAAGAAGTGGCAGATTATGTGGTCGATACTGATGACCAAAGTGCTCGTTCAGTCGCTAACCAAATTATCCAAAAAATCGGATTATAATCTACAGGAGCTTTCCCCATGCCTACTCTTAACGTTGACTTGGGGGCACGAAGCTACCCGATACATATTCAAGCCGGATTGTTAACGCAATCTGGCTTATTTGATCATATTACTAGTGAAAAAGTAGTTATTGTTACTAATGAGACAATTGCTCCACTATATTTAGATAAACTCATCCAAGCATTACAGCACCCGAACGTAAGTCATATCAGTTTACCTGATGGTGAACAGTATAAAGACCTTATCCATTTTGAGAAAGTACATAGCTTTCTACTCGAGAGCCATGCATCACGTGACACCACGCTTATTGCACTAGGGGGAGGTGTAATCGGCGATTTAACCGGCTTTGTTGCAGCAACGTTCCAGCGCGGAATTGATTTTATTCAAATTCCGACAACGTTATTATCTCAAGTAGATTCCTCTGTAGGTGGAAAAACAGCCGTCAATCACCGATTGGGAAAAAATATGATTGGCGCATTTTATCAGCCTACATCTGTTTTGATAGACACTCAATCACTGGCAACATTACCCGCACGTGAATTTAACGCGGGTATGGCAGAGGTCATTAAATATGGAATCATCTATGATGCAGAACTGTTTACTTGGTTAGAGGATAACGTTAACTCACTAACTAGCTTAGATGCTGAGGCACTTGGGTATGCGATTGAACGCTGCTGTGCAATCAAAGCTGACATTGTCGCTCAAGATGAACGTGAAAAAGGCCTTCGAGCACTGCTTAATTTAGGTCATACATTCGGCCACGCCATTGAAGCTGAGATGGGCTATGGAAACTGGCTTCACGGCGAAGCTGTTGCAGCAGGTTCAATCATTGCATCTAAAGTCGCAGCGGCACAACATCGTATTACCGAACAAGAGCTTCAACGTATTATTAATCTTCATGCCGCTTTTAATTTACCCATTTCTGGCCCAGATAACATGACCACGGATATATATATGCAGCATATGAGTCATGATAAAAAAGTATTAGCGGGTAAAATACGCTTTATCATCCCAACAGGTATTGGTTCAGCCATTGTCACGGATGATGTGACATTAGATTTATTAATCCCTATTTTAGGTGCCGATTAATTTACTTATATTCGTCATTAACAGTATCTAAAATCCAATACTAACGTGTCAGTTAAATTGCGGTTTAATGTAAATAATTATTTATTCTTCTATTCAAAAAGGACATCGCGCGGTAAACTCTTACTTACCTTAGGTTTAAGCGCTATGTCCATTTTTAATTGGTATCAGTGCCATTAATATGAAACTTTCTTAACGGATGACTAATAAACATAATAATCTTCACCGTTCTTTCTTAAAATGGGCTGGCGGTAAAAAGAAAGTCATCCCACATATCCAGGCCATTTTACCTTCTGAAGGAAAACGTCGCTTAGTTGAGCCTTTCGTCGGTGGCGGGTCCGTGTTCCTGAATTTAGATTTTGATGAGTATTTGTTGGTGGATATGAACCACGATCTCATTACCCTATTCAATCTGCTAAAAACATCCTGTGACGTCATCATTGAAAAAAGTCGAATGTATTTTAATGGTGAGTATAATCACGCTGACGCTTATTATGCGCTACGTGCACAATTCAATAGTGCAACCGATCCCATCGAACGCGCAACACTCTTCATTTATTTAAATCGTCATGGGTATAACGGTTTATGTCGATATAACCAAAAAGGCGGTTATAACGTACCATTTGGCCGTTATAAACATCCATACTTCCCCGAAAAAGAGATGCGTTTTTTCGCTCAGCGAGCGCAAACTGCAACATTTGTTCAAGGTGATTTTGCAACCGCTTTTGCACAGCTTTCAATTGGCGATGTGGTGTATTGCGATCCTCCTTATTCTCCAATTAATCGGACTGCAAATTTTACGGCGTATGCTGGAAACGGTTTTGGTGATGATGAACAAGCGCGTTTAGTCGCATGCGCGCAACATGCGCAACTACAGGGTGTTGCAACGGTGATTTCGAATCACTTAGTGCCATTCACTAAAGCACTTTACAAAGACGCCAGTAAACAAGTGAAGTTTGCAGTGCAACGTAACATCAGTCAAAAAGGCAACGCACGAGGTAAAGTTAAAGAAGTACTCGCGCTATATATGCCGGATAAATAAAATTAAGCCAGGATCATATTAACTAACAATACCAAGCCTAAAATAAATACAGCCACAAAAATAACCCCCACAATTAAATAGGGTACTACCGAATTGGTTGTAAAATCTGCTTGATAGTTCTTTTGAGACTGAACACCTAACATGCTTGCGCTGACAGCCTTAATTATTTGAAAAAAAGAAGGTTTGTTAGATGTCTGTTCAGAATCACTCATGAGTTATGGTTTAACTCTATGGGAATGAGCACTATCTCTACTTTCAACAGGCGTTAGCAATTCGAGTAAATCTAGATAATGAAATGTCGGGGAGTCTTGCCAAGAGAAAACCCAGTCCATCCAACTAACATTATTATCAGCATCATTGATACATTCTGAAGAATCCGAAATTTGCAGTGACTTTGATTTCACTGATTTTAAGTGAACACTATCAGGTGACACAGTATTGGATGAGGACATCTCTTTTAATTTAAACAGCGAATCATTTTCGATTGATTGGCAGGCGAGATCAAAGCTAGCATCCTTGTTAGCAACAACATAATTTACTGCCACAAAAGATAAGCCTAATAATGCAAATACTACAACTTTATTTGAAACTGCCATATCTACTATCTCTTTGAAATCTATATCACCCTTTATTATAGGCGTAAATAAAAAAAATACAAATACACCTAAGTCTATTTGTATTTTTATCTATGTATAATTAGGCTCATCTTCCATGAAATTTTAATCCATTGTCAACAAGCGACATCGAGCCTAATTATATGACACACAACATTCTAATAAATTAGAACGATTTACCGATTGAGAAGTATAAAGATTCTTTGTCATCTAAGTCACTACCAGACATAACAAGACCAACACCTACGTCGAACTCACCCACAGATGTGCCATAACCTAACTCAACGTATTCACCTGAGAAATCTTTACCCCATGAACCGACAGTAGCGCTGAAACCATTATTTTCAAAAGATAAACCAATGAAATCATAGTCTTCTTCCACTTCCGCACCTACTGGGCCATCCCATGTACCTACAGAATATTCTAAACTAAACATACCCATACCAGCTGAAAAGTTTAATTCGTTGTAAGCAGAATCAAAATCACCAGTGTATTGATAAGTAGTGGCGCCTAGGCCTAATGCTAAACCGTTGTCTAACTCAATGCCATAACCCGCATAAAAATCAACTTCTAAACCATCTTCAACTTCGGCAGCCCAAGAACCTGCATAAAAACCACCTTTTTCATAATCCACACCCGCTGATGCAGACGCAGATTGAGTTTGTTGAATACCACGGAAGTGATAATCAGATACCATTCCAACGTTAGCTGACCACTCAGCCATGACAGAAGTAGAAAGAAGTGCAGCAGATAATGCTGTTAATTTAAGTAGTTTCATGTGTTTCTCCAAATGATAAAATTGTTAGCCGCTTTATTATTGTTTTGCAGCCTTTAAGTTAAGTAATAAAAAATTTTTAATCGTCATTATTTTTTCTGTTAATTAGGTCAATCCAATAATGATTGCCTAAACCATACTTTAATTATTCAGATATTGTGCCAACATAGCAACAAATACCATAAGTAATTGATAAGTAAAGACTTTAACTAAAACAATGTTTCGTCATATACTTCATATTCAACGATATCTAATTACACTTTGCACTTTTTTAGCGCACAACAAACGCTGTAATGCACCGAAAAAAAACATGTTAAGCCCATGTAAATTAAATGGTTTTTCATTAACGAAATAAGATTGTGCTTTTTTGCAACACTGATCCAAGGTAAAATATGAATACTTTTATTGGAGATTATTATGTCATCATTTCTTATTGCCCCATCTATATTATCTGCTGACTTTGCTCGTTTAGGTGAAGAAGTAGAAACTGTATTAGCGGCTGGTGCAGATGTGGTTCACTTTGATGTCATGGATAATCATTATGTACCTAATCTTTCTTTTGGTGCACCGATTTGTAAAGCGCTTCGCGATTACGGTATAACTGCCCCGATTGATGTGCATTTAATGGTAACGCCAGTCGATAGTATGATTGAGCAATTCGTCACTGCAGGGGCGAGTATGATCAGCTTTCATCCGGAAGCATCTGACCATGTAGACCGAAGTTTACAGCTCATTATTGAAGGGGGTTGTCAAGCCGGTTTAGTATTAAATCCTGCCACACCTTTATCAGTGCTAGAGCATACCATTCACAAACTTGATTACATTTTACTTATGTCGGTTAACCCTGGATTTGGTGGGCAAAAATTTATTGAGCATACTCTGACCAAAATTGCCCAAGTCAAAGCATTGGTCGATGCCTCGGGGCGTGATATCCGTATCGAAGTAGACGGTGGAATCAATTGTGATAACATCTCAGCCATTGCAGCTGCTGGCGCTGACATGTTTGTCGCAGGCTCAGCTATCTTTAACCAACCTAATTATGCGGAAGTCATTAGCACAATGCGCCGTAACTTAGCTTCACTCTAAGACTATATTTATGAGCAAACCAATTGTATTAAGTGGTTGCCAGCCATCTGGACAACTGACCATCGGAAATTATTTTGGCGCATTAAAGCAATGGGTTGCAATGCAAGCAACACACGACTGTTTGTACATGATAGTGGATCTTCATGCTATCACCGTACGTCAGGACCCTGAAGCGCTAAAAAATGCATGTCTAGATGGGCTTGCTTTATACCTAGCGTGTGGCATTGATCCCAAACAAAGCACGATATTTATGCAATCCCATGTCCCTGAGCACGCACAATTAGCATGGGTGCTAAATTGCTACACGCAAATGGGTGAACTCAACAGAATGACACAGTTTAAAGATAAGTCAGCGAAAAACGAATCTAATATCAATGTCGGACTCTACAGTTATCCGGTGTTACAAGCAGCGGACATTTTACTCTATCAAGCGAACGAGGTCCCTGTAGGCGAAGATCAAAAGCAACATTTAGAGCTCACTCGCGACATTGCTACACGCTTTAATAATGCCTATGGTGACACCTTAACGATCCCGAATCCCCACATTCCTAAATCGGGTGCACGAGTAATGAGCTTACAAGACCCAAATAAAAAGATGTCTAAGTCAGACGAAAATCCGAATAATTTTGTAGGATTGTTAGAGGATCCAAAAAAGATTTCCAAAAAAATTAAACGTGCTGTTACAGACTCTGACGAAGCAGCTAATATTTACTACGACATTGAAAATAAAGCCGGTGTATCTAACCTATTGTCTTTACTATCATGTACGACAGGCACTGCCATTGACCAATTAGTCCCGCAGTACACAGATAAGATGTATGGTCACTTAAAAGGCGATGTTGCCACCGCTGTTGTTGATATGCTCACGCCAATCCAAACACGTTTTCATGCCATCCGTGAAGATCAAACTTATTTGGATGAAGTCATGAAAATCGGTGCAGAAAAAGCATCAGAACGAGCAGCAAAAACCTTAGCTGATGTATACAAAGCGGTAGGTTTCATTCCTGCACGTTGATCAAATAGTGGCTTTGAACTAGGTAAACTATGCTGTTACTCATTGATAACTATGATTCATTTACGCATAACCTGGCTCGGTACTTTATTGAGCTAGGTGAAGAGGTAAAGGTCGTTCGCAACGATGCCATTAGCATTGAAGAAATCAAAGCGCTCGCTCCAGATTATTTAGTTCTATCACCTGGCCCTTGTAGTCCAAACGAGTCAGGGATCACGTTAGATGCCATAGCGACGTTTGCGGGTAAAATTCCAATGCTAGGAGTATGCTTAGGCCATCAAGCTATTGCTCAAGTATTTGGGGCCAAGATCATTTCAGCACCGACCATAAAACATGGAAAAACTGCTCAAGTAAATCATTGCACTGGCCAATTATTTAAAGGTGTGACTCATCCTTTTAAGGCAACGCGTTATCATTCACTCATCATTGAACCTGAAACGTTAAGTGACAATTTTAAGGTGACGGCATGGTGTGATCAACAAATGACAGTTTCATCTAATGTTACATTTCTTCAATCTAATCAGATTGAAATCATGGCGATTGAAGATGAAAATCAACATATTTATGGTGTTCAATTTCATCCAGAATCATTATTGACTGAGTTTGGGCATGACATATTGCGTAATTTTCTCCGCGTAACAACAATTTAATACTGAATCTTTGCAAATATTTTTCACATAAATAGTCGTTTTTCATGTGATACAAATTATTCTACTGATACAAGCCCTCATCTTGCCTATGTCTTAGTCGATTGAATTGCAGCTTTACATACTTATGCGAATAATATGCAAAACCTTTCAAACCCTTGTTGTACATAGCCTAAATCCATTTACTTCGCTGTTAAAACCCCCTATCCTATAGACAATTAATAACCGATGTATAGGGTCTAAAATGCAAGTAACTCGCGAATTATTTAACGATGTCATGGTTCCAAACTATAATCCAGCGGCGATGATACCCGTTCGCGGTGTAGGTTCAAAAATATGGGACCAGGACGATAAAGAATACATCGATTTTGCTGGTGGTATTGCGGTCAATGTTTTAGGTCATTGCCATCCAGAGCTGGTGAATGTACTAAAAGAACAAGGCGAGAAACTCTGGCACCTGTCAAACGTATACACCAATGAACCAGCATTACGATTAGCGAAAAAACTAACTGATGCCACGTTTGCTGACATGGTCTATTTTGCCAATTCAGGCGCAGAAGTGAACGAAGCAGCTCTAAAGCTAGCACGCCGTTGGGCACTCGATCATTACGGACCGGAAAAAGACCAAATCATTGCGTTTAACCAAGGCTTTCATGGCCGTACCTTCTTCACTGTAACTGTGGGCGGCCAAGCTGCTTATTCAGACGGTTTCGGACCTAAACCCGGAGCGATTACCCATACAGCTTATAATGATTTAGCCGCATTAGAAGCCATCATATCAGACAAAACATGTGCCATTATGATGGAACCTTTGCAAGGCGAAGGCGGTATTATCGTGCCAGATCCTGAATTTGTGAAAGGCGTCCGCGCACTCTGTGATAAGCATAATGCATTATTAATTTTTGATGAAGTACAATCAGGTGTAGGTAGAACCGGCGATTTATTTGCCTATATGGGCTTAGATGTAGTACCAGACATTTTAACTTCAGCCAAATCCTTAGGTGGTGGCATTCCTATTGGGGCAATGTTAACCACCAAGGCCATTGGTTCGCATCTTAAAGTCGGTACTCACGGCTCTACTTATGGGGGTAACCCACTAGCCTGTGCTATCGCAGAAAAAGCGCTTGATATTATCAATGACCCTACAATTTTAGCGGGTGTGAAAGCCAAAGAGGCCCTATTTCGTGAACATTTAACCCGTATCAATGATAAGTACCAGGTGTTTTCTGAAGTGCGTGGTAAGGGAATGCTATTAGGGTGTGCAATGAACGAAAAATACCAAGGTCGTGCCCGTGATTTTATGGTCGCGGCAACTGAAAAAGGGACCATGTGCTTAATTGCAGGCATCAACGTAGTGCGTTTTGCCCCGTCATTAGTAATCCCGGATGAAGATATCATTGAAGGTCTACGCCGGTTTGAAGAAGGCATTGCCCATGTCTTAGCGCAAGACGCACTTGCCGCAGAAACTGCGTAATTTCTATGAATATCATTAGACCTATCCAGCAAAAGGACTTTGCTGCGCTTTATGCTATTGCAGAAGAATCCGGTATTGGTTTCACATCATTGCCGGTTAACGATAATTTATTAGCGAAGAAAATTGCCCGTTCCGAATACTCTTTTAACAAAGAGGTCAGTACGCCGTCCAATGAAAGCTATCTATTTGTCATGGAAGAAACCGCGAGCCAGACTGTCGTTGGCACCTGTGGTATCGAATCGAGCGTAGGCGTTGAAGATGCGTTTTATCATTATCATTTAGGTAAAGTCGTACATGCTTCTCGTGAGCTGAATATTCATAATACGGTTGAGATCCTCACTGTCTGTAATGACTACTCGGGAGTGAGTGAAATATGCACGTTATTTTTACGTGAACAAGCTCGACTACCTAATATGGGGCGGTTTTTGTCTAAAGTCCGATTCTTGTTTATGGCAGAACATCAGACCCGTTTTACCGAGCAAGTCATTGCCGAGATGCGCGGTGTGAGTGATCAAAATGGACGCTCACCGTTTTGGGAATGGCTGGAAACTCATTTTTTCTCAATGGACTTCCCTACGGCTGATTACCTTACTGGAATTGGTAATAAAGTCTTTATCGCAGAATTAATGCCTAAATATCCAATTTATGTCAATCTTTTATCTTCTGCAGCTCAGGCAGCAATTGGTCAAGTGCATGAAAAAACAAAACCAGCATTAGCATTACTTAAAAATGAAGGCTTTAAATGTCGAGGGTATGTGGATATTTTTGACGCGGGTCCTACAATTGAAGCCGACGTAGACTCACTAAAAACAGTTCGTGATTCAATTAGGAAACCAGTACTTGTAGCAACGATTAATCCACAAGCGCCTTTACATATCATCATTAACACCCAAGTGGCTGATTTTCGCGGAGTATTGCAACCCGTTGAAGTGACCGATGACCACATCCTTATATCGCGAGAAACTGCAGCTGCATTGAAAGTCAATAATGGCGAATACATACGTATTGCCCCCTTAAAATAAGCCAGCTGACTGGCAACAAAATATATGACAGGACAACAGAATATGCATTACATCAATGGTAAATGGTTAGCCGGTGAAGGCGCTGTAATTGAATCAATTGATCCCGCTAAAAACACCGTAATTTGGTCAGGTAAAGCGGCTAGCCCCGCACAAATCAACCACGCAATCCATGCCGCACGCAGTGCTTTTTCACAGTGGGGATCGCTAGATGTGGATACGCGAATTGAACATGTCTTAGCTTACGCTGAGCAGCTCAAAGCGAATCAAGATTTGTTAGCACAAACCATCGCAATAGAAACCGGTAAACCATTATGGGAAACCGCCACAGAAGCAGCGGCGATGGTAGGTAAAATTAATTTATCCATAAAGTCTTATCATACTCGCACCGGTATAACAGAAAATCCCATGCCACAAGGTAAAGCATTTATTCGTCATAAACCACATGGTGTTGTCGCTGTATTTGGTCCTTATAATTTTCCTGGGCATCTCCCTAATGGGCACATTGTTCCGGCGTTAATAGCTGGCAATACTGTGGTATTTAAGCCATCAGATTTAACCCCATTAGTCGCAGAAAAAATGGTGGAATTATGGGAAGCTGCAGGTTTACCAAAAGGTGTACTTAACCTTGTTCAAGGTGATGTAACTACAGGCAAAGCGTTAGCAGGGCACAACCAAATCGATGGTTTATTTTTCACCGGATCATCGACTACAGGCAAGCTACTACATGAGCAGTTCGCCGGTCACCCAGGTAAAATTCTGGCCTTAGAAATGGGCGGAAATAATCCATTACTTATCGGTCCAGTCAATGACGTGGACGCTGCGGTTCATGATATTGTGCAGTCTGCATTTATCACTTCTGGGCAACGTTGTACCTGTGCGCGCCGGTTATTCATCCCTAACACGGCACAAGGTGATGTCATCTTAGCGAGGCTCATCGAAGTAACCAAAGCGATTGATGTGGGTGTCTATGATGCTGTAGAGCAACCTTTTATGGGAGCGATGATTTCAACGCGAGCGGCACAGATGATGGTGAGTGCTCAATCTGAGCTTGAAAACTTAGGCGCAAACGCGCTATTACCTTTGACACATATTAATGAAGACACCGGTTTAGTCACACCAGGGATTATCGATGTTACTCCGATATTATCTGAGTTACCCGATGAAGAGCATTTTGGGCCATTGTTGAAAGTCATCCGTTATGATGATTTTGATACTGCAATTATTGAGGCCAATAATACCAAATTCGGTCTATCTGCCGGTCTCATTGCCGATGATGCAGCCATGTATGAAGTCTTTTTCCAACACATCCGTGCTGGCATAGTCAATTGGAACCGACCCATTACAGGCGCTAGCGGAGCAGCTCCCTTTGGTGGTGTCGGTGAAAGTGGTAATCATAGAGCAAGTGCTTTTTATGCAGCTGATTATTGTGCTTACCCTGTAGCATCAGTAGAGCTAGAACAAACCACATTACCAGGAAAGTTAAGTCCAGGCTTACATTTTTAAGTTAGCATACATTTGTCACTTTTAGGATAACACTCATGCATACAGATATTAATGATCTATTCACAGGGCTTTGGCAGGACTATTTGGCGATTACTCCATCAGCCAATAAAATCCATTCGTTACTTAAAGCGCATAATCAGCAAGCGGAACTAGTAAATGACCATATAGCATTGCGTACGTTTGCTATACCAGGTATCGCTGTGAATGATATCGCCAAACATTTCACTGTATTAGGGTATGTACAAAGTGGAGAGTATGACTTTTCTAGTAAAAAGCTCAACGCTTGGCATTACCAACATCCGGATCCAAATCAGCCTAAAGTGTTTATCAGTGAATTAAAAGTCAATGAATTATCAACAGCCTCTCAAGCAATTATTCATGCGATGGTCGACACAATGGATTTCAATGTTGTAAAAGGTGCTGGTTTTTTATATTCCGGTACCCATTGGCAAGTCAGCGAAGCCGATTATCGTACATTATTATGCGAGTCAGAATATGCAGCTTGGATGGCTGCATGGGGCTTTAGGGCTAATCATTTTACTGTAAGTGTTAATCATTTAAACTCGCTAACTGAATTATCCGCAGTGAATGCGTTATTAAAATCCTCTGGGTTTACTTTAAACACTGCAGGTGGCGAAATTAAAGGCAATGAATCGGTTTGTCTAGCACAGTCCTCAACGATGGCTGATATAATGCCAGTTCAATTTAGCGATAATACCGTGACATTACCCAGCTGCTTTTATGAGTTTGCACAGCGTTTTCCGTTGCCTAACGGTCAGCTATATCAAGGATTTGTAGCTGCATCAGCAGATAAAATCTTTGAAAGCACCAATGTTAATTAGACTGAATATTCACCAAGTCCAGGAAACTATTACAACTCCTTTCGACTTGGTGAACCTTTACTAGTCATCGCTAAATAAGTCATCACTGGCTGCTGAACCGCTAGTTTTTGACGCTGTTAAATCAATGTCTGATGAGATATCTACAGCCGTTTCACTATCGACAAGACTCCCATCTGGTGCGATAACTTCAACACCATCAACACGCTGTAACCCGCGGGGTAATTTATTCCCACGGCGGCCACGTTCACCATAGTAATGTTCTAAATCACTTGCTTTAAGGGTCATACCTCGTTTACCAGCTAGTATTTTAACATCACATCCATTTGGCACTACGGCCAAAGCAACAATAAATTCCTCGCGAGTCTTAGCCTTAGCACTAGGGATATTAATAATTTTGTTACCTTTACCTTTACCTAAACTCGGTAAATCTCGTAATGGAAACAGCAACATACGGCCTTCATTTGATATAGCTAAACAACGATCTGTTTCAATATCGTTTACTAATACTGGCGTTAATACTTTAGCCGCTGATGGTAAAGATAAGTAAGCTTTACCCGCCTTATTTTTACTCAGCATATCTGCAAATGAACCAACAAAACCATAACCAGCATCACTGGCCATGAGAAATTTCTGAGATTCGTTTGCCATGATCACATGTTCAAACTGTTCACCCGACACCATGTTAAAGCGCCCAGTTAAAGGCTCTCCTTGACTTCGTGCAGAAGGAAGGGTGTGAGCATCACAGCTAAAGGTGCGTCCCGATGAATCAAAGAATACTGCAGGCTGATTGCTACGCCCCTTAGCACTAGCTAAATAGCTATCATCGCCTTTATAACTTAAATTAGGCGCGTCAACATCATGTCCTTTGGCACAGCGCGCCCAGCCTTTAGCTGAAATCACGACAGTAACGGGTTCTGAGGGCACCAGTTCTTTTTCACTAAGTGCTTTTGACTCACCGCGTTGCACAATAGGTGAACGTCGGTCATCGCCATACTTTTCAGCATCAGCCATGAGCTCTTTTTTAATCAACGTCTTCATACGACGATCAGAACCCAGCGTTAACTGCAATGCATCGCGCTCTTTACTCAGCTCGTCTTGTTCGCCTTTGATCTTCATTTCTTCTAATTTAGCCAGGTGGCGTAACTTTAACTCTAAAATGGCTTCAGCTTGAGTATCAGATAGTCCAAAACGCGTCATTAATTCTTGTTTAGGTTCATCATGGTGGCGAATGATTTCAATGACTTCATCGATATTCAAAAACGCAATCATCAGGCCTTCTAGAATATGCAGGCGAGCAAGCACCTTATCCAAACGGTATTGTAGTCGACGAGTGACGGTATCTCGACGGAATACTAACCATTCACTTAATATAGATTTGAGATCCTTGACTTGCGGACGACCATCTAGCCCAATCATGTTAATATTTACACGATAGTTTTTTTCTAAGTCCGTAGTCGCAAATAAATGTGCCATGAGCTGTTCGATATCAACTCGGTTAGAGCGAGGGGTAACCACCAATCGCGTTGGATTTTCATGATCAGACTCATCACGTAAGTCACTGACCATAGGAAGTTTTTTAGTCTGCATTTGCCCGGCGATTTGTTCGAGAATTTTCCCGCCTGATGCTTGATGGGGTAATGCAGTAATGATCACTTCGCCATTTTCTTCAGTGTATACGGCACGCATTTTAATTGAGCCACGCCCCGTTTCATAAATCTTTTGAATATCCGCTTTGGGTGTAATAATTTCTGCATCAGTGGGATAGTCTGGGCCTTGAACATGCTCAAGTAATTGACCAAGTTCTGTCCGCGAGTTATCTAAGAGTAACGAGCAAGCGTTCGCTAGTTCACGGACGTTATGCGGTGGAATATCCGTTGCCATCCCTACTGCAATTCCGGTCACACCGTTGAGTAAAATATGTGGTAATCGTGCCGGTAATACTTTGGGCTCTTTGAGGGTACCATCAAAGTTAGGTGACCAATCTGCAGTACCTTGACCTAATTCGGCTAATAAGACTTCGGAAAAACGCGATAACCTTGCCTCGGTATAACGCATAGCAGCAAATGATTTAGGATCATCTGGCGCTCCCCAGTTTCCTTGACCATCCACAAGTGGATAACGATACGTAAATGGCTGAGCCATGAGTACCATTGCTTCATAACATGCTGAATCACCATGAGGATGAAATTTACCAAGTACATCACCCACGGTACGGGCTGATTTTTTATACTTTGCATTTGCACTTAGTCCTAAATCTGACATCGCATAAATAATACGACGTTGCACTGGCTTAAGGCCATCCCCGATATGCGGTAATGCCCTATCCATGATGACATACATGGAATAATTAAGATAAGCATCTTCAGTAAAGCGTCTTATAGGGAGCTGTTCAACTCCGTCTTGATTAATTGTGACTTCGTTACTCATAGCGATCCATAGGATTCTTGTTATTGGTCTTATTCAAATCATAATACATTATGATTCTGAGTGATATGCTATAGACCACTAATCCGACAAAAAAATATGATGTAGCATAAACATCAATCATTATGCATTGTCAGTAATTGAAGACAAAAGATATTAGTTGAAATAGCGCTCAACATTGACCATAGTATCGTCATCGAGTAGATTCATTAATACTAATAAACATTAGCTTATATTTGCTCCCCCTAACATTTTGCAAATAATCATCAAACTTCAAAGATTACGAATGGTTTGTTTAACGTAGTTTCAGAATTAAAATAGGCACACCATTTGTCATGAACAAAAATCAAAAATTTACTAGCGATAATCAAAGTACAGCTAAACGAGTCAGTCCAATTCAACACAAACTTAAAGCACTGCCTTATTTATCGATACTTGCAGTAGATGATGTGGTAATAAATTTAGTACTATTGTCTACCTTTCTAAAAGATTCCAACGTTAAGTTAACAACCTCTAATAGTGGAAAAGCAGCCTTAGAATATTGTCACGAACACGAATATGATTTGATCCTTATGGATATTCAAATGCCCATCATGGATGGTGTAGAGACGACTAAGCACATTCGTAAAATTGAAAAAAACATGGGCACACCTATCGTTGCCGTCACCGCCCATGCATTTGATGCAGATAAACACCGTTTCCTTAATTCAGGCTTTGACGATTTCTTAGCAAAACCTATCTTGCTTGAAAACCTCCTTGATTTAATCCTCACATGGTGTGCAAAACCGAGTGAAATTGAAGTTTCCCCAGATAAAACCATCCCACTTGAGAGTGAACATACCAGTATAGTTGATTGGGAGCTTGCTTTAACACGCGCGAATTTTAACGACGTAGCAGCTCAAGATTTATTATCTAAATTCATGGTCATGTTACCAGACATCATTCAAGAAATTCGCAACGATAATAAAGAAGGGAATATAAAAGCTATTCAGGACAATATTCATAAACTACACGGAGCTTGTTGTTATACAGGCGTGCCTAAATTACAGCATTTATGTTTTGAGATTGAGTCCGGATTTAAGGTACAGCAACTTCACAATTTAGACAGCCAACTAGAGCGCTTAATGAAAGAATCAATTAGCCTTATCGAACATGGGCAAGCATTGTTAGCTAAATTAAAAAGTCGTTAAGTAGGTAAATTAACATCTTCTTGAAGTGCTTTCACGAGTGCTACAAACTCACCCGCGGTTCTATCTAATTCAGCTTCATTGATATAAACATCATACCCTAAACGGTCTCTGAGTTTGTTCATACGATTGGCAAACATTCCTTGTACACCTGTTAATAGTTTCCCATCGGGTAGTTTAAATTTTTGGTCTTCAATAAGATCGGACCCTGCACACTGACCAGTATTACAGTTAGCTTCCATATTTTGCATCAATAAGGGACGTTGCTCCATTAACGTATTGGTCATTAATCGCTGTGAAATGTGCGCTAAGAAAGGGGCATAGTCTTTGATTTTAAATCCCACCATACTTAAATCAACTTGCTCAACCCCTCGAGTCACTCTCGGTGCGTCTACTCGCTGGAGGTTATTCCAAGCAATGACCCAGTTACCGTGACGATGCTGATAGTGAATACCGTCTTCAGTGAAAATAACAGAATAGTCTGGTTCTTTGATTTTAAAAAAACCAATCACCCCTGCGATAATCCCTAAAGCGATAAAGCCAATAGCAACGAGTATGAATTGTTGGGGCACAACCCCTAATAAAGAAAAACCGATAAATAATGCGACAATACCCAATAATAAAGTAGTGAGCCCGTTACCTTTTGATGCCGCTTTAATACGAATAATTTTATCCGAAACCTGAATAGGTTGAGTCATATAAGCCTCTATATATAAACGCAGATTGATGCCAACACCTAACAATCTGATGTTATGTTTATCTTCTTTATCTAATTATATACTCATCACATATTAATTTAGCACAATCCTCAGCTCTACATTTTTAGTGTTGTGCCTGATTGATTAACTTAGCTTGATGTTGTGCATCTATTTTTGCCTGCTTACGTGCTCTTATCCGGCATAATGTTGCGATGATAACTGGGGTATATACCAAGGATAATAAAATTGAAAATCCAACACCACCGGCTAAGACTACCGCTAAAGGTGGCCAAAATGAACCTGAAGTAAATAGCAATAACGGAATTAAACCACCGACAGTCGTAAACGTTGTCGATAGTATATGGCGACTACAACTCATAGTTTCTTTAATAATTTCTTCAGTATCACCAGATAGCGCTTTTGCATTGCCGTTAATCGCTGCTATGACGACAATAGAACCATTAATCGCCACACCTACCAAGCCGGCACATCCTAAAATAGGATTAAATCCAATCGCATAACCTGATAGCCACAGACTCAACATTCCCAAACCTATTGATAGTATCATCACTGATCCTATCACTGCGGCAAACCGCACACTTTTAAATGTTAAAATCAACGTGGTGATGATCATCACTACTAAAACAGGCGCATATGTGGCTAATTGCCCAATCGCTTCTTGTTGCTTATCTGCATCACCGGCCATTTTAACTCGGTATCCAGCCGGTAAAGGATAATCCGCTAACGCTAAACGAATTTGATTCGAGACATCTACCGGAGGTACACCTTGTAACAACCAAGCTTGTACACGATTAACTCGCTCACTATCTTTGCGTGTGATGCCTGCGATAGCAGGTTTAAGTGTGAACTCCCCTAAACTCGACAGCGGTAACCATGCATTAGCCGGATCATATCCAGTAGCTGCCAATGGTAATGCTGCTAAATTAGTTAAATCACGACGCTGCTCATTACCTAATCGCACTTGAATCGGAATTTCTTCAGTTTGTTCGACAATGGACCCTCCATTTTGTCCTTTCAGTGCAAGCTGTAATTGCCCTGATAGTTCACTTAAATTCAGACCTGAATTACTCGCTAGCTCTCGTGTTGTATCAATAATGAGCTCAGGCTCAGAAATATTAATAGAGGCTATAGACTGTGAAATACCCGGCGTTTCAGACATGATTAAACGAATATCTTTGCCAATTTTTTCTAAAATAGCTAGATCAGGACCATATACATCAACTTCAACAGGTGCAGGGATTGGAGGACCTTGACCGAAGGGTTTAACAATGATTTTAGCCTGTGGGAATGAGGATTGCAGATCTAATTGCATACGATCAATTAAACTTTCAGCTCGTTGCGGGCTATCTACGTTAAGCACTGCATTGGCATATTCAGGTGAATTATCTTTGTTCATGACTTGGTTGTAGTAAACCATCGGCGTAGAATTACCGACTAACCATGTCACTTGTTCTATGCCATCATAATCATTGACGATCTCATCTATCTGCAATGCCAAATCATAGGTCGCCTCAAGCGCAGTCCCACGAGGTAAAAACACCTCAATTACAAATTGATCACGGTCAGCAGATGGAAAGAATACATTTGCAAGTGTGGTAGCTAAACCAAAACCGGTTAAACAAATAACAACACATGCGGTTAGGACGATAAGTGGCTTATGCAGTGCTTTACGTAAGAAATCTTGAAAGGCATTGGACACCTGCGGCAATTGAAACCCTTGTAAGTACCAAGGGGTATCATGGGCATGTGACTTTGGTAAAAAACGTGCAGCTAGAGCCGCAATTATCGTGATAGAAATCCAAAACGATCCGATTAACGCCATAACGACTGATACCGCGATAGAACCGATAAAATCACCAATATTGCCATTGAGTAGAAATATCGGCATAAAGCCTAATATCGTAGTCAATGTTGATGCAAACAAAGGGGCGAATAAGTGCTGAATACTTTCGACAAATGCTCCCACTCGAGTCGCATTAGGTTTTAATAAGTTTTGTCTAATTTCATCCGTCATCACAATGGCATTATCAATCAGTAGACCTATCGCTATAATGATCCCAAATATCGACATTTGATGAATTTGTTCATCAAAAAAAGCCAGTGTAAAGACGGCAAAAAATGCACTCATGGGCAAGGATAAGCCCACTATCCATGAAGACTTAATGCCCATAAAAAATAGGATCACGAGCATGACTACGGCTGAACCTAACACGAGATTTCCAGTCAGCTCAGTTAACCGATCTTCGGTATAGCTATTTTGTTCAAAAATCAGCTGAACATCCACTGAGTCGCCATAAGCAGCTGTAAATTCAGCTGCTTTGTTTTTAACCTGCTCCGTCCATTGATCAACCCTCACATTCGTTTGCATCCGAGTGGCAACAAAAATAACCTCCTCGCCATTTAATAATGCTTTATTTGCCATCGGCATTTGCCAATCCCTAGATACGCTAGCAACATCACTGACACGTAAGTAATTTCCGTTTTCCGAAAACACGGGAATATTATTGATGACATCTAAACTGGCTAACTCTTGGGCTACTTGAATACGGAGATTAGCTTGCTCAGTAAATACCACACCCGCAGGCAATTTCGGATCAGCGTTACGGATAGCATTAGACACATCTTGGGCAGTTATCCCAATGCTTGCTAATTTATCTGGATCTATACTTACAGTGATCTGCTCGGACGGTTGACCGAAGATATTGACAATCTCAGTACCGCTGATATTACGAAACTGATCTGACAGTTCACTAGCAAAACGTCCCACCATCGCCAAAGATAGAGTATCGGGGTATTTTGATTTTACAGAAAATAATGCTGTAAACGCAGTAGCCCCTCTTTTATCTTCTAAAATAGGTACCCCAGCTCCAGCAGGGAAACGGGCTGCAGCATCATTCATACTATCCCGTATTTTAGAGAATATTTGTTGATTATTTGAGTTATCTACCCAATCTTGTAATTCGATGATTAAGGATGAGAAACCGGCTTTTGAAGTCGATTCAATCCACTTTATCTCATACAACTCACGCAATTCGTCTTCTAACACATCCGTCACCAGCGCTTCCACACGCTCAGCTGAGGCGCCAGGATAAGCGGTTAAAATTAATGCATTACGTAAATCGATTCGCGGATCTTCCAAACGAGGTAACGTATGAATAGCAGAAAGTCCTGCCACCATAACAATAATGATAGCTAAAGCAAGTAAGTGCCCACTTCGTACAAACATACTGTACCATGGGTAATCAGGTGTATTATTTGCCATCTATGAGTATCCTTATTGAGCAACGGTCGTAGCAATATCACTCACTCGTGCAGTGACATTTTGACGAGAGACGAATCGGTGTGTACCAGCCAACACCAATAACTCTCCATCACCGATTGCGCCGCGAATGAACGCTCGCTGTCCATCAGAATAAATAATTTCAACAGCACGATTTTCAATATTAGTCGCACCTTCTTTTGCCACGACAAAGACATTCCACATGCCTCGCACACCATTAGCGAGTGCTGATATCGGCACCCAAATTCCCGTTTGGTCCAAAGTAATAGATAAATCCACAGCGATTAAATCACCGACTAACGCATTATCAGCATTAGGCACAGAAAAGACCGTTTCTACCGTGCGTGTACGCAAACTACGCTGAGAACTAATCGTCAGCAGTTCGCCATCTACTATCAAATCATCGACTTTAAGTGGATAAATATTCCCAATATTTAACGTACTAGCAACTTCTGGTGGAATGGCGATACGTGCACTTAACGTTGTATTATTAGCAATTTCAAATATCGGTTGACCGACATTAACGACCGCCCCTTCATCTACCAATCGGGCAATTATATCGGCAGTGTAAGGTGCTTTAATGGTAGATTTTTCTAATTCCAGTGCCAAGCTTTCCAATTGAGCCTCTATTTGAGTCAAGCGTGCTTTGGCAATATTATCTGCTGCTTTTGCATCATCTAAACGCTGCGGGGATTCTAGTTTTGCATTCACTAGTGCAGTGATACGTGACACCGAGATATTTGTTAGATTAGCTTCTGCTTTAGCGACATTTAATGCTGAATGCAGCTCTACTAATTGAGCATCTATACGTTTTGTATCAAGCATAGCCATTGTTTGACCACGTTCGACGCGCTGCCCATCCTCAACCAATACCTGTGCAATGCGCCCGGCACGTTCAAATCCTATCTGCGCTTGTGAGGTAGACTCTATGCGCCCCATTGCACGATAATCTTTCGCAAACGTATCTTGATATTTAACCGGTATCACATCCACGATTTGTTCAACCACCTCTGGAGAGCGATGTTGAGCATTGCCAAAACCTGAGAACATCATTAGGCTCATTAATAAAATGACACTAACCCCAACCAATATAAATAATAATGATTGATTACTGTTTTGTGTTTTTGTCTGAGTCATACATGTCCTTGGAAAAAAGTGAGTGTAATCCTATTAGCCTAATGCTAATCTATAAATACTAGACCGTCTAGTGTGATTAATAATTAAAAGAGAGTTTCTGATGCTGAATTCCCCAAGCACAGCTAAAGGTCGCCCAAAAAGCCTTGAAAAACGTACCAAAATCCTTGCCAGCGCATCACAATTATTTCTTCACAATGGATTTGTTAACACCAGTATGGATAACGTTGCTAAGCATTCTGGAGTATCGAAACAAACCGTTTATTCTCACTTTGCAAATAAAGATGACCTCTTTACTGCAGTGATTATCGATAAATGTCATGAGTATCGACTTGACGATTTAGCACATAGCAACACCCAAGCACTGAGTGTTCCAGAGTTTGAGGAAGCATTACAACGATTAGCAGTTCAGTTTGTGGCATTAATGCACGACCCTATCGTTTGCTCTATGTATCAAGCACTCATCAGTGAATCCAAGACACAGCCCCATGTTGCTCAAATATTTTATCAAACAGGCCCGCTGCGCACTTTGATACAAGTTCAACAATTTATTATGGGCATGTTTCCAAGCATGGCACAGCGTGATGCATTTGATTATGCAACTGACTTTTTTAATTTATTAAAAGGTGAGTATCACATGAAAAGTATCATGGGATTATACGAGCCAATGTCAGACAGTGATCAAGTCATCTTTGCAAAGCAACGTTGCCAAAAGTTTTTAAAAATACTCCCTGCTAGAGTCTAGGCACTCGGTCAGGCTTTTTGCTATAATCTTCTAAATTAAACTTAATCAAGTGCTTATGTCTGCATCTACCTCCAAGTTCGCTGGTAATCACATTTTGTCGGTCAATCAATTTAACCGTGATGCGATTGAATATATTTTCCATATTGCTAATCAAATGCAACCCTATGCACAGCGCCAAAAGCGCACAGAAGTGCTACGTGGGGCAATTTTAGGGAATTTATTCTTTGAGCCTTCAACACGAACACGAGTGAGTTTTGGTACCGCATTTAATTTGCTCGGTGGTGAAGTCCGCGAGACCGTTGGAATGAGTAATTCAGCATTGGCGAAAGGCGAATCCTTATATGATACTGCTCGAGTCCTGAGCGGTTATTCAGATATTATTGCAATGCGCCATCCCCAAGCAGGTTCAGTTGCCGAATTTGCTGCAGGCTCACGCGTACCAGTATTAAATGGAGGCGATGGTGCCAATGAGCATCCAACCCAAGCATTACTTGATTTATATACCATTGAAAAAGAGTGTCATGCACATGGCTCTTCTATTGATGGTCTAAACATTGCGATGATCGGTGATTTAAAATATGGACGTACCGTTCATTCACTATGTAAATTGTTGAGTTTATATAAAAATGTTCACTTTACTTTAATATCCCCTACAGAATTAGCAATGCCGGAAAGTATCTTGACGGCCATCACTAATGGTGGTCATCAACTCACTGTCACAGACCAATTATCCGGAAGCCTTGATGCTGATATTTGTTATCAAACTCGTATTCAAGAAGAGCGCTTTACCTCTCAAAGTGAAGCGGATAAATTCCGCGGTAAATTCCGTCTTGATCAACAAATTTACACCAAACATTTTCAATCAAAAACCGTCATTATGCACCCGCTGCCACGTGATTCGCGTGCCGAGGCGAACGAACTAGATAATGATTTAAATCAACACCCTAATTTAGCTATTTTCCGCCAAACGGATAATGGAGTGTTGGTACGAATGGCCTTATTTGCCTTATCATTAGGCGTTGAGAACCTACTTCAACAACATGAAAAACCTGTTTTATGGCATACGCCAAAGAGTACCTTATGACAAAATCTGAAGAATTATTTGCCCGCGCTCAACTGACCATTCCTGGTGGCGTGAATTCCCCTGTTCGCGCGTTTAAAGCAGTAGGTGGCACACCGCGTTTTATCACTAAAACCGATGGCCCTTATATGTGGGATGCCGATGGCAATCGCTATATCGATTACATACAGTCATGGGGTCCGATGGTACTTGGACATAATAATGACAAAATTCGCGAAGCGGTCATTGCAGCAAGTGTCAATGGGTTAAGCTTTGGCGCACCAACTGAAGCTGAAATACATATGGCTGAAAAAGTCAGCTCTATGGTACCGTCCATGGAAATGGTCCGAATGGTCAATTCAGGTACAGAAGCGACCATGTCTGCGATTCGTTTAGCACGTGGTTATACAGCACGAGATAAAATCCTTAAATTCGAAGGGTGCTATCATGGCCATGCCGATGCATTACTCGTTAAAGCGGGTTCTGGCGCACTTACTATGGGTGTGCCTTCTTCACCGGGTGTCCCTGAAAGTTTTGCCAAACACACTATTACAGTTGAATATAATAATTTAGACAGTGTTAGAGCCGCCTTTAATGAACACCCTGACCAAATTGCCTGCATTATCGTAGAGCCTGTTGCGGGTAACATGAATTGTATTCCACCCGTAGCCGGTTTCCTTGAAGGCTTACGTGCGGTTTGTGATGAATTTGGGGCTGTATTGATTTTTGATGAAGTGATGACCGGTTTCCGTGTATCCCGTGGCGGGGCTCAAGAGCGCTACGGTGTTAAACCCGATCTTACCTGTTTAGGTAAAGTCATTGGTGGCGGTATGCCTGTTGGTTGTTTCGGTGGTAGTAAAAAAATTATTACCCATATCGCACCAACAGGGCCTATTTATCAGGCGGGTACACTTTCTGGTAATCCTATTGCAATGGCCGCAGGCTTAGCCGCAATGGAACAACTTGAAGCACCTGATTTATATACGAGTATATTTGAAAATACCCAAGCACTTGCTGAAGGGATGACTGCCTTGGCACACAAACATGGCATTCCTATGACCTATAACGTCGCTGGGAGCATGTTTGGCATATTCTTTACTGATGTGGAGAAAGTCACTAACTACCAACAAGCCATTAATTGTAATACGGAACAGTTTAACGCCTTTTATCATGGCATGTTAGCTGAAGGCGTTTATTTGGCCCCCGCATCTTATGAAGCAGGATTTGTATCAAAAGCACACACGATGGAAATTATTGAAGCGACTCTCGCCGCTGCCGATAAAGTATTTGCACAAGTGGCACATCTTTCGTAAAACGACTTTAGAGTAACGAGCGCCTTATTATTAGGCGCTCAAGACTGCCCTCTTAATTTGATGAAATCAAGCGAAGGGGCAAAATATGCCCCGCCAGTTAGCGCGTTGGTGTAATCCAAAAAAGCATCATATTCATCTGCTTGTGTCCCAAAAATCATACTATGAAGCATCGTTTTAAATGGCTGAGAAGAATGGCAATGACTGACAAAAAATAGTCCTTGTTCGCGCATATTCGCATATGGCATTGACTGTCGAAGTAGACATTGTTTACCGTTAATATCGGATAAATCTGTGACTCGGGAGCGGATATAATGAGAATTAGCGTTCGCCTCCTCGCTCACCAAATGGTGCTCACGAGTGCGACCCATAATTTTCTCTTGATGACGTTCCGACAATAACTGCCAGCGCTGCATATCATGTAAATATCTTTGCGTATGTACATAAGAGCCACCAATAAAATCTGGATCTTCATCACCAATTAATGCAATTGACTTTTTATCTACACCACGGGGATTATCATCAGCATCAATAAAGCCAGTCAGGTCACGCCCATCAAGATATCTAAAGCATTTTATATCTTCAACTAACTCTACATGCAAACGTAATAAATCATGTACTTGCATACTAATGGCATGCACAATGTCTAATCTATCGGCGCGGATTTGAATTAATAAATCGGAAGTGTTTGAAGGTGCAACACGATCATCACACTGCATATCAGGAAATGGGCTTAATTCCAACGGACGCAACCCAGGATAAAGTTCGGAAAAATAATCACTGCCAATACAAACAACACCAGAAACCATCGCCTCATAGTGCTCATTATCAAAATTATCAAAGATATCCAGTACCCGAGCTAATTTTGCTCGGACCGCTTGTTCATCTTCCTCGATAATGTTGTATTGTAAAAACTGTGCATGCAAATTTGGCTCTGCACAGATCCCCTTTTGTGGTTGGCTCATACTATTATCAACTCAACTAGTTAGCGACTAATATCCTGCGGCGTGGCCGTCTTTTCGGCTTTCTGACGCGCCAAAATACACTTTATTATTGGCATCATAGCGTATCGCTTGATATCCGCCAAATGCACCAGATACATCGCGCAAAACATGACCTTTTTTTAATAACGCTCTTCGAGTTTCTACCGCAAAGCCCGACTCAAGTGAAATATAACCGCCATCGGTCATTTCAGACCCCGTTGGCTGAGATGAGCCACTATGAAGTATACGCGGCGCATCACCGGCTTCTTGGGTGTTCATACCAAAATCAATCATGTTCATAATCACTTGAGCATGCATTTGCGGTTGAGCACCACCGCCCATGACTCCAAAGCTTAAATATGGCACATTATTTTTGGTCACAAAGGCCGGAATAATGGTCTGGAACGGGCGTTTATTCGGCGCATAAACATTAAAATGCTCAGGATCTAAGGCAAATAACTCACCACGATTTTGTAGCACAAAGCCCAATCCTGTCGGCGTCATTCCCGAACCCATGCCACGGAAATTACTTTGAATAAGCGATACCATATTGCCATCGTTGTCTGCGACTGTCAGGTAAATAGTATCGCCTTCATTGATTCCTGCATCCACACGCTTGGCCGCTCGGTTAGGGTCAATAGTGCGTTGACGTTCTGCTGCATATTGTTTTGAAATCAATCGCTCAACGGGTATATCGTTAAAATCCATATCAGAATAAAATTTTGCACGGTCTGCAAAGGCTAATTTTTTCGCCTCAACAAATGTATGCACATATTCTGGCGAACCAAACCCCATACTTTTAACATCATAATGCTCCATAATATTGAGGATTTGAAGTGCAGCAATACCTTGCCCATTGGGGGGAAGTTCCCAAACGTCATAACCTCGATAATTAGTAGAGACAGGCTCCACCCATGTCGAAGTGTGACTGGCTAAATCAGCATAAGATAAGAATCCACCCTGAGCTTTTATGTAAGCGTCAATCGTACGCGCAATATCACCTTTATAAAACGCATCACGTCCACCTTTGGCAATTTTTTCATAAGTTGCAGCAAGTGCAGGATTTTTAAAAATATCTCCCGTATCAGGCATCTCACCATCCGGCATATACGTCTCTTTAAAACCTTCATATTGACCAATACGTGCCACTGAGCGATGTAAATAATAACTAATCAGTTCAGAAACAGGAAATCCCTCGCGAGCATATTGGATGGCAGGGGCTAAAATGTCAGTCATTGGTGTGGAACCGAATTTTTCATGCATCTCAAACCAACCATCTACTGTCCCTGGAACAGAGACAGGCAATGCACCAAACTTAGGGATTTCAGTGATCCCTTGCTGTTTAAAATAATCTAACGTCAGGCTTTGCGGAGAGCGACCAGAACCATTCAGGCCATGGAGTGTTTTGGTTTCGGCGTCCCATATGATGGCATAAATATCCCCTCCAATACCACAGCCAGTTGGCTCAACAAGCCCCAGCATCGCATTGGCGGCAATGGCCGCATCTACTGCGTTGCCACCATTTTTAAGAATATCTAAAGCGACTTGGGTGGCTAAAGGTTGACTTGTAGCCGCCATACCATACTGAGCAATGACTTCTGAGCGACTCGCAAACGCTTTACCTGTCACACGGTCATAAGCACTGGCTAAAGGCGTGACCAATGTTAAGGAGATCAGTAGCAATGATCCCAAAGTACATTTCAGTTTTGCACTAGTGTCGATTATTGATATGTTTGACTTTATTTTTGTTCTTGTTTGTACCAACATGACAGTTCCCTTTAAAGTATTGATATAATATACCTTGAATTAGGTTATATTTAAGAGAAGGAGTACTTACAGATACGTTTTAAAACGTATCAAGATAAAGTGCTTCAACCTTAGTTCGTGCCCATTCGGTTTTACGCAAAAACTTCAAAGACGATTTAATCGATGGATCGTTTTTGAAGCAATTAATATTAATCATTAGCGCTAAATCAGACCAACCGTAATGCTCCACTAACTTGGTCAAAATCGTCTGCAACGTCAATCCATGCAATGGATTATTTTTTTGAGTCATCGGTGCTATCGGGTTATCTGACATCTATCTTCTCTTATGAACAACAATTAATAAGGCATTTATGAGTACATTAACCGAAAAACAAAAAATGATCCAAGGCCTTGAGTATTTTGCGAGTGATAAAACACTAGTTAAGGAACGGTTTGCAGCCAGAAAAATACTCGATATCCTCAATGCCATGCCACAAGACCAAGTCAAACAGCGTGCGAATGTATTAAAAGACCTCTTTGGACAAACAGGAAAGCGTCTTTATATCGAATCTACATTTAAATGTGATTATGGCTATAACATTCATGTAGGCGAAAATTTTTATGCTAATTTTGGATGTGTTATTTTGGACTGTGCAGCCGTAACGATAGGTGATGATTGTATGCTCGCACCTAATGTGCAAATTTATACAGCTACACACCCTCTAGACCCGGTAGCTCGAAAAAAAGGCATTGAACTTGCTAAGCCTATTAGTATAGGTCATAACTGTTGGATAGGCGGTAATGCAGTGATCAACCCAGGCGTAACATTAGGTGATAACGTTGTTGTCGGTGCTGGGAGCGTTGTGACTAAGAGTTTCCATAGTAATGTAGTGATTGCAGGCAATCCTGCACGTATCTTACAATCATAGAGGCTTTTTAACGGCATTTGACGACTTTGGTTGCAGGATGCTGGCATTGAATTAATGCAAGGCTTTCTATTTAATAAGCCTGGATTTGAATGTTTACCAGAAGTCAATTTTAGCAATTTAACAGACTCATTATCTATAATTGCTTAGTAAATTAATATCGATACATTTACTGGCATTAGGTGTCATTAATCATCCCGTCATTAAGTATAGAAATATTCCCTACCAAAGCATGATGTATCATTAATTGAGTTATGTTTAGACTGAATTTTTGGCTATTAGTAAAAAATAATTATGTCTTTGACTCACATTGAATACGGTTTTGAATGGCATGAACATCGGCATAATATTTATGCCGAATTACACTCCAGACCCTTTAAAATAATCTCTTCAGATGCCCATATATCGCATGTGGCATTATTAACTAATGAAAAAGAAAAAAAACAACAACGACAACATTTATTATCCTTACTTAAACAGCTAGATATCGATGTAGAAAGAATCGAAGGCTCTTGTCAAGTTTATCAAGGTAAAGATTTTATTATTCGATATGAAAACCATTTAGAGTTTTCGACGCTCACGATTACTGATACAGCCATTAATACCTCAGCATCTGAACCTTTCGCCAAGACCGCTTTACACCGATTACCCCAACGTTGGTTTGCTGATTTTCCTGGCAAAACTATTGCAGCATTTCACATGCAGGTTAACTTTAACAAAGTGACCTCATTCCCTAAACCCCAGAAGCTCAAGCCTGTCTTTGACCATAAATTAATGGTTGGCAGTTTACCCCAGCATGGCGCAGCACAAGTATGGACAAGTTTTCATACTCATGATGATAACTTTGGACGATTTTTAATTTTTAATCACCATATGTCGAAAGGTCAAATGGGTAGAATGGTCCAACGTATTATAGAGATTGAAACATATCGGCTAATGGCCATGTTAGGGTTTATGGAAGCTCGCGCCTTAACGCCTGAGCTTGCCTCAATGGATCACGCATTAGCCGACATTACTGACCAGTTAGCAAATGGCTCAGCGTCACATGATGACGATTTACTTAAAGCACTTACGGATTTAGCAGCTACTATTGAAGCTATTAGAGCCAAAACAACTTTTAGGTTTAATGCATCACTTGCCTATCATGGTGTCATGATAGCTAGAATCAATGAATTGAAAGAAGATGAAGTCTGTGGACACTTAACTATCAAAGAGTTTTTAACACGTAGGCTAACGCCGGCAGTTAATTCTTGTAGCAATGCGCAAGATCGACTTGAAAACCTATCTAAAAGAGTTAATCGCGCCTCAGATATGCTTAGAACCCGGGTGGAACTGAGTATTCAAAGTCAAAATCAGCAACTACTCAGTTCTCTTGAGCGTCGTTCACGTTTACAACTGGCCTTACAACATACGGTAGAAGGTTTATCCGTTGCTGCTATTAGTTATTATACTGTTGGGCTCATTAAATATTTAACGGATGCGATATACAATGCTGGTTTTGCGATTAATAAACCGATGATCATGGGTATTACTGTCCCAGTGATAATTGGGAGTGTTTGGTTTATGACCAAACGAGTGCATAAAAAAATCAGAACGTTAGCACATACCCGTAATCTATAACATACAATAAAAAAGCCCTTCCGAAGAAGGGCTTTTACACACATTAGATAGTTCTTATTATAATATTTGAATACTTATTTTGACGTAGTAAAGTCAGGGTAAGCTTCTAAGCCACACTCACTTACATCCACACCTTCATATTCTTCTTGTTCACTAACTCGGATACCCATAGTTGCTTTTAACGCTAACCATACCACCATGCTCGTTGCAAATACCCATACAAAGATAGTTAATGCACCGATGATTTGACCAGAGAAAGAAGAACCGTCATTAGTGATTGGTACTAATAATAGACCTAATAGACCCACGACACCGTGAACAGAGATAGCACCAACTGGATCATCAATTTTCATCTTATCAAGTGATAAGATACTGAATACCACTAACACACCACCTATAGCACCGAAGATAGTCGCTTGTAATGGTGTCGGCGTTGACGGTTCAGCAGTGATTGCAACTAGCCCCGCTAATGCACCGTTTAATGCCATAGTTAAGTCAGCTTTACCAAAGAGAACACGTGCTAGTAACAATGCTGCTACACCACCACCGGCTGCTGCCATATTAGTATTCATAAAGACAACGGCTACTGCATTTGCACTCTCAACTGTCGCAGTAGCTAATACTGAACCACCATTGAATCCAAACCAACCCATCCATAAAATAAATGTACCTAATGTCGCTAATGGTAAGTTACAACCTGGGATTGCATTGATTTTACCGTCCTTAGTGTATTTACCTTTACGTGCGCCTAGTACTAATACACCTGCTAATGCAGCTGACGCACCAGCCATGTGAACGATACCTGAACCTGCGAAATCAGAGAAACCTAAATCACCTAACGTATACATGCCAAATACAGACGCGCCGTTCCAAGTCCAAGAACCTTCCATTGGGTAGATGAAGCCTGTCATCACAACAGTAAAAGCTAAGAAAGCCCATAACTTCATACGCTCAGCAACCGCACCAGATACGATTGACATCGCTGTTGCTACGAAAACCACTTGGAAGAAGAAATCAGCTGATGGTGCATAAGTCGCTGCATCTTCGGCCACACCGGTTGCGCCGTCACCCATAATACCGTCTAAGAAGATACCTGCTCCGCCATACATGATGTAGTAACCACAAATCATATACATAATTGAAGCTATCGCATAAAGCGCGATATTTTTAGTTAAGATTTCAGTCGTGTTTTTAGAACGGACGAGTCCGGCTTCTAACATAGCAAAACCAGCTGCCATCCACATTACAAATGCACCGCAGATTAAGAAATAAAATGTATCGAGTGCGTAACTTAATTCAAATGTTGTTTCCATGTTAGTTCTCCTTACAACGCTTCACTATCAGCTTCACCAGTACGAATACGTACAGCTTGCTCAAGGTTATAGACAAATACTTTTCCGTCACCGATTTTGCCAGTACGGGCATTTTCAGTAATGACTTCAACTAATCGATCAACTTGGTCATCATTGACCGCGATCTCTAGTTTTACTTTGGGTAAGAAATCGACTTGATATTCTGCGCCACGATATAATTCGGTATGACCTTTTTGACGACCAAATCCTTTTACTTCAGTGACGGTAAGTCCATCAATACCAATATCGGAGATAGCTTCACGCACATCATCCAATTTAAATGGCTTGATAATCGCAGTGATCAGTTTCATGTGTTGCTCCTAAATGTAAAAATTATTATTCATACATCCTATTACAAACATTATGCCAAAATTATTTTTATCAATAAAAACAATGATTTAAATTAAACTGGCGTTTGGTTTCCACATTCTTAATGCACTCATATCTCTCAAAATAGTTCAAAATGCACTTAATAAGTGCATCTAAAAAGTGCATTTATTTGCTATGATCCAACCGAATATGAACTAATTGATAAACGCACTCTCTTACTCCTCATGACGATGATAATTCACCATGACATATCAATACCTGATGCACATAAACGGTCAAGCACTATGGTTCGCCGCACGAATATGTGGGCGTGGTTCATCCTTTCTATCTTGCTGCATAGTGGGCTATTGATAGTCCTGAGTACATTTTCAAATCCGCCAGACACCCCTCGACTCACCGCACCACCGATACTCAATGCCAGGCTCATTATACCTCTAGCGCCAAAGCCGAGCCCTTCACCTGAACTACCACGAGAGGCATTCAAGGAACCATTGAAAATTGAATCTTCTCAGCTGTTACCAGAGACCATCAAAAATGACACATCAATATCAAATGTCGCTGGAGAGGACTCAGTTGTAGACGTGCTAACCCCCATAGATATGCCCGAGGTCGCTTTGATGAAAGATGAGTCTGCACAAACAGACATGATAAAAGCGCAGGCTAAAATAGCGTTTCAGCGTGATCAAAGACAAGCGATAACTCAATATTTTAATCAACGATCAGGGATAGAACTCAATGCGCTAAGCCAAGCACAAGCCAATGCCTATGCCAAAGAACAAATAAGTCCTCGGTTATTTAAAGGAACGGTGCCATTAAGTGCGCGGATGCAGGATACTAAACTAATACATGATGCTAAGATTGATGTGGATTGTGCTAAGGGGATCAACCAAGTATTGGCCACTATCAGTGCATTTACGTTACAAGCTGTAGTGTGTCAGCAGAAAGGGGATATTGATCCGTTTATTCAAAAACGCTTGCAAAAGCTGAGTCCTCGAGAACGTTCAAGTGATCTGCTCACACCTAAACGACGCGAACCCAAACCATAAACATGACCCAGTAATAAACACAAAAAAAACCAATTTATCAAAGGTTCCCTAAGAGTCGCTCCCACCACGATCTTTTCTTCGGTTTGACGGGCTTAGGCTTTTGCACCACTGCCCCATTACAACTCATTACTTTTTCATTCAAACCTGATGAAATAGCCGGTAATGATATACTCCCAGGGCAACCAGCTAACATTTGCGCCCCCGTCTTAGCATTAAAATGAGCGATTTCTAAACCTGAAGGGAAACGTCGAGATAATGACTTTGGTTCCATTTGAGCCTGGAAATCCATATAGACTTGCATCGCACCGCTACTGCCACTAAGACCGGTTTTAGCATTATTATCATCCCCTACCCAAATACTCGCGAGTAAATTCCGGTCAAACCCTACAAACCAACTATCACGATAATCATTTGTCGTACCGGTTTTACCCGCTAAATTAATCCCACCAAAACGTGCGCCTAGTTGTTTTGCTGTGCCTTCTTTGGTGACTTTATGCAATGCATAATTTAATAAATACGCCACGCGCTCATCAATGCGCTGCTCACTGTAATCACTGTGCATCCATAACAACACATTGTCAGGTGATAACACCGCGCTCACCGCGTGTAAGGGCCTATATAAGCCATCATTAGCGAGCGTTTGATACATTTGATTGACTTGTAATGCCGATAAATTGACTGCCCCTAATGAAATAGCCGGTAACGCGGGGACAGGTTCATCTATGCCTAATGCCGCTAGGGTATCTACTACATTTTCAATACCAGTATCTAACGCGACTTGTACAGCAGGCAAATTACGTGAATTGATCAACGCATCTAATAAACGCACTTCACCTAAAAATTTCTTATCTGCATTTTGTGGCGCCCAGCGCTTTCCTTGTGGATCTTCCATCACTATCGCTTGATCAGGCAATATGCTGGCAAGTTGATACACTGTCGGCTCGCGTAGAGCATTATAATAAATTGCAGGCTTGACTAAAGAGCCAATTGAGCGGCGTGCATCCAACGCACGATTAAAGCCTTTCGTATCCACAACGGCATCACCAATCATGGAACGAATACCACCACTGCGAATATCGCTGATCACCATCGCCCCCTGTAAAGCACCTATATTTCTCTTACTCGCTATCGCTGCCACTCGAGTTGATAAGGCTCTCTCAGCGCGGCGTTGGGCATTAATATCTAACGTTGTGAAAACTTTCAAACCTGATTGGCGAATATTGGGATCAGCTAATATAGTACTCAGTTCTCGTGAAACTTGATCCATAAACGCAGGATGTTTTCCGCTAGCTAAACTCGTTCCACTGGCAACTTTTAATGGCGAATTGACCGCATTTAAATAGGCTTCTTTCCCAATTTTATTTGCATCAAATAGAATTTTAAGCACTAAATCACGTCTTATTTGAGCACGTTCTGGCGATCGTCTTGGATTATAATAAGAGGGACCTTTAAGCATGCCTACCAATGTTGCAATCTCAGGAAGGTTAAGCTCATTTATCGGACGGTCAAAATAGAAATGTGACGCCAGTCCAAAACCATGTACTGCTTTCCCCCCATTTTGTCCTATAAATACTTCATTCAAATACGCTTGTAAAATCGCCTCTTTACTATAACGCGCGTCAATCACCAGTGCCATTAAGGCTTCTTTAATTTTACGGGTATAAGATTGTTCGCGAGTTAAATATAAGTTTTTAACGAGTTGTTGAGTGAGGGTTGACCCCCCTTGAACCTTTCGACCGGCACTGATATTGGCCATCAAAGCGCGGGCAATGCCGATGGGGTTCACTCCCCAATGAGAATAAAAACTGCGATCTTCTACCATGATCAAGGCTTCGGTCAGGATCACAGGCACTTCATCTAGCGTAACCAACATCCTGTCCTCTCGACTGCCCGGCACGAGTCTAGTAACCAACCAAGGCTCAAAGCGCAATTGAGGTAAGGAATGATTTGTATCTAAATCATTAATAGCGCTGATACGCCCTTCTTGCCATTGAATTCGAACATGTCGTTGTGCCGCGTA
>Ga0209136_1000064_pt1 | contig 75720 bp, 62 predicted proteins | sample SaaInl0LU_22_DNA_FD_184640 | JGI IMG/M metagenome (GOLD analysis project Ga0209136, IMG submission 184640) | Marine microbial communities from expanding oxygen minimum zones in the Saanich Inlet - ESP_90LU_22_DNA (SPAdes) (version 2) | ecosystem: Environmental > Aquatic > Marine > Intertidal... | reverse complement strand
ATCGTTCGGTTCCAGTTCGTATCGGTATTCTAAAAATTCATTTTCTGAAGCTTTCAGTTTTAACAACAATACCGTTTTTTCTCCATTTTTTGACAATTCAGGCTGAAAGACCAAATCTTTTGTGTTGAACGTACGGTTGTTGGTAGTTGTAAAATTGATATTGAACGAAGCGTTGGCATCCTGTATGATGTGCAAAGGCAATGCCTTGTATGTCTTGTAGTTTTTGACGAGTGCCTCAGTAATTTGTGCTCCTTTGTTGGCAAATGTCAATTTTAAAACGTCGTTTTCGAGCACAATGGTGCCTTCATCTGCAACACCGAGACGGCTAGAGTAAGCGAAACTTCCGAGACGTTGCTCTGCGGCGGCCCAAGTTGCAGCATCGGAAATGTTCTCGATTGAATTTACAAGGTCATTAGTCCTTGGTACCTCCGAAATGTTTACTCCCTTATTTTCTGCAGTTTGTTTTTGTTCTAATTCAGGGTTTGGTTGGTTTGTATACATGAACCAAAACATGATTGCACCGAGCAAAATAAATCCAATTATCGAATTGGCATCAAATTTTTTTTCTTCCATTATAAAAATCTATTAAAAATAGTTGGTTTTAACGAGCACAAAACTAGTCAAAATCTAATTAGCAGTTTGTTTGTAGTTGAATTTAGGACTTTTGCAAGGAATACTTCAATCCAGCGCTGACAAATTCCACAAACAAAGGATGTGGCTTCAATACCGTGCTTTTGTATTCAGGATGGTATTGAACAGCAACAAACCATGGATGGTCTTCAATTTCAACAATTTCCACCAATCCTGTTTTCGGATTTACCCCTGTTATTTTCATACCAGCATCTGCGATTTGTTTTCGGTATTCGTCATTGAACTCGTATCGATGTCTGTGTCTTTCTGAAATCAATTCGCTTTTGTAAGCGTCATAAACTTTAGAGCTTTTTGAAATTTCACAATCCCAAGCACCCAAGCGCATTGTGCCCCCTTTGTTTGTAACGTCTTTTTGGTCTTCCATAAGATTGATAACAGGATTTGGACAGTTTTCATCCATTTCTAAAGATCCTGCATTTTCAATACCAACTACATTTTTCGCGAACTCTATGACAGCCATTTGCATTCCCAAACAAATTCCGAAAAATGGAATTTTGTTTTCTCGTGCATATCGTACGGCATCAATTTTTCCTTCGGTTCCTCTGTGTCCAAAACCTGGAGCTACCAAAATACCGTCTAGTCCACCTAGTTTTTTTGGGATGTTTTCAAGAGTAAGGCATTCAGAATGGATCCATTGGATTTTAACCTTAACCTCATTGGCTGCACCTGCATGAATAAATGCCTCTGAAATAGACTTGTAAGCATCTTTCAATTCTACATATTTTCCAATCAGTCCAATGTTAATTTCGTTTGTAGGGCTTTTGTGTTTGTTTAAAAATTTATTCCAAGCAACCAATTTTGGTTGATCGTTGTCACAAAGGTCTAATTTTTTCAAAACAACTTTGTCCAAACCTTCATCAAACATCAAATTTGGTACATCATAGATGGTTTCCGCATCGAGTGAAGAAATAACGTCTTCTTTTTTTACATTGCAGAACAAAGCCAACTTTCTTTTGATGTCGTCCGAAATTGCTTGTTCTGATCTGCAAACCAATATATTTGGACTTACACCACTTTGCATCAACATTTTTACCGAATGTTGGGTAGGCTTTGTTTTCAATTCACCGGCAGCAGCTAAATAGGGGATCAATGTCAAATGAATCACAATTGCATTGCTTTCACCCAATTCCCAAAGTAATTGACGCACAGATTCTACATAAGGCAAAGATTCAATATCTCCGACGGTACCTCCGATTTCAGTAATGACAATATCATAATCCCCCGTTTTTCCTAATATCTGGATACGTTCCTTGATTTCGTTTGTAATATGGGGAATGACTTGAACTGTTTTTCCTAAGAATTCACCTTTTCGTTCTTTTTCTATCACAGATTGGTAAATTCTACCAGTAGTCACATTGTTCGCCTGTGAGGTTGGAATGTTTAAAAAACGCTCGTAATGCCCCAAGTCTAAATCTGTTTCTGCTCCATCATCCGTCACATAACACTCCCCGTGTTCGTAGGGGTTCAAGGTACCCGGATCCACATTTATGTATGGATCTAATTTCTGAATCGTTACAGAGTAACCTCTTTCTTGAAGTAATTTGGCTAGAGAAGCAGCGATAATACCCTTCCCGAGTGATGAAGTTACGCCTCCTGTGACAAAAACGTATTTGGTGTCTTTCATTGATATTAGGTTTTGGCAAAAATACGAACACTATTTTAGTTGACAAACCAAAAGATTGTAAAAATTTCAAGGGTTTGTTTCATCGATACAGCGCATTTTTTTTAAGTTTCGTTAATTTTCTTGTGGTTTTGAAATTGGTTTCCGATATTTCGGGATACAATGAAAGCAATGATGGAAATACTAGGAATAGATATCGGAGGAACAGGAATCAAAGGAGCAATCGTAAATGTAGAAACGGGCGAACTGGTTTCTGAGAGACACCGTATACCCACTCCAGAAGGAGCAAAGCCTGAAGCAGTAGCAAATACAATCAAAGAAATGATTGATCATTTTCAATGGAAAGGCAAAGTTGGTTGTGGATTTCCAGCAATTGTTTCTGGTGGCAAAGCACGTTCTGCTTCTAATATTGACAAATCTTGGATTGGAACACAGATAGATGTCTTGTTTCAAGAAAAAACAGGTTTGGACTTTGCAATAGCCAATGATGCCGATGCAGCAGGTATGGCTGAAATAATTTTTGGTCAAGGAAAAGAAACAAAAGGAGTTGTTTTAATCATTACCATCGGAACGGGTATCGGTTCAGGTCTTTTTACAAATGGAAAATTGGTCCCAAATACAGAATTAGGTTTGGTGCCTTACAAAGAATACAGCCGGTTTGAATTGTTTGTTTCCGATTCTGCTAGAAAAAGAGACGGAATCTCTTATTCAAAATGGGGAAAAAGATTTGACAAGTTTTTGCGATTTATAGAACAAACGTTTTCACCCGACTTGATTATATTAGGGGGTGGAACAAGTAAAAAGATGGAGAAATTCCAAGATAAGATTACAGTAGCAACAAAAGTAGTTCCTGCAAAATTCCAAAACAATGCTGGGATCGTTGGCGCAGCATTGTTGGCAAAATAAGATAAACGTTTTGCTTTGTTAACTGAGATTATTTGGTTACTTTGCGGGCCCAAACTTACATTTTTTCGCTTTTTTTCAAAGTTCAAGAAGGAATATTTTTGAGCCTATCTACTTACAAAAAAGCGTTTATATCAAATACAGATACTTGATACCATGAATTTAAATTTAGAATACAATTCAGAACGTTCTCTGATGATTATCCCTGAATATGGACGACATATTCAAAAATTAGTGAATCATTGCATTGGTTTAGAAAGTGAAGAAGAGAGGAAAAAAATGGCCAATGCCATTGTAGATGTGATGGGAAATTTACAACCTCATTTGCGCGATGTGCCTGATTTTAAACACAAGTTGTGGGATCAGATTTTTATCATGTCTGATTTTCAGTTGAATATCGAATCTCCTTACGGAACTCCAGATCAGGAAGAATTGCAAGCAAAACCAGAACCTTTGGCCTACCCGAAGCTTGCTTCGAAATACCGTTTCTACGGGCACAATATTCAAACCATGATCAAAGTGGCTTTGTCTTGGGAGGATGGAGAATTGAAAACAGCACTGATTTTCAACATTGCCAACCACATGAAAAAATGTTACTTGAATTGGAACAAAGATACGGTGGATGATGCTGTAATTTTTGAACATTTGCGAGAGCTCTCTAAAGGTGAAATAGATTTTACAAATTCAAATGAGACACTGGCTGAAAGTTCCATATTGCTAAAAAAATCAACAAACGGAAGAAGTCAGCAAAAGCATCAAAATAATAGGAATAAAAATTCCAACAAGAATCATAGAAATCAGAAAGGCAAACAGAAATAAGAGTTTGAAAATTTATCGTAAAAAAACGAAACAATGGCAACATTCAAAATAGAGGGCGGTCACAAATTGCAAGGAGAAGTGCATCCACAAGGAGCAAAAAATGAAGCATTACAAATCCTATGTGCTGTGCTATTAACACCTGAGAAAGTAAGGATTGAAAACATCCCAAATATCATTGATGTCAATAAACTTATTTTCATTCTCGGAGAGTTGGGTGTCAAAATTGAAAAACACGATGTCAATACATATACATTTCAGGCAGATCAATTGAAGTTGGAATATTTAGAGTCCGCAAAATTCAAGAGGGATGGTAGTTCCTTGCGTGGCTCTATAATGCTTGTTGGGCCCTTGTTGGCTCGTTTTGGAAAAGGCTATATCCCGAGACCTGGAGGAGACAAGATAGGAAGAAGAAGATTGGATACTCATTTTGAGGGATTCATCAATTTGGGGGCCACATTTCGATACAATAAAGAAGAATATTTTTACGGTGTAGAAGCGGACGAGCTGCAAGGAACAGACATGTTGTTAGACGAGGCATCTGTAACCGGTACAGCAAATATATTAATGGCAGCAGTTTTGGCAAATGGAAGGACTACCATTTACAATGCAGCATGCGAGCCTTACATTCAACAACTGTCAAAGATGCTGAATAGCATGGGAGCAAAGATTACGGGCGTAGGATCGAATCTATTGACCATCGATGGTGTGAAAGAATTACGAGGGTGTACACACCGTGTCCTTCCAGACATGATTGAAATCGGGAGTTGGATTGGTGTGGCAGTCATGACAAAATCAGAAATAACCATTAAAAATGTCAGTTGGAAAGATTTGGGAATCATTCCACGTGTTTTTCAAAAGCTTGGAATACAGCTAGAAAAAAGAAATGATGACATTTACATCCCTGCGCAAGAAACATATCAAATCCAAAATTATATCGATGGGTCTATATTGACCGTTTCGGATGCTCCATGGCCAGGATTTACTCCGGACTTATTGAGCATTGTATTGGTGGTTGCGACCCAAGCAAAGGGTTCCGTTTTGATCCATCAAAAAATGTTTGAAAGCCGTTTGTTTTTTGTAGACAAGCTCATTGACATGGGGGCGAAAGTTATTTTGTGTGATCCGCACAGAGCAACAATCATAGGAATGAATCATCAGTCGTCCTTGCAAGCTACTACGATGACCTCTCCTGACATCAGAGCAGGGATTTCTCTTTTGATCGCTGCGCTTTCTGCAAAAGGGACAAGTACGATACACAATATCGATCAAATTGACAGAGGGTATGAGGATATTGAGGGCAGACTGAAAGCGTTGGGGGCTAAAATTGAACGCATCAACGATTGATTGAAAATCAAGAAATAGAGCAAAAGCCAACTAAAATTTAGTTGGCTTTTTTATTTCAAGAATTCCCTGTTTTTTATTGTTTCAATTTACTAATTTTGCGCCGTGACATTTTGACAGAAAAATTGGATTGGCAGCATTGTTGTTACTAAGAAACATATTAAAAGAAGTAGACGCATTATGAGTACAGAAGAAAAAAACATAGACGATACTGAGCAAGCAAAAGAAGCAGCAGTTTCAAAAGACAAAACATTGGAAGAAACGACAGTAGTTCAAGAAAAGGAACTGAGTCCAGAAGAAATTCTTCAAAAAGAAAAAGATAAATATTTACGTCTTTTCGCGGAATTTGAAAACTATAAAAAAAGAACAACGAAAGAACGCATAGAGTTGTACCGGACAGCAGGCCAGGATATCATGACATCTTTGTTGCCTGTATTGGATGATTTTGATAGAGGACTGGCCGAAATCAAAAAAGTCAAAGACAAGGAATTGCTCAAAGGAATGCAATTGATCAATGATAAATTGGCAGCTACTTTGGCACAAAAAGGTTTGGAAAAAATTGAAGTCAACGCCGGTGATGTATTTGACGCAGATGCACACGAGGCGATTACACAGATACCAGCTCCCTCGGACGATTTGAAAGGAAAAATCATAGATGTTATTGAAAGAGGATACAAATTAGGAGACAAAACAATTCGTTACCCGAAAGTTGTAATTGGACAAGCATAAATAAACAGCAAGTGACAGTGTGTTGTAAGAAATACACGTGTCATGTAGAAAGAATTATAAATTATGGCGAAAAGAGATTATTACGAAGTGTTAGGTTTGTCAAAGTCTGCATCTGGCTCAGAAATTAAAAAAGCGTATCGAAAGATGGCTGTAAAGTACCATCCTGATAAGAATCCTGGGGACAAAGAAGCGGAAGAGAAATTTAAAGAAGCTGCAGAGGCCTATGAAGTATTGAGTGATGGGGATAAAAAATCCAAATACGATCAATTCGGACACAGTGCTTTTGAAGGAGGAGCAGGAGGCGGTTTTGGTGGTTTCGGAGGCGGAATGGATATGGACGATATCTTTAGCCAATTCGGTGATATTTTTGGTGGTGGATTTGGAGGTGGTCGTCGTTCACGAGGACCTGTCAGAGCGAAAGGAAGCAACTTGCGGATTCGTGTAAAATTGACTTTGGAAGAAATAGCCAACGGCGTGGATAAAAAAGTAAAAGTTCGCAGAAAGGTGCAAGCCAAAGGTGTTCGATATACAACCTGCGCCACATGTAACGGACAAGGGCAAGTCATGCGTGTTCAGAACACCATGTTGGGAAGGATGCAAACAGCAGCTACCTGTCCAACATGTAACGGTGCAGGTCAGTCTATCAGCAGTAAGCCAAACGGCGCAGACGCGCAAGGTTTGGTTGTGTCGGAAGAAACAGTTACCATCAATATTCCAGAGGGAGTTACAGAAGGAATTCAATTAAAAGTTGCAGGAAAAGGGAACGATGCCGCCGGAAACAATGCGGTACCAGGAGATTTGTTGGTGGTGATAGAAGAAATTCCGCACGAAAAACTCAAACGAGAGGGCACAAATTTGCATTATGACTTGTACGTAAGTTTTTCAGAAGCCGCTCTCGGTGTATCGAAAGAAATAGATACCGTTACAGGAAAGGTTAAAATAAAAATTGAAAACGGTACACAATCCGGAAAAATATTGCGTTTGAAAGGGAAAGGACTCCCAAGTATTGAAAGATATGGAATGGGAGATTTGATGGTACATGTAAATGTATGGACTCCTCAGGCGCTGGATAAAATACAGCGAAAGTTTTTTGAAGAAATGTTAGAAGATGAGAATTTCATACCAAACCCGAGCAAAACAGACAAATCTTTTTTTGAGAAAGTAAAAGATATGTTCTCATAAAACAAATTTTTTCTTGTACTGAAAAAAGAGTAACTTTGATTTGTTGTTCATTTATGGACAACAACTTTTTCATAGCAATTTCCCACTCAGTTATGAGTGGGTTTTTTATACATAAAGTAGGCTGTCTTATCACTTTGTGTTGCATATGCAGCACAAATAAGGAAAGTCCGAACATCACAGAGTAGCATAGCGGATAACATCCGTCCAGCGTAAGTTGAGGACAAGTGCAACAGAAAGCAAGTACAGTTCGGCTGTAGTGAAACCAGGTAAACTCTATGCGATGCAATGCCATGTACATTGGAGATTGAGAGCTACTCGCTCGATTCCAAGGGGTAGGCAGATAGATTCCATAAGTAATTTTGGAACAAGATAAATGATAAGAGCCGTCTTGGACGGAAACAGAATTCGGCTTACAGGCCTACTTTATTTGTAAAAAAAAGATGTTTTTTAGCAGAACATCGTGTTGCTATTTCGTCGATTCTTGAAAAAAAAATTGTTTTTCATCAAAGTTTAGATGCCTTAAATATTGTGACATTGCTATTTTGGGAAATTTATATTGACAAATATGTAATTTTAACAAACATAAAATTTCAATGTCGTTTATCTTCCTCCGCAATACCCATTCAAAAGGCTGGCTGCTTTTAAATCCAAGGGATATTTTGTAAATTCGCAGCAATTATGAACAAATAGTTACGCAGGCGTAGACTGAATGCGAAAGAGCAGCGCCGAGATACTTTATAATTTAAAAATTTATGAACACTTACAACGATTATATTCAAGAGATCGAACAAAGAAAAGGTCAAGGGCTTCACCCGAAACCAATTGATGGAGCTGAATTATTAAGCGAAATTATAGCACAAATAAAAGACACCCATCATGAGTACCGTGCAGATTCTTTGCATTTCTTTATTTACAATGTCTTACCAGGGACAACGAGTGCAGCTGTCGTAAAAGCTGCTTTCTTAAAGGAAATCATTCTTGGAGAATCTATTGTTGAAGAAATCAATGTTGCCTTCGCATTTGAGCAATTGTCTCACATGAAAGGAGGGCCGTCAATAGAGGTTTTGCTAGACATCGCGTTGGGGGATGATGCTGCAATTGCGCTAGAAGCCTCGAAAGTTCTAAAAACGCAGGTGTTTTTGTACGATGCGGATACGGATAAATTAGAAGCTGCTTACAAGGCGGGTAATTCAATCGCAAAAGACATTATTGAGAGTTATGCAAACGCAGAATTCTTTACAAAGCTTCCAGAAATTGAAGAAAAGATAGAGATTGTTACGTTTATAGCAGGCACAGGTGACATTTCGACAGATTTGTTGTCACCAGGTGCAGATGCGCATTCAAGATCGGACAGAGAATTGCACGGTCAGTGCTTATTTGAGCACAACAAAGACATGCAAAACGAGCTGTCGGCGCTGAAAAAACAACACCCGGACAAACGAGTAATGCTTGTTGCAGAAAAAGGAACCATGGGAGTCGGTTCTTCAAGAATGTCGGGAGTAAACAATGTTGCGTTGTGGACAGGTATTCCATCAAGTCCATACGTGCCATTTATCAACATCGCGCCTGTTATTGCAGGAACCAATGGCATCTCTCCAATTTTCCTAACAACGGTTGGAGTGACAGGAGGTATTGGTATTGACCTTCAAAATTGGGTCAAACAAAAAGACGCAGATGGAAACACAATCGTAGATGAAGCTGGAGACCCGATTTTAAAACAAACCTACTCTGTAGCTACAGGGACGGTGCTTACAATCAATACCAAAGAAAAGAAACTTTACTTCGAGGATAAAGTCCTCAAGGATATATCGGCAGCATTGACACCACAAAAAATGGAGTTTATCAAAGCAGGTGGATCGTATGCCGTTGTTTTTGGTAAAAAATTGCAAACGTTTGCATCCAAAATTTTAGGGATTGATGTTCCTCAAGTGTATGCTTCGTCCAAAGAGATTTCAATTGAAGGTCAAGGGCTCACTGCCGTAGAAAAAATATTCAATAAAAATGCTGTAGGATCAACCCCAGGTAAAACATTGCATGCCGGATCTGATGTTCGCGTTGAGGTCAACATTGTCGGTTCACAAGATACTACGGGCTTGATGACGTCGCAAGAATTGGAAAATATGGCAGCAACAACCATATCACCGATTGTGGATGGTGCCTATCAATCAGGTTGTCATACAGCTTCTGTTTGGGACAACAAGTCAAAAGCGAATATTCCAAGATTGATGCAGTTTATGAATGATTTTGGTTTGATTACCGCACGTGATCCGAAAGGGAAATACCATGCGATGACCGATGTTATTCACAAAGTATTGAATGATATTACTGTAGACGATTGGGCAATTATTATTGGAGGAGATTCGCATACGAGAATGTCCAAGGGAGTTGCCTTTGGAGCAGATTCTGGTACCGTGGCACTGGCATTGGCTACTGGAGAGGCAACGATGCCAATTCCAGAGTCTGTCAAAGTAACGTTCAAGGGTGAAATGAAAGATTACATGGATTTCCGTGATGTAGTTCATGCCACACAGCAGCAAATGCTTGCGCAATTCGGAGGAGACAATGTTTTCCAAGGAAGAATAATTGAAGTTCATATTGGGACATTGACTGCAGATCAAGCATTTACATTTACCGATTGGACTGCAGAAATGAAGGCAAAGGCTTCAATCTGTATTTCTGAAAATGAAACTTTGATTGCATCTTTAGAAATCGCCAAAAGTCGAATCCAAATCATGATTGATAAGGGCATGGACAATGAGCAAGCAGTGCTGAAAGGTTTGATTGCCATTGCAGATAAAAGAATTAGCGAAATCAATTCCGGAGAAAAACCTGCTTTGACGCCAGATGCAAATGCAAAATATTATGCAGAAGTAATGGTAGACTTAGATGCGATTGTGGAACCAATGATTGCGGATCCAGATGTTTACAATGAAGATGTTTCAAAGCGTTATACGCATGATACCATTCGTCCTTTGTCTTTTTATGGCGGAACAAAAAAAGTAGATCTTGGTTTTGTAGGATCATGTATGGTGCACAAAGGAGATATGAAAATATTGGCGCAAATGCTAAGTAATATCGAAGCGCAACAAGGAAAAGTTGTATTCAACGCTCCTTTGGTTGTAGCACCTCCAACATACAATATTGTAGACGAGTTGAAAGTTGAGGGAGATTGGGAAGTTTTACAAAAATATTCAGGTTTTGAATTTGATGACAATGATCCGAAAGGAGCTGCGCGTACCAAATATGAAAACATGTTGTATTTAGAACGTCCTGGATGTAATCTTTGTATGGGTAACCAAGAAAAAGCAGCTCCAGGAGACACTGTGATGGCAACTTCTACCCGTTTGTTCCAAGGAAGAGTTGTGAAAGATACAGATGAGAAAAAAGGTGAATCTTTATTGTCTTCCACACCGGTAGTAGTTTTGTCTACGATTTTGGGAAGGACTCCAAACTTAGCGGAATACGAAGCCGCAGTAGACGGAATCAACTTGACAAAGTTCAAACCTTCTCACAAATTGTTGGTAAAATAATTTTTTTCAATAAATAAATGGCAAAGCCTGTGTCTCTGATACAGGCTTTTTTTATAGAGATACGATTCGTTCAGAAACACAGGAATTCGGTTTTATCATTTCAGAATGGTACATTCGGCGTTACATACCGGAAAAAAATGAAAAAAATAAAAAAACCTTGGCCTACAGATAGGGCAATGGACCAAGTGTATGCCCAAAATCTTTGGGGCAAAGGAAGCACTGAATTTTATTCTGGAGAAGGGTCGCATTTGCCGGATTTTGTGAATCCTTACTTAAAGACAGTCATTGCTTTTTTGAAATCCTTCGACAAAAAACTTGTTGTCTGTGATTTGGGATGTGGAGACTTCAATATAGGAAAAGAATTGGTACCGTTTGTGCAAAAATACCATGCCGTAGATATTGTAAGAAGCCTTATTGACTTCAATCGAGAAAAATTTCGTTTTGAGAATATGGAATTCCATTGCATAGACATTGCAAAAGAACATGTTCCAGAAGGTGATTGTGCCATTGTGCGGCAAGTGCTGCAGCATCTATCAAATAACGAAATTTTAAACATCCTTCCAAAGTTGTACGCTTTCAAATATGTAATACTAACCGAACATGTGCCTCAAGGCAACTTTGTAGCCAATGTAGACATCATTTCTGGACAAGGAATACGCATGAAAAAGCAGAGTGGGGTTGGTCTTTTAAAAGCTCCGTTTTATTTCAAAGCAAAGACTTGTAAAGAACTTTTTTCTGTGTGTTTGGGAGATCAAAAGGGGGCTGTGGTGACAACCTTATATACGATGTAAATACAGATGTGTTTTCATGTTTTTCCGAAATAATGCTGTCTTTTGATGCATTTATCATTCCTGTTTTCTTTCAAAATAATGCTAAAAAAGAGTCCGTTACTCATGATTTGTTTTCGTGTAAATTTTTGTATTTTTCACGAATTGAAATTTAAACGTTTTAAAATTAATGGTATGATCAAGAAGTATGTAGTAAAAGTTTTTGTGGTTCTTTTGGTATTGGTATGGGCTTGTGGAGGAGAAGATGCGGTTGAAAAAATAGTAGGAGCAGCTCGAAACCCAACTCCAATTAACAATTCAATCAACACTGCTTTTGATGCTGGAATCCTTTCATTCCTGCCTGGAACGAATACGCCAGATGGAGCAAACTATAGACTTTATCTAGACGCAAACGCAAACCCGACTTCAGGAAATAATCTCGGAAATAGAACCTCTTTCACTTATGGTGACTTAGAAGAAAATACGAAGTACTATTGGAAAGTAGAAACGTTGCTAAACAATGAAGTTTTGACAAGTTCTGCAATATGGAGTTTTACAACCGGTAAAACCCTATCTGTTACGAACCCAATGCCTGTCCACCAGAACAGAGGGACGGCAATCAATGGGGATATCTCTTTTACAGCAGGAAGAAACACTGCAGAAAATGCTACTTATAAACTTTATTTAGATACAAATACAGAGCCTTTGTTGTCCTACGATTTAGGTAAGGATACTTCGTATACTTATGGTGATTTGAAAAAAAACACAACTTATTTCTGGAAAGTGGAAACGTTGAAAGATAATGAAGTTTTGGCAACGTCCAGTATTTTTAATTTTACAACATTGGCCACTCAAGCCGTGACCAATTTAGCACCATCCAACCAGGCAGTAAGAGTTGATTTAGAAGGTGTTTTGACCTTCAGTCCGGGAGAAAATACGGCAGCGACTGCAGTGTATAAGCTTTATTTGGATACAAATGCCAATCCATCGACCTCTCATGACTTGGGTGGGAATACCCGTTTTGCGTATAGCGATTTAATGGGGGATACGACGTATTACTGGAAAGTAGAAACTATTGAAAATGACAATGTTTCTGCAGTTTCCGATGTGTTCAGTTTTGAAACAAGAACTCCGATCAATACCAATCCAGCACCTTCTGTCAATTTTGATTTGTCAAATTGGAAATTAACCCTTCCGGTCAACGAGAATGGAGACAATGACGGAAAATCAGTTGACATAAAAGTTGCTGAGCTCAATGACGACTATATCAATTCAGATTATTTTTTCACTTCCGACGATGGAGGTATGGTTTTTAGATGTCCTGTAAAAGGAGCTACTACTTCAGGAAATACAAGTTATGCAAGAACTGAATTGCGTGAAATGTTGAGAGGAACCAACACAAGTATAGCAACTCAGGGAGTCAATAGAAACAACTGGGTGTTTAGTTCAGCATCCCAAGCAGATCAAACTGCAGCAGGTGCAGTAGATGGCCGTATGGAAGCAACACTTGCCATCAATCACGTAACCACCACGGGTTCTAGTGATCAAGTAGGTCGGGCAATTATCGGTCAAATTCACGCCAATGACGATGAGCCCATTAGAGTATACTATAGAAAATTGTTAAATAACGACAAAGGAACGATTTATTTTGTGCACGAACCACGTACAGGTTCTGAACAATGGATCGATGATTTGATAGGTTCTAGAAGCAGCAGTGCTGCAGATCCAATTGACGGAATTGCTTTGAACGAGAGGTTCAGCTACGCAATTGATGTCGTTGGAAACACCTTAACCTTTACATTGATTCGTGAGGGAAAAACAGACATCGTGAGAACAGTGGATATGTCCAACAGTCGTTTTGATGAGTCAGGTCAATACATGTATTTTAAAGCAGGTCTTTATCATGCCAACAATTCAGGAGACGCCGATGATTATGCACAAGTTACCTTCTATCGATTGGAAAAGTCACATTAAAAAGGAATCAAAGTGTCGCCTTTTGTTTTCTGCGTGGCATGTAATTTTTTTGAGAGTAAATGAAAATTAGAATAGATAAATTAATAGTGTCTTTTTTTCTTCTGTGTTCACTTGCTTCCGCGTTTTCACAAAATGAAACGAAGTTTACGGTTGTTGGTGAAGTTAAAGATGCATTAACACGAACGAATATTCCCTATGCAACCATATCTGTCAAAGATGGAAATACCAAACAATTGCATGCAGGAACCATTACTGATGAGCAAGGTCGCTTTTATCTGGATGTGCAACTTTCTGCGTTCTATGTAGAAGTAAGTTTTATGGGTTTTGAAACTCAGAACATTCCCATCACCGCACCAACTGAAAAGAACTTGAATTTGGGAATTATTCTTTTGAAAGAAAATAGCGAACAACTGGAAGTCGTCGAAGTTCGTGCAGAAAAATCCAGAACCCAATTCAAGTTAGATCGCAAAGTTTTTAGTGTGGGTAAGGATATTGCCAGTACCGGAGTGAGTGCGTTGGAGGTGCTGAACAATGTACCGTCTGTAAACGTAAACATTGAAGGAGAAATTAGTCTTCGAGGGAGTGCAGGGGTTCAAATTCTCATAGATGGGAAACCTTCTGTGCTTGCAGACGATAGTAGCAATGCGCTGGGTACAATTACAGCAGACATGATTGAAAGCATTGAGGTCATCACCAATCCATCTGCGAAATACGATGCAGAAGGGACAGCAGGTGTGTTGAATGTCATTTTGAAAAAGGAAGAGAGAAGAGGAGTAAACGGTTCTGTTTCCTTGAACACAGGGACTCCAGACAACCACAGTGTGGGCGTAAGTCTTAACAAAAGAACTGAAAAATTCAACTTGTTTACGCAATTTGGAGCAGGCTATCGGTCTTTGCCGAGAGACAATGAAAACATCAATAGAAATAAGAACAACAATACGGAACTATTGAGCGAAGGCTATGCCTTTCGAAATGAAATTTTCTACAATTTAATTTTAGGAACCGATTATCATATAGACGATTTCAATGTCTTGACGCTTACAGGGAATTATGCTTTTGAAATTGAAGACCAACCTTCAAAAATCAACTACCAAGATTACGACAATAACCTCTTAGAAAATGAATGGCACAGAACAGGAGATACCGAAGCAACCAATCCCAAGTGGCAATACGATTTGAATTACAAAAAGCAATTTAAAAACAACAAAAAACACACCTTATTGGTCAGTGCTCTGGGAAGGTTCTTTGGAAAAGAATTGCATTCTGAATTTATAAACACCACGACCTTTGGTGAGAAAGAAGATAAGAATCAAGAGATAGAAACAAATTTTCAACAAGCAGATTATACGTTCAAACTGGATTACACCAATCCAATTAGCAAACGTTTTTCCTTAGAAGCGGGATCTCAGTATGTCGTAAATGACGTGGGCAATGATTACGAAGTACGAGATGCGAATGGAAATGAGTTCGTTGTCAATCCGGATTACACGAATAATTTCGAGTATATTCAAAAAGTTATGGCTTTTTATGGAACCGCGAGTTATGAGGAAAATCGATGGGGCTTAAAACTAGGTTTGCGTTTAGAAAATACTGATTTGTCTACGTTTTTGTCCAATACGCAAACAGCCAATAGCAATATTTACACAGATTTCTTCCCTAGCCTTCATACGTCATACAAGATCAAAGATGGTTTTTCGTTACAACTCGGCTATTCTAGAAGAATTTATCGCCCCAGATTGTGGCATCTGAATCCATTTTTCAACATTCAAGACAATTACAATATCCGGACAGGAAATCCAGATTTATTGCCAGAATACACCGATTCCTATGAGCTTACAGGCGTATATGAGTTTGATAATTTGTCCCTAAGTTCGAGTATTTATCACAAGAACACTACCGATGTTATGGAGCGTATTGCAGTTTTTGAGGACAATGTTACCATCAATACTCCATTCAATTTAGGAACAAGAGGAACGACTGGATTAGAGTTGAATGGAAAATATGCTCCTTTGCGTTGGCTTAGCATCAATGGGGACTTTAACTTTTTTCAATTTGACAGAAAAGGAGCCTATGAAAATCAAAATTTTGATTTTTCAGGAAAGCGATGGAGTACTCGTCTGACCACAAAAATAAAATTACCGTTAGATTTTGCTTTTGAGATTACAGGCAACTATAATTCTACGTACAAAACCTTGCAAGGGCAAATGGCAGGCTTTGGCTTTGCAGATGTGGGGCTTCGAAAAAAGATATGGAAAGGAAAAGGGGTTGTTAATATCTCTGTGAGAGATGTGTTTGCCTCAAGACTGCGCGAGAGAACCATTGACAATGATACTACTTACCAATACAGTTTCAGCCAAAGAGGAAGGTTTGTAGCCATTGGTTTTAGTTATGGGTTTGGAAAAGGAGAAGCGATGAGCTATTCTGGTAGACGCAGGTAAATACGCGCTTGCACTTTGGCAGCAATGGAAATATCATTTTCCAAATAGGGATAAAATCAAATGTGCCTTCAACAACTTTCAAATTCGTGCATTGGATTTATCAAAAGAAGATAGGTATTGAAAAAAAAGTTAACTTGTCAATAAGTTTAATACAAAGTTTTTCCGAATGAAATTTTTTTTGTTTTTTACTACCCTTCTTTTTGGTTTCAACACCTACGGTCAACAAGTTTATCAGACACAAAAAAAACCAATTGAAAGCCGGTTTCAAGTTGCCAAAAGAGTGATAGAGAACAGTTTTCTTAATGTGCCACGTGATTTTACCGAAATGGGAAAAATCGTTTCCAACGATTGGAAAAAAACAGCCACATGGGCGGGGAGTATTCTTGGCTTGGTCGTTGTAGACAAATACACGACGGGTTTTTTACACGATCATATTGAACCTGCCATAGAGGATTACAGACTTCCTGATATTTCCCTCAATGATAATTTGCCCTCTTGGCTAAAACATGAAGATGCGTATATCACCTATTCTTTGGCGGGTTTGTATGCTGGCTCGTTGTTATTCAACAAGGAACGTGGACAAATTGCAGCGGCGAATGGAATCAAATCGCTTGCGTATTCGTACCTTATTTCCCACATTGTTTTTAAAGCTTTGTTTGCTCGAAACCGACCTCACAGAAATATCAACGACAATTTGCCTTTTAATAAAGACTACCACACACGAAACAATTGGGAGTTCGGTCAATGGCATCCCATTGAATTGGACGTTCAAAAGCCAACAGGAAGTAAGGGAACTGCATTCCCTTCATTTCATGCCACGGCTTTTTTTGCAGTCGCCAAAGTGATGCAAATGGAATACGACAATTATTGGATTCCTTATGGTGTGATGAGTGCTGTTTTCCTTTCCAATATGAAAGGGCATGACCACTGGGTGTCCGATCTTGTTTTTGGAGGTTTGGTAGGGACAGTTATTGGAAAAGCCATTGTTAAAAATAGCAGAAAGCAACGCGCTAAGAGAGAAAATTCGGTTACAAAAGCATCGAAAAAAATAAAATTTGAGAAAAAAATATTTCCAACATTTTCGAACAATACAGCAAGCTTGTATCTCGTGGCTACATTTTAGTTGAAAGAAATCGTTCACAAATAGCGGTTTGAATCTCAATCATTGCGGGCATTTTTTTCGGTTTAGAAAAGAAGGTTTCCGTTTTTGGCAAGGAATGTATGCCAGATATGAGTTGCGCTATTTTCCGATACAGAAATTCGCAAAAATATTCCCGAGTAAATCGTCGTTGGTAACCTCACCAGTGATGAGTCCAAAATAATACAAAGCTTCTCGGATGTCAATTGCCATCAAATCACTAGAAAGTCCCATTTGAATCCCTTCGTCTACTTTTTTGATTTCGTTCAAAGCTTTTAGCAAAGCGTCGTAATGACGTGAATTTGTAACAATGGTTTCGTTGTTGTGCAAAGCCCCCGTATTGAGCAAAGAAGTGAGCTGATTGGTCAAGGTTTCAATGCCGGATTTTTCTTTGGCAGAAATAGGAATCAGTTCCGGGATTTGGCCTTTTAAAAGTGTCATTTCTTCGGTCGAAATTTTATCCGCTTTGTTTCCGATAACAATCAAGATTTTTTGAGGGTATTTGTTTTTTAGCGTTTCGATTTCTATTTTGAAATTTTGAGATTCGGTTTTTGATTTTTCGACATCCATTAGGTAGAGAACTACCTGTGCTTGCGTTATTTTTTCAAATGTTTTCTGAATTCCAATACTCTCTACAATATCTTTGGTTTCTCGGATACCTGCCGTGTCAATAAAGCGAAATGCGACGCCGTCAATAATCATCTCATCTTCGATGGAGTCTCTCGTTGTTCCAGCAATATCGGATACGATGGCACGATCTTCATTCAAAAGAGCATTTAACAGTGTAGATTTCCCAACATTGGGTTCTCCAACAATAGCCACCGGGATTCCATTTTTAATGACATTTCCGACTGCAAATGAATCGATCAGTCTTTTCAAAACCAATTGTATTTTTTCGATCAAAGTTTTGAATTCATCACGGTCTGCAAATGCTACATCTTCCTCTGCAAAATCGAGTTCCAATTCAATCAAAGAAGCGAAATTGAGCAATTGTTCTCTTAAAAGTTGAATTTCATTGCTGAATCCCCCTCGCATTTGTTGCATCGCGACTTTGTGCGAAGCCTCTGAATCAGAGGCAATCAAATCGGCCACTGCTTCTGCTTGACTCAAGTCGAGCTTTCCGTTTAGAAAAGCTCTTAATGTAAATTCACCAGCATCGGCCATTCGACAACCATTGTTAAGGAAAAGTTGTAGGATTTCTTGTTGTATATAACTGGAGCCATGACATGAAATTTCTACCGTGTCTTCTCCTGTATAGGAGTGTGGATTTTTAAAAAGAGAGACCAAGACTTCGTCAATGGCCCTATCTTCATTCACAATATGTCCCAGGTGTAAGGTGTGGGATTTTTGAGTGAGCAGAGATTTGTTGTTTTTAACAGATTGAAAGTGGGCATCTGCGATGGCAATTGCATCGGGTCCTGACAAGCGAATGATAGCAATGGCGCCCACACCAGAGGCGGTTGCCAAAGCAATAATAGTATCTTGATGAATCATGTTGCAAAGATAACTTTTCTGAGAGTTTTGAGCGTATTTTTTCTTTTACAATGCAATCAATATGAAAACAGCCCTCGTGGCCTTAAGAAAGATCTGCTTGTTTGATGAAATCTTCAAACTCGTAAAACCAAATTTCAAATTGGTCCATGTTTTGGTTGAAAAAATCAAAAGCCAATCCCCATGTGTTTTTGTTATAGATGCTAAATTTTGCGTCGAGTGTCACAAAAATTCTTGAAATACATTTCCCATTATCGAGATAATGGTTTTTGTCAAAGAGAACGTCAGGAAGATAGTTTTCTTTAAGAACTGTTTGCAAGGCGCTTACTTGCTCGTACAAGAGTTCACGCCGCGTTTCACTGGCAGGTTCAATGTCGAGCATCACACGCGCCATTTTATTGTCAGCATAGAACTTAAAACTAAAATCTTTTATTTTAGTATTGTAAGTAAGCCATTTTCGAGGAAAAGACTTTCCATAGCTTACCCAAAAGTCTTTTCTCAGTTTTGAAGCTTCTTCTTTGGAAAACATAGGTGGATATATTCAGCTTGTAAAGATACTTGTTTTTAGGTTTTTCGGCTTTGATTTCAATAAAATAATAAGGATTAAGTCTTGTTGAATTCCAAAATAAATGCCACCACTACACAAAGTAATGATGGCATTTGAAAGTCGATATGACCGCACTGCTATTTGATCATTTTATAACTTCGTTTGATAAAGTTTGTCAACTCTTCTCCATGCAATAGATTTTGCGACAATTTGGCCAAATCAAAGGCCTGTCCGATCAGTTCTTTTTGAACAGTGGGTTCCTTCGTTTCCAAAATTTCTTTGATCAAGTCATTGTTGGTGTTAACCACAAGGTTGTACATTTCCGGCATGTTGCTCATTCCAAACATACCGCCACCTCCAGATTGGCTCATTTCTTTCATTCTTCGCATAAACTCCGGTACTGTAATGCTAAACGGATTGGCATTAGAGTCCAAAGATTCCAGTTGAACGGTATAGGTTTCCTTTGGAATATTCTCTTCAATAATGGGCTTCAAACTTTCTTTTTCTTCCTCAGAAAGTTTGCTAATTTTTTCATCGTCTTTTTTGATAAGATTGTCAATATGGTCCGAATCAACACGTGTAAATTTCAATTTTTCGTTGCTTCCTTCCAATTTCTGCATCAAATGAGAAACGATCGGAGAGTCCAATAACAAAACTTCGTATCCTTTTTCCTTGGCTTCTTGGATGTAGCCGTGTTGTGCTTCCTTATTCGCAGCATACAAAACAACGAGGTTTCCATCTTTATCCGTTTGAACGTCTTTGATTTTTTCTTTTAATTCTTCTAAGGTAAAAAACGCATCGTCTACTGTTGGGAGTAGTGCAAATTTTTGCGCTTTTTCAAAAAACTTCTCGTCCGATAACATTCCGTATTCAATGATAACCTTGATGTCATTCCATTTTTTTTCGAAATCCTCACGATTATTTTTGAACAATGAGCTCAATTTGTCTGCAATTTTTTTGGTGATGTAACCCGAGATTTTTTTCACAGCGCCATCTGCCTGTAAGTAAGAACGAGAAACATTCAATGGAATGTCTGGTGAATCAATTACACCCTTTAGCATTTGTAAAAAGTCAGGCACAATACCTTCTACATTGTCTGTAATAAAAACTTGATTTTGATACAATTGAATTTTATCCTTTTGCATGTCCATATTCGGAGAAAGCTTTGGAAAATATAAGATCCCTGTCAAATTGAACGGATAATCTACATTCAAATGAATATGAAACAAGGGCTCTTCGAACTGCATTGGGTACAATTCTCGGTAAAAAGAATTGTAGTCCTCTGCTTTCAAATCAGCAGGTTTTTTTGTCCAGGCAGGTGCCGTATTGTTTAGGATGTTGTCAACAACAATTTGTTTGTGGGGTTCCGTTGTTTCTTTACCTTCTTCGTCTTTGGTTGTTTGAGGGGTAAATTCAGGGTCATTGATTTCTTTGGTTCCAAATTTGATTGGAATTTGATTGAAACGATTGTATTTTGTCAATAACTCTGTAATTTTTGAATCTTCCAAAAACTCCAAAGAGTCTTCAGCGATGTGCAATACAATTTCAGAGCCTCTTTCGCTTTTTTCTGCAGGGTCAATCGTGTAATTCGGAGACCCATCACAAGACCATTTTACTGCAGGTGCGTCTTTGAAAGATTTGGTGATGATGTCTACCTTGTCAGCCACCATAAAAGCAGAATAGAAACCGAGACCAAAATGACCAATGATGCCAGAATCTTCCACCTTGTCTTTGTATTGATCAATAAATTCTTCGGCACCAGAGAAGGCAATTTGATTGATGTATTTTTCTACTTCTTCTTCTGTCATTCCAATTCCTTGGTCAATGATTCGGAGTGTTTTTGCTTCTTTGTCAGCGATAACCTCAACCAATGGAGTTCCGTATTCTACGCCTTCCGCTTCTCCCATCGCAATCAGATGTTTCATTTTTGAAGTTGCATCGGTTGCATTGGAAACCAATTCTCTCAAAAATATTTCGTGATCAGAGTACAAGAATTTTTTAATCAATGGAAAAATATTTTCCACCGATACGTTGATATTTCCTTTTGCCATAATTTATAAATTTGATTGTTTTTTTTAGTATTTACAAAACCATTGAACAAAAAAAATACCAAACGTTCTTTTCTGCCTTCAAGACAGTTCGAGGTGACAAGATGGCATTATTGGTAGTCTAGAAAGGAAGAATTATTTAGGATGACACAATAGCAGGGGTTCGGACACAAATCAATTCAAAGTTTGTAGAATTGAATTGAAGTCAAATCAATGATTGCCTAAATTTCACTTCCATGACAGGGAAGTAAAATAATTTCATTTTTTTTCAATAAACAGCTTGTTAGACGCAAAACCTTTTGTATATTTGCCCACGATTTTAGTAGGTGGTTTAGATGCCTTAGCTATAAATAAAATTAAGAAGATTTTTAAGATATATCACAATGAGTAAAAGAACATTTCAACCATCGAAAAGAAAAAGAAGAAACAAACACGGTTTCAGAGAAAGAATGGCTTCAGCGAACGGACGTAAAGTTTTAGCAAGAAGACGTGCCAAAGGTAGAAAAAGAGTTTCCGTTTCTTCAGCTCCAAGACCGAAGAAATAATGGATATTGAATTCATATATAAAGGTGTTGCTATTATTTAGTAACACCTTTTTTTTGAATATATTTGCGAGAGCAATGAAAATAGTAAAATAGAAAAAAGTTTGAACAAGGCAAGTTGATTCGCTTGTTGTCATCGAACAATAATACACTTAAACAATAGTACTAGCATGCCAAAAAACAACAACATCAAGTCGGTTTTACTCATAGGTTCAGGGCCAATCATTATTGGTCAAGCTTGTGAATTTGATTATTCAGGATCCCAATCCATTCGTTCTTTGAAAGAGGAAGGAATTGAAGTTACATTGATCAACTCGAATCCTGCAACGATTATGACTGATCCGTCATTAGCAGACAATGTTTATCTAAAACCACTTACAACGAATTCAATTCGTGAAATATTAGCCAAACATCCGAATATAGACTCGGTACTACCTACGATGGGTGGTCAAACCGCTTTGAACCTTTGTATTGAAGCTGATGAGAAAGGAATTTGGGAGGACAACAACGTTCAAATGATTGGAGTTGACATTGACGCGATAAATATTACAGAAGACAGAGAGCTTTTCCGAAAGTTGATGGGAGAAATAGGGGTTGGTATGGCTCCACAGGCTACAGCAACTTCTTTTTTAGAAGGTAAAAAAATAGCACAAGAATTTGGGTTTCCATTGTGTATTCGGTCTTCCTTTACTTTAGGAGGAGCAGGGGCAGCAATTGTGTATAAAGAAGAGGACTTTGATGAGTTGTTGCGAAGAGGTTTGGAGATTTCTCCAATCCACGAAGTCATGATTGACAAGGCAATGATGGGCTGGAAAGAATACGAATTGGAATTGTTGCGAGATAAAAATGACAATGTCGTGATTGTGTGTTCCATCGAGAATATGGATCCTATGGGGATTCATACAGGAGATTCGATTACCGTAGCACCTGCAATGACCTTGAGTGATTCTACTTTCCAAAAAATGCGTGATATGGCCATTCATATGATGCGTTCTATAGGAGATTTTGAAGGAGGGTGTAACGTTCAATTTGCGGTTTCTCCGGATGAAAGAGAAGAGATCATTGCTATTGAAATCAATCCACGTGTATCGCGTTCTTCTGCGCTGGCATCAAAAGCGACAGGATACCCAATTGCAAAGTTGGCCACCAAATTGGCCTTAGGATATCACTTGGATGAATTGAACAACCAAATTACAGGATTTACGTCTGCCTTATTCGAGCCGACGTTGGATTATGTAATTGTAAAAATTCCGAGATGGAACTTTGACAAATTTGAAGGAGCAGACCGTACTTTAGGTCTACAAATGAAAGCCGTTGGTGAGGTAATGGGAATTGGACGTTCGTTCCAAGAAGCCTTGCACAAAGCAACGCAATCACTTGAAATCAAACGAAATGGTTTGGGGGCAGATGGAAAAGAAGAAACGCACTACGATACCATTATTTCGAAATTGACACATGCTTCTTGGGACCGTGTGTTTACGATTTATGATGCTATCAAAGCAGGGATTTCTTTGAAGAAAATCTACGATATCACGAAAATAGACATGTGGTATTTGAAACAATACGAAGAATTGTTTGCCTTAGAGACAGAAATTTCTACTTACAAGTTAGATACCTTGTCAAAAGATTTGCTTTTGGAAGCAAAACAGAAAGGATACGGAGACAGACAAATTGCGCACATGTTGGGTTGTTTAGAGTCAGAAGTTTACAACAAACGTGAGGAGTTAAATATCAATCGTGTTTACAAATTGGTAGATACCTGTGCGGCAGAATTTGAAGCGCAGACACCTTATTTTTACTCCACTTTTGAAAACACCATGACCAAAGAGAATGGAGCTCCTTTTGCACACAACGAATCCATAGTAACCGACAAGAAAAAAGTAGTAGTACTTGGTTCTGGGCCAAATAGAATTGGACAAGGAATTGAATTTGATTACTGTTGTGTACACGGTGTCTTGGCAGCAAAAGAAGCAGGCTATGAAACAATCATGATCAATTGCAATCCGGAAACAGTTTCTACGGATTTTGATACGGCTGACAAATTGTATTTTGAACCGGTATTCTGGGAGCATTTATACGACATCATTCGTCATGAAAAACCAGAAGGTGTCATTGTACAGCTCGGAGGCCAAACAGCTCTGAAACTTGCGGAAAAATTAGAAGCCTATGGTATTAAGATTATGGGAACCAGTTTTGAAGCTTTGGATTTGGCAGAAGACAGAGGACGTTTCTCTGACATGTTGACGGAATTAGAGATTCCTTTTCCACAATTTGGAACAGCAACAAATGCCGATGAGGCATTGGAAATTGCAGACAATTTAGATTTCCCAATTTTGGTACGTCCGTCTTATGTACTTGGTGGTCAAGGAATGAAAATTGTGATCAACAAGGAAGAACTAGAAGAACATGTTGTAAGTTTACTGCGATCTATTCCAGGAAACAAATTGTTGTTAGATCATTACTTAGAAGGTGCTATTGAGGCAGAAGCGGATGCAATTTGTGATGCCGATGGGAATGTATACATCATTGGTATTATGGAGCACATTGAGCCTTGTGGAGTGCATTCTGGAGATTCCAATGCAACCTTGCCTCCTTTCAATTTAGGAGAGTTTGTCATGGATCAAATAAAAGAGCACACCAAGAAAATTGCGGTAGCTCTCAAAACCGTTGGATTGATCAATATTCAATTTGCAATCAAAAACGATACAGTTTTCATTATTGAGGCCAATCCGAGAGCGTCACGTACGGTTCCTTTTATTGCAAAGGCATATGGCGAGCCTTATGTGAACTATGCCACGAAAGTAATGCTCGGGGACAAAAAAGTAACGGATTTTGATTTTCAACCGAAACTAGAAGGGTATGCAATCAAACAACCTGTGTTCTCATTCAATAAATTCCCGAATGTCGACAAGACTTTAGGTCCTGAAATGAAATCTACAGGAGAATCTATTTTATTTATAGACAGTTTGAAAGACGATGCTTTTTACGAATTGTATTCGAGAAGAAAAATGTATTTGAATAAATAAGCAACTTAACTTATAGAAAGCATTGAGGTGCTTTGTAAAAAAAAACGGCTTCCAATTTAGGAAGCCGTTTTTTTATAAATCGTTGGGTAGTTGTCACGACGATCAGCCGCTTGAAATCAAATAGTTTTTTAAAGACCAATTGAAAACACCTATTTTTTAAAAAGCTTGAAAAGCAATTGAACAGAAATGTCGTCTGCTATTTTATTCCGAACAATTTTAGGGATTTTGATGTTGTAGTCAGCTGCAGCTAGTGAAAATTTGGCAGACAATAGGTAATGTGCATCTTTGAAACAAATGGTTGCAGGAACTTGAATCTGCTTCGTGATTCCATGAAATGTGAAGCTTCCCGCTAGGGATATCGCAACAGTTTCTCGGCTTTTGATTTTTTCTTTAGAAAATTCGATGATCTTCCCCAAAAACATGGTTTTTGGATACCGCTCGCTTTCAGCATAATTTTCGTTAAAATGTTCTTCCATCAAAGCTATTGGAAAGCGAAAACCTTGCACCAACGCCAAGACAGCAATGTCTCCCGTATCGGTTTTAAAAATTGCCGTAACCTTATTGTTTTCTGCTTTGATTTCCTCGAAAGTAGGCACGGATGCCTCAAAAGCAACGAAACCTGATTTTGCAATGAATGTCTCCTGCCCAAAAATGTGCAACGTCATGAAAAGTAAAAATGGGACAAAGAAGAATTTCATAGATTATTCCTTGGGATATCCATTTGCAATCCAATCTTTGATTTTGTCAATGCTCGTTTGGCTGAATGCAGCGCCGTTTTTTGGCATATTTCCACTCTCAATTCTTCCCAAAGCACTCCAAGTGCCAGTAGCTTGGAAAGCTGTTTTTATTTGTTCGTAGCTTGTAAGCAATGGGCTTCTACCTCCGCCATGACAGTTTGTGCTCGAGCAACCTTCTGTAATCATGTTTCCAATTGTATTGGTGTAGGTAACAGTTGTTACTTGCTCACCAACGTCTGTTGGGATGCGTTCGATCACATCAGCTTCAGAATCCGACGAACAGCTTGCAGCAATCGCCAATAAAATTGCAAAAAGTAGTAAATTTTTGTACATGATAATTGATTTAGAAAAGTTTGTTTACAATATATTGAGCTTCGCTAGGAAACAAGGAATAACTTTGCAATCCTTAAAAATACAATTTTTTTTGTTAGAAAAGAATTCGATACATTCGTAGTATGTGGAAGAAATCAATTTTTATACTGCTATTTCTGTTTTTTGTAGTTTTTGGAGTTGCCAGTTACAAGTATCTTTATCAAAATCATCGAAGCACACCAACTGCAGAAGTAGATTTTGCAACAGTTTCTGAAGAATTGTACAATGCATTTGTGAAAGATGGCAATGCGGCAAACAAGAAATATTTAAATAAAATTATTACAGTTTCGGGAACGGTGACTGAGCAAGACGAAACAAGTCTTACGATGAATAAGCGTATCTTGTGTTATTTTCCTTCAACGATAAATAAAAATTCACACAAAATGAGAAGTGTCAAGGGCAGGTGTATTGGATTTGATGAATTGTTAGAAGTTGTAAAATTAGACGAATGTTCTTTTGTGAATAAATAATCAATGAAAAATACGACAATGAAACATTTCTACCTCTTTTTGCTATTGCTCTTTATGTTTCCTACCATCCATGCCCAAGAAGAATTGTTGCGTGAACTGCAAGGGGAATTGCAAGTGGATCCAACAGTAACCTCTGTATTCAAAGGATTGAAAATTGTAAACTTGGAATCTACAAAATTGGCTGCTCAAGGAGATTTGTATTTTGTCATTGCGCATCGTTTTGGTTCCGTAAAAGGAGGTTTTAAAGAGTTGTATGGCCTGGATGGAGCAAAGATTCGATTTAGTTTTGTGTACGGTCTTACGGACTGGATGACAGTTGGTCTGTCACGAAGTTCGATGGATAAAACCTACGATGTCAGTTCAAAGCTGAAAATTCAGACCCAAGAAAAAAATGGATTTCCTTTTTCTATTGTAGCTTTTGGGGCCCTGGCATACAAAACCGCAACTCCAGATTTTAGTTATGTAAACTTTAAAGACAAGCATCGCGTAAATTATCTGGCAGAATTATTGATCTCTAGAAAAATGAACGAAGCCCTTTCTTTGCAAATAGCACCGATATTTTGGCACGAAAACTTTACCCCATTTGACAATCAAAAGAATGGTCAATATGCTCTTGGTTTCGGCGGGCGTTACAAATTATCAAACCGATTGACATTGAATATGGACTATGTAGCGCATGCCAATCGAGCGCATCAAAATACTTTTGTAAACCCTCTTTCCATTGGTTTTGATATAGAAACAGGAGGTCATGTGTTTCAGTTGCATTTTACCAATTCACAGCAAATGAATGATGCAGGATTTTTGAACGCTACCGGAGATTGGTTTGCAGGAGATGTCTTTTTTGGATTCAATTTGGCGAGAGTTTTTTAAAGAATCATAAAGAGGTTTGTTATTATGAATTGTATTTTATTTGATGGCGAACGAAGAGTACACTTTTTGCCGCTCACGTACACACGTCCGATTGCGCATTTGCGGATTGGCATGTCTACAATTCGAGAGAAGTGGGAATGCCTTTTGGGGAATACTTGTACGATATTGACCGAGGACTATTTGGAAGATTTATTTCCGATGGTTGAATTTGAGCAAAATATTTTTATTGAGGCAACCTATTTGCCAAATCAAACGATTGTCAATCAAATCAAGTCTCTTTCCGAAAACGAAATGCTTGTTTGTAAAAATAAAGTAGTTGCTTTTTTTGTCAGTGCCTCCCAAGAAGAAGTGGATTTTGAAAGTTATACAGCAATTTCATGCAAAGAAGAACCGATTCAACTTCTCGGTTTGCATGATCTCTTGCAGCAGCAGAGACTTGTTTTGCAAACAGATTTTTCAAGCCTCACAAAAGAGAGGAATTCGCAATTATTGAGTGCAACAAACCAAGTGATATGTCCTGAGAATATTTTTATGGAAGAAGGAGCTGTTGTTGAGTGTTGCATATTAAACGCCAGTGAGGGGCCTATTTATATTGGAAAAAATGCACTTGTCATGGAGGGGTCTATGATACGAGGTTCTTTTTGTATGGGAAAGAATGCAGTCGTGAAAATGGGTAGTAAAATATATGGGGCTACGAGTATCGGAAACAATACTGTGGTAGGAGGAGAACTCAAGAACAGTCTTATTATGGACAATTCGAACAAAGGACATGAAGGATATTTAGGGGATTCTATCGTAGGAGAGTGGTGCAACTTAGGAGCAAATACAACAGGTTCCAATATAAAAAACAACTATTCCGAAGTGAAACTTTGGAGCTATGATTCCAGGTCCTACAAAAATTCAAAATTGGTGAAGTTTGGACAAGTTTTTGGGGATTATACAAGAACAGCTGTCAATACCAAGCTAAACACAGGTACCATTGTTGGAGTGGGTGTCAATTTGTTTCAAACGGGGTTTCCGAATAAATTCGTTCCTTCTTTTCGTTGGGGAGATAACGAAGAAACGAGAATAACTGATTTTATCGAGACTGCAAAGAACATGAGGGCTCTCAAAGGGTTTGATTTTTCACTTCAAGAACAAGCAGTTTTAAAAACAGTATTCAAACTTACGCAACAACACAGAGACTTTTAATTTTTAAGTGGTGGTCGTAAAAATAAAGCACAAAAAAACCATCAAATAGATGGCTTTTTTTTCTTTGCATTGCTGCGTTTATTCTGCAGGTTTTAAAACTTCTCCTTTGATTCGAAGTATTTTTTTAGTTTCCGAAGCATTCGACGTCAGCGTAATTGTTTTGGAAAAACGTCCCACTCGGTTCGTGGCGTATTTCACTTTGATTTCACCCGTTTCCCCTGGCATAATTGGCGTGTTTTTGTCATAGGTAGGCACGGTACAACCGCAACTTCCCTTGGCATTAGAGATGATCAATGGTGATTTCCCACTGTTTGTGAATTTAAAAACACGATTTCCATCTGCGTTTTGTTCTATTTTTCCGTAATCAATGACTTCCTCTTCAAATTGAAATGCAGGAGCATTCTCATCGAAGGTTTCATCTGTTGTTGTTTGAGCAAACACAAAAAGCGTTGCGAAAAGAAAACTGAAAGTAAGCAATGTTTTTTTCATAATTATTTTATTTGAGCTAGCTAAAATAAGGTTTTTTCCAAAGAAACAAAACACAAAAGATGTTAGTTTTTCGTTAAAACGATGCGTTTTCAGCTTCTCATTTAAAAAGGAATTGAATATCATTGGTGGTTGCAATCCTTCACATAATAAATTTGCTATGAGTAGATATAGTTGTATTTTTGGCACTTCATATTGCAAAAGGGTCGAGCCACTTAGAAGTCCCGATTCAAATAAAAAGACAAATACATCAATAAAAGTACGCATCAATTATGATTCCGAATAAATACAACCCTCAGAATGTTGAAGACAAATGGTATAGCTATTGGATGGAGCATGGATATTTTCATTCTACACCGAATGAAAAAGAGGCTTATACAATCGTCATTCCTCCACCAAACGTAACAGGAGTATTGCACATGGGACATATGTTGAACAACACCATTCAAGATGTTTTGATCCGTCGTGCTCGACTGAGGGGGTACAACGCTTGTTGGGTTCCTGGAACAGACCATGCTTCTATCGCGACAGAAGCCAAAGTAGTCGCCAAATTAAAGTCCGAAGGAATTCAGAAAGAAGATTTGACCCGTGAAGCGTTTTTGAAGCACGCATGGGAATGGACAGACAAACATGGTGGAATTATTCTCGAACAATTGAAAAAACTAGGGGCTTCTTGTGATTGGGAGCGCACCGCCTTCACCATGGACGAAGATTTAAGTGAAGCCGTAACGAAGGTGTTTGTAGACCTGTTTAAAAAAGGATTGATTTATCGAGGATATCGTATGGTAAATTGGGATCCTGAAGCAAAAACAACGCTTTCAGATGAAGAAGTGGAATTTGTGGAAAAGCAAGGAAACTTGTACCATATCAAATATCAAATAGAAGGAACAACAGATACGATTACAGTTGCCACCACACGACCAGAAACCTTGTTGGGGGATACCGCTGTTTGTATCAATCCGAACGACGAAAGGTTTGCCCATCTGAAGGGGAAAAGAGTCATTGTACCCATCGCTAATCGATCGATTCCAGTCATTGAAGACGATTATGTGGATGTAGAATTTGGAACAGGTTGTTTGAAAATTACACCGGCACACGATCCAAATGACAAAGCCATTGGCGAGAAACACGGATTGGAAGTAATCGATATTTTAAACGATGATGCAAGTTTGAATTCTTTGGGGCTTCATTACGAAGGAAAAGATCGTTTTGTTGTTCGAAGAGAAATAGCGCAGGAATTAGAAAAAATGGGAGCCTTGGTTCAAACAGAACCACATCTTCACAAAGTGGGGGTGTCGGAAAGAACCAAAGCGGTTATTGAGCCTAAAATATCTGTGCAATGGTTTTTGAAAATGGAGGACATTGTAAAGCCTGCATTGGATGCTGTTTTGAAAGACGAAGAAATCAAGTTGTATCCAAAACATTACAACAACACCTACAGGCATTGGTTAGAAAACATCCGCGATTGGAATATTTCTCGACAATTATGGTGGGGGCATCAAATTCCCGCTTTCTTTTATGGAAAGGGCATGGAAGATTATGTAGTAGCGTCTACGAAAGAAGAAGCGTTGACCTTGGCAAAAGAAAAAACACAAAATTCAAAACTAACAATTCACGATTTAGAACAAGATCCAGATGCTTTGGATACCTGGTTTTCATCTTGGTTGTGGCCGATATCTTTGTTTGACGGGATCAAAAACCCAGACAATGAAGAATTCAAGTATTATTATCCAACAAACGATTTGGTGACTGGCCCCGATATCATTTTCTTTTGGGTAGCACGGATGATTTTTGCAGGATACGAATTTACCGATGCCAAACCATTTGGCAATGTGTATTTTACAGGATTGGTGCGTGACAAACAACGCAGGAAGATGTCCAAATCTTTGGGGAATTCACCCGATCCTATTGAATTGATGCAAAAATATGGAGCGGATGGTGTACGTACAGGGTTGTTGTTAAGTGCAGCTGCCGGAAACGATCTATTGTTCGACGAAGACTTGTGTGCGCAAGGAAGAAATTTTTCTAGCAAAATATGGAATGCGTTTCGTTTGATCGAAGGATGGGAGGTTTCAGAGACCATTGCACAGCCAGAATCCTCGAAGAGCGCCATTCAATGGTACACTTCGAAATTCCAGAAAGCATTGGTGGAAATCGAAAATTCATTTGAACAATATCGAATCAGCGAAGCATTGATGACAATTTACAAACTGATTTACGATGATTTTTCTTCATGGTTTTTGGAAATGATCAAGCCTGCTTACCAGCAGCCCATTGACAGGCATACTTTACAGGCAGCAATCAAGTGTTTGGAAGACAATTTGAAAATACTACATCCCTTTATGCCTTTCTTAACAGAAGAAATTTGGCAACATATCGCAACAAGAACACCCGAAGAAGCTTTGATCGTTGCTACCTATCCCGAGTTGGTTCCATTTGATTCAGAAATCATAAACGATTTCGAATTTGCATCGGAAATTATTTCAGGAATTCGAAAAATACGAAAGGAAAAAAATATTTCTTTCAAAGAAATGATAGACTTGTCTGTTTTACAAAACGAAAATAGGGGGGCAGCTTTCAACACTGTCGTCCAAAAACTAGGAAACACCTCTGAGATCACCGTCGTGGGAAAAGCAGTAGAAGGCGCTTTGAGTTTTCGTGTGAAATCCAATGAGTACTTCATTCCAATAGTAGGTTCAATTGATGTTGTGGCAGAAAAAGCAAAGCTTGAAGAAGAATTGAAATACACAGAAGGATTCTTAAAATCTGTCCAAAAGAAGTTGGGCAACGAACGTTTTGTCAACAATGCCCCAGATCAAGTAATTGCCAACGAGCGAAAAAAAGAAGCAGATGCTATGGCCAAAATAGATACTCTAAACGCGAGTATCAAATCACTCTAAACAAATTAAAAAAAAACACATTGCATCCAGGAGATAGTTTTCAATAAAAATGATGGATTTCAAGACCTTTTCAGAAGCAATTCAAACGAGTATTTCAGCCGATGATTTTGTAAAGATTACATTGAGCAAACCCGTGCGTAAAAACGAGGGTTTGCGTAATATTTATGTGCGTTTGATTTTGGTAAAGGACGTTTTGAAACTATCCTTTACTTATCATTACAAAACCAACGACCAGGTAAAGAATTATTCCGTAACTGAAGGTATTGAGGTTCTGCAAGAACAGCTTCTGTCTGCTTTCAGGACAGCAGCAGTGTTTACATTGCGCGAAGATGTACAGGTCTTCGTTTCTAAGAAGAAAACCATTTCTTATAAAAAAACAGCTCCTAGTTTTTCAAGCAAACCTCCGATTTCACATGACAAACCCAAAGAAAAAAGAGCAGAATTGGGACAGTATTTGCACTATTTGGGGGTGACGGATAAAGAAAACAATGTCATTCCAAAAATGGCAGATAAATTTCGCCAAATCAACAAGTATTTGGAGATCATGGAAAGTTTGATTGCCAATGCCAAGTTGCCTAAAAAAATCCAAATTGTAGACATGGGATCCGGAAAAGGATATTTGACCTTTGCACTCTACGATTATTTAGTGGTGCAACGAAAGATGGAAGTCACGGTCACGGGGATTGAATTGCGCAAAGAATTGGTAGACTATTGCAAAGATGTGGCTCATAAATGCAATTTTGACAATCTATTTTTTGAATGCAAGCCGATTGAAACGTATGAAAATAAAAAAATTGACATTCTCATTGCTTTGCATGCATGTGATACCGCAACAGACGATGCCATCTCGAAAGGAATTGTTGCCAAGGCTGGGTTGATTGTTTGTGCTCCTTGCTGTCACAAAGACATTCGGCAACAATTGAAAGGGCAGGAGCAAGCGAGTCCGATATTAAAATATGGCATTTTTAAAGAACGTCAATTTGAAATGGTTACCGACACTTTGAGAGCCTTGATTTTGGAAAAGAAAAATTACCAAACAAAAATTTTTGAATTTGTATCCAACGAGCACACACGAAAAAATGTTTTGTTGGTAGGGACAAAATCATCCAAAGAAAATGACATCCGTCAATTGGACGAGAAAATAAAGGGGTTGAAAGATGCATTTGGAATCAAAAAGCATTATTTGGAAGGCAAGGTAAATTTTTAAACGTCGAAGAGCCTTTTTTTTATATTGGATCTGTCGTTTGACTTGTGAATTTGGGAATACCGTACAAAATAAAAAAAATGACAACACAATTTGCAACTTTGGGAAATGGCTGTTTTTGGTGCACAGAAGCTGTTTTTAACCGTCTGAAAGGAGTTCTAAACGTAGTCCCTGGATTTAGTGGAGGGCACATCAAAAACCCTGCCTATCGAGAAGTCATTACCGGAAGAACAGGGCATGCAGAAGTCTTGCATATCGAGTACGATGCTACGGCAATCAGTTATGCCAAACTCTTGGAAGTATTTTTTGCTACCCACGATCCTACGACGCTCAACAGACAAGGAAATGATATTGGAACGCAGTACAGATCCGCTATTTTTTACCATGACAACGGTCAAAAGAGTGTCGCAGAAGAAATGTTTGCTGCATTGGATCAAGAGCAGATTTTTCAAAACGACATTGTCACAGAGTTGGTGCCTTTTGTTGCGTTTTACCCCGCAGAACAGTACCATTACAATTATTACGAATTGCATAAAGAAGAGCCTTATTGCCGTGCCGTAATCCAGCCAAAATTGCAAAAATTTCTAAAAAATTATCAAAAAGATCTCAAAACAGTTTTTTGAAACACAAAAAACGTTCTACATTTCTTTTGAAGAGGTTCTTTTTAGAAATTTGGTCAAAATTACAATTGCAACGCCATTGATTCTTCCCTCGATATGCTCTGCATTGTCGTGCGTTAAAGTAATATTTCGAACAGCAGTTCCTCGTTTGGCGGTGAAATTGCCACCCCCTTTTACCTCTAAATCTTTTGTAAGTGTAACCGTATCGCCATTAAAAAGTAGCGCGCCATTCGCGTCTTTATGAATGATTTTTTCGTCGTCATTCAAATGTGCACCCGTTGCTGCTGCCCATTTTTCGGTACGATCTTCTAAGTACATCATATCAAGCAAATCTTGTGGCCAACCCTCGTCTTTCAATCGGTGCAACATACGCCAAGCCACAACCTTTACAGCATCGTATTCACTCCACATACTATCGTTGAGACAGCGCCAATGATTGGAATTGGGATCCTCTAAATTTTCAATTTGAGCAATGCAAACAGTACAGGCCAACAAACTTTCGTCAATTCCGCCAATATTTACAGGTTTTACTTGGTACACCTCGGTGTTGTTTTTTGCACCACACAATTCACATTGATGGCCACTGCGCGTTTCTAATTCAGATAGGATTGACATGTTTTGAGAGGTTTGTTTGGGCGAATTTACTATTTTGATTCTCGAAATAAAATTTTTGAAAGCCTTCATTCTAAAAATATAATTATCTTGTAATTGTTTAAAAATACGGAACCCTCTAAATCCCATTGTAATGAAAAAAACAAAAATAGTTTTTGTGTTGGCACTGTGTGTGCTTTTATTTTCCTGCGTTGATAAAAAGAAAAAGTCTGGCACTGTCCAAGAAATAAGAACAGAATCCAATACCGATACAACTTGGCGATTGGTTTGGTCAGACGAGTTCAACCAAGAAACTTTGGACACCCTCAATTGGAATTTTCAAGTTGAAAAGGCAGGTCGGTTCAATGAAGAGTGGCAGCGATACACAAATAGTTCTGAGAATGCTTATGTAGAAAATAACCAATTGGTCATTCGTGCATTGCACGAAACGAAGCAGCATGGAACGGACCAGTATACTTCCGCACGATTGCATACAGCAAACAAAATGTCCTGGAAATATGGAAAAATAAGTGCACGAATCAAGCTGCCTGTTGGCAAAGGAATATGGCCTGCTTTTTGGATGTTGGGCAATAGCATTGATGAAAATGGAGGCGATACTCCATGGCCGCAGTGCGGAGAAGTTGATGTTTTAGAATTGTACGGTTCTAAAGATCCCGCTGTTGTAGAAGCCAATATTCATTACGCAAATGAGGAGAACAAACACGAAATGATGGGTGCAATTGCCTATCAGTTAAAGACAGCAAACTTCTCAGAAGACTTTCATGTATTTGAATTCGAATGGGATGAAGAACGTTTTGTTTGGTCTGTTGATGGAACAGACTACGCTTCTGTAGCGATCACTTCGGAAGACATGTCGGAATTCCACAAAGAATTTTTTCTTTTATTGAACATAGCTGTCGGGGGTTCACATGCGGGTCGACCTGATGACACGACACCCTTCCCGCAATACATGTATGTCGATTGGATAAGGATATATAAGAAAGTATAAAAAAAACCGAATCGTTTGATTCGGTTTTTTTGCAATCATTTGCAGTGCTAAAATATTTTTTCAAAGACCCATGCAGGACCGATTAATAAAAATTGAAGATCTTCTAAAAAAGAAGGTTTTTTTCCTTCAATTTTGTGTCCGTAAAATTGTCCAATCCATGCGATGACAAACAACCCAATGGAAATTTGAAAATTGTTTAAGAAGTTGTCTATCCATTGGTTTAGGGCGATGCATAACGCCGTAAAAATCACCATGCGTACAAATATTTTAAAGCTCAATAAAAAGTAAAATATCAGAACAATGAATGCGACGACAACTGCCCAGTTTTCAACGAGAGGCAAGTCCAGTTGCAACGTGTTTTCAATCAATGAAGTCGGTATTTCGAGCAACAAACCAATGATCGTATAATAAATCACAGGAACACATATGAAATGTATTTTTTTGTTGAGGTCGTTTTGGTGGCTTTCTGCATACATTGCAAACCACTGTGCAGGTGTTTTCATAAAAGAAGAAATTAAAAAGATGAAATTACAAAATATTTGACAATTGGAACACCTCTGTTTTTTACTTGGCACAAGAATTGATTTATAAGAGTTGTAAAAGCTATAAAAACAGAGTCAATACCTGAGGCTACAGGTGTTTGTCGCAAATTTTTGTTTGGGTTTTTAAGAAAGGAATGAATTAAAATGTCAAGTTGGCAGTAATAGATAGATATGAGCAATTCAAAAATTATAAAAATAGACAGTTTGTCGCTTCAAAATATGTTGGATGAAGATTCAGAGTTGATTCCTTTATTGACGGCGGAAGACGAAAAAGAAATCAATGAAGAGGAAATTCCTGAAGTATTGCCGATACTACCCTTGAAAAATACCGTTTTATTTCCTGGGGTGGTCATTCCAATAACAGCGGGAAGAGATCAATCTATTCAATTGATCAAAGATGTAAACAAAGGAGATAAGGTGCTGGGTGTTGTTTCTCAAAAAGACGCCACCGTTGAGACACCCACTGCAGAAGACATTCATAAAACGGGTGTTGTTGCGCAAATTCTTCGGGTTTTAAAAATGCCTGATGGCAATACGACGGTCATTATTCAGGGTAGAAAGCGCTTTCAAATCAAAGAAGTGATACAAGAGCAACCCTATTTAAAAGCGACTACCGAAGAATTTTTAGAAGAAAAAGGGACAGAGGTTACGGAGGAGTTTAAAGAAATAATGGCCTCAGTAACAGAGTCTGCCTTAGAGGTAATTAAAGAAAACCCAAGTTTGCCTTCCGAAGCGGCCTTTGCAATTAAAAATATTCAAAGTCAATCTTTTTTGGTCAATTTCATTTCTTCGAACATGAATTTAAGTGTTCGAAAAAAACAAAGACTGCTTGAGAAAAATAGCTTGAAAGAGCGGGCCATGTTGACATTGAAAGAATTGAATAAAGAACTGCAACGTTTGGCTTTGCGAAATGACATTCAATCCAAAACACGGGTAGATATGGATCAGCAGCAACGGGAATACTATTTGAATCAGCAGTTGAAAACCATTCAAGAAGAATTGGGAGTTGCATCGCATGATGGAGAGTTGAACGAACTGAAAGCAAAAGCGAAGCGCAAGAAATGGGGGAAAGAAGTACACGAGAGATTCAACAAAGAAATTGGGCGCTTGTACCGAATGAATCCTCAAATGCCAGATTATACCGTGCAGAGAAATTATTTGGAATTGCTTTTAGAGTTGCCTTGGAATGAATTTTCCGAGGACAAGTTCGATTTGAAGCGCGCTCAAAAAATATTGGATCAAGAGCACTTTGGACTAGAGAAAGTAAAGCAACGCATCATCGAGCATTTGGCAGTGTTGAAGCTGAAAGGGGATATGAAATCTCCTATCATTTGTTTGTATGGGCCTCCAGGTGTAGGAAAAACGTCGCTCGGAAAATCTGTTGCGGAAGCATTGGGAAGAAAGTATGTACGCATGTCTTTGGGCGGTTTGCGAGATGAATCGGAGATCAGAGGTCATCGTAAGACTTATATTGGAGCCATGCCAGGTAGGTTGATTCAGAACATGAAAAAAGTAAAAACCTCCAATCCGGTTTTTGTTTTGGATGAGATTGACAAATTGGCGGCGAGCCATGGAGGAGATCCTTCTGCGGCAATGCTTGAGGTTTTAGACCCAGAACAAAATACAGAATTCTATGACAATTATTTAGAAGTAGGATACGACCTGTCTAAAGTATTGTTTATTGCAACGGCAAATAATATCGGTGAGGTGCCATGGGCGCTGCGTGATCGTATGGAGTTGATCAATGTTTCAGGCTACACTGTTGAAGAAAAAGTAGAAATTGCAAAAAAACATTTGTTGCCGAAACAATTGAAAGAGCACGGTTTGACTTCAGGTCATTTGAAAGTGCCAAAAGCTCAGTTGGAAAAAATAGCAACGGGCTATACCAGAGAATCAGGCGTACGTGGTTTGGAAAAACAAATCGCCAAAGTGGTGCGCTATGTAGCCAAGTCCATAGCCATGGAAGAGTCGTACAATGTGAAATTGACGAGTGAGGATGTTGTTGCGATTTTGGGAGCCTCCCGATTGGAAAGAAGTAAATATGAAAACAACCAGGTTGCAGGAGTAGTGACTGGTTTGGCGTGGACGAGTGTAGGAGGCGATATATTGTTCATTGAATCAATTCTTTCCAAAGGCAAAGGAGCCCTTTCCATTACAGGGAATCTCGGAAAAGTAATGAAAGAATCGGCAACCATTGCTTTGGAGTATATCAAGGCGAACATTGAAGTATTTGGAATCGATCAGGCAGTGTTGGACGATTATAAAATTCACATCCATGTTCCTGAGGGAGCCACTCCGAAAGACGGGCCAAGTGCAGGAATCACGATGTTGACCTCTCTCGTTTCTGTTTTGACACAAAGAAAAGTAAAAGCCAATTTGGCAATGTCTGGTGAAATCACCTTGCGAGGAAAAGTATTGCCCGTTGGAGGAATCAAAGAAAAAATATTGGCAGCCAAACGAGCGAATATCAAAGAAATTGTTTTGTGTACGGAAAACAAGCGTGATATTGACGAAATCAAAGATTCTTATTTGAAAGGGTTGAAGTTTCATTATGTCAGTGATATGAGCGAGGTCATTGCTTTGGCGCTGACCCAACAAAAAGTAAAGAATGCCAAAAAATTGAGGTAACTCCTACAATTATTCGGTCAACTGTGCTGTCCGAACGAAATAAAAGCTTTACAAACATCATGTTTGTAAAGCTTTTTCTTTTTTAAAAGTATTGCAATTTCTGTTTTGGTCGGATATGCCAACTTATGAAGCGATGGTTGCAAACAAATTGACGGCTATTGAAATCGCTGTTGTTGTCTCGTTTCACTGATTCGAAAGCGATAAGTTCAATGTCACTTATACAAGAGAGGGAGGCGATTGTTTGTAGTTACTTGCGATTGTTGAACTTGTGAATTTTGAACCTACAACTGCGTCCAGCTGCGGTATCTTTGTGAGGTAGGTATGCTATGGAACCTGTTGCTTATGAACAGGCAACAAGCTTGGATAAGTAATAAAAACGAGCGATAACAACAAAAATCAATGCAATTATGAAAACAATTTACTTTCTTACAACCCTTTTTTTCTTCAATCACATCCACTTTTATGCGCAGGCGGAGGCAAACACAGTGCTGACTGGGCTATCCGGTAGCTTTGGTGTGGCAGTGCATGGAAACAATCTCTATACAACGGATAATAATCATCATAAAATTTTGAAAGCCGACCTGACAGCCAATCCTATTGCAGCAGCAGACTTTGTCACAACAGGGCTAAGTTCTCCGGAAGGATTGCTCATTCATGGAAACGACCTCTATATAACGGAATTCAATGGTCAAGGCTCCAGAATTTTGAAAGTTGACCTGACGGCTGCCACGCCTGTAGCGATTGAGGTGGTTGGCGGGTTAACGAGTCTTGAGTTGATTGCAGTTCATGAGAACGATCTTTATATATCTGAATTCGATTCGAATAAGATTGTCAAAATAGACCTTACTGCTGAGATACCTGTTGCAACTGATGTTGCAACCGGATTGAGGGGGCCTGTGGGGTTGGCAATTCATGGAAACGACTTGTATGTGGCATCGGGACTGGTGAATGAGGAGGATGATGAGGATGATGAGGATGATGAGGATGATGAGAAGGGAATTTTTAAAATAGACCTCACGGCTGAGGCACCTCTTGTTGCAAATGAATTTGTCACAGTCACAGCACCTCGTGGATTGGCAATTCATGGAAATGAGCTGTATATAGCTCAAGGTGGTGAATTTTTTGAGTTTGATGATATGAACAACTTTGTAAGCGTGGGTTCTAAGATATCCAAAGTAGATCTAAGTGCTACTGGCACACCCGTAGTAAACGACGTGCTAACAACCGGATTGAATGACCCTTGGCAACTCGTGGTTGTGGAGGGTATCCTATACATTGCAGATCTGGGGAATGGTCTTGGTAATTTAGGTAAGGTTTTAAAATTAGATCTGAATGCCTCGTTGTCGGTAGCTGACACTCCTCCAGCGTTGTCCAACGTGCAAATAGTGCCCAATCCTGCAACAAATTTCATACAGGTTTCCCGTTTAAAAACCACAGAAAAATATGCTATTTACAATATTTTGGGTGCCGAAATTAAAAGCGGAACTGTTTCGAACACCGAGGAAATTGACATAAGGAATTTGTCAAAAGGCTTGTATTTCTTGAAATTGGGAAAAGAAGACATTTTGGAATTGGTGAAGAAATAAGTCAAAAAATACGATAGATGTTTCGGAATTGACTGCAGGTTTGTATCTTGCGCAGGCATTGTGTCAGCAAAAACAAGACAACGTACAAGCCATTAAAAATTAGAATTTTTAAGATGTTTTCAAATTCAATTACAAAATTATTCAACATTGAATACCCAATAATTCAAGGAGGAATGGTTTGGGTCAGTGGTTGTAAGTTGGCTGCTGCCGTAAGCAATGCAGGGGGGTTGGGATTGATTGGGTCAGGATCTATGCACCCAGATAGGTTGCGAGAGCACATTCAAAAGTGTCAAAGAGCAACTGAGAAACCTTTTGGCGTAAACATTCCAATGTTGTATCCAAACATGGAGGAAATCATTCAAATTATTATTGAAGAAGATGTGAAAATCGTGTTTACCTCAGCAGGAAATCCCGCTTTGTGGACTTCTCATTTGAAAAATAAAGGGATTACTGTAGTGCATGTGGTGAGTAGCTTGAAATTTGCTTTGAAGGCACAAGAGGCAGGAGTAGATGCTGTGGTTGCTGAAGGTTTTGAGGCAGGAGGGCACAACGGTCGCGAAGAAACTACAACACTGACCTTGGTTCCAATGGTGAAAGAAAAATTAAAAATCCCTTTGATTGCTGCCGGTGGCATTTCTTCAGGGAAAGCCATGTTGGCCATGTTTGCCCTCGGAGCAGAAGGAGTCCAGGTGGGGAGTCGCTTTGCAGTTAGTGAAGAATCTTCGGCGCATATCGATTTTAAAAAGAAGGTTATCGAGCTAAAAGAGGGAGATACCATGTTGGATTTGAAAGAAATTGCCCCAGTAAGAATGATCAAGAACGAATTGTACGATGCAATTGTCTCTTTGCGAAAAGAACATAAAAATGCGGACGAATTGAAATCTTTTTTAGGGAAAAGACGATTGAAAAAAGGAATGTTTGAGGGCGATTTGAAGAATGGCATGCTTGAAATTGGGCAAGTGTCAGGTTCTCTTCATAAAATAGAAAGTGCCGAATCCATTGTCAAGGACATGGTTCAAGAATTTATAGAAACAAAGGAAAAATTGTAGTTTTTTTCTAGAATTTCGATTCTTGTATTGCCAAACTTTTTTTCAATCTTTGGAAGGTTTTTTTGATTCCAGGAGAAAGTGTTTCTGTATAATATTCCCCGGTGTACAAAATGATTTCTGTGACAAGATCAGGATGGTTTTTCGCTATTTTACAAAGCAGTTGGAAAGCCGTAATTCTTGTAGAGGGTATTTTGTGTATGTTTGTCCACAAAGAAACACCGTATTGAAATAACCTTCCCTCTTGCTCTTCATTTAGCTCCATAGAGGCAATGATAATGAGCAATTGTCGCTGGTGTCCGTCTTCTTTTTGTGGAATGGCAGCGATTATTTTTTCTAAGTGTACAATGATTTTTGCGTCGTTTTTTTGCATCAGATGAGCAACGAGCCATGCAGCTTTCCAGGAAGACTTGTTGCCTTTTTGCAAACCATACAACAGCAATTTTTCGAAATTTAAATGCGTTGCAAGAGCGAACAATTCCTTTTTATTTCTCGTTTTGGAAAAAATGGTTTCTATCGAGAAGTTTTGGTTCGTCATTGCACAAGGACTTGAAAAGGGTTGTGTATGGATAGATGGATTCTTTTATCAAGGTTGTTTTTTTGCAATTCGAACAATCGTGAAAAAAGCTTTGGCACCTGTTGCTAGAAACCAATCGTTTTGCATCAAAGTTTTACCGTTTTGGTCGAAGATCATGAAGCCTGCCGTATTCGGGCTGTACAATCCTTCATTGCGTGCTAAAAAGGCTATTTTATTGACTCCTAATACCAATGGAATGGTGAATTGCTGGTAAGATCTGGTAAGTTGTATTCTTCTTACGATGGTTTCATTGTTTTGATTTATTTCGACAATATCTCCATCTTCTGCTCCAAAATCTCGGCAAACGATGGTAATTGTTTGCGTGCTATTCTCCAATACACCCAAATCTTTGTCAATAATGGCATATTGCTTTTTGCCTCTCCAGGTTTCCGCGTTGCAACGTTTTTCAAAGAGCTGTGCTGGAGTAAGCACGTTGTTTTCTTTCAAATCACGCAATTCTTTTTCTTGAATACTTTTTTGAATTTCACGGGCCAATGCGTCTTCAAAATCTTTTTCTTTCGCATCTTGATTCATGAAATTTGTTTGTTTTAAGGCATTCGAATTACTCGGTGGTGCGTAAATGTCCCACAAAGCATCGTCTTTTTTGCGAGCGTCAATTTGTCCAGAAAGAGTCCCCGAATGTCCTATCAAAAAAAGGAAACATAAAATTTTGTAAAAAGCGCTTTTCATCGAAAACAAAAATAAGGCATCACGCGGAAAATGCTGTTAATAAAATGAAAATTGTTTGAAAAGACAATTGCGCAGCGCTCATCTGCTGCTCGAAGCAGGGTGAATTGAGAAAAGGAGTCGTTAAGAATGCGGACCTAAAGCGTTTGTAACTCCTGATTTTAGAAACAAGTAAATATTAAATTAATTGTTTAGGTTGTGTTTTTTAAAGAACTATAATACAATGTTTTAATTTTTTAAAACAATATAAATTTAGGGTATTGATTGGAGCGTACAAGGAGTTTTTTCCAGAATTTTCACCGCTCTAAAAACGAAGTTGCAATCGTGTGGAACTATTTCCGAAAAGCATTTGTTTGGCGCTTTATAAAATCGTTTTTAAATGCTATTTTTGAGACTCAATCACAGATATGAATTTAGAGACAAACACTGTTTTAGAATTAGGGAGCGTTGTTTTGAGCGTTCTTTTTTTGGTTTTTTTAATCAAAGAAAATAAAAATTGCTGGTTTTATGGAATAGGAGCCTCATTGCTGAGTATTTTTCTATTTTATCGTATTCATTTGTACTCAGAGTCTATTTTGTACATTTATTATGTTTTTATTGGGTTTTACGGCTATTTTTTGTGGAACAAAAATGAAAAAGAAAACGAGGTGTTGAGAATCAGCTTGCCTGGGCTTTCCAGTCATGTGTTGTTGTTTTTTATAGGCGTGTTTTCAGGAGGCTGTTTGGGCTATGTGTTTGAAAACTTTACCGACGCAGAGAATGCCTACCTAGATGCATTTACGACCGTATTTAGTTTTATTGCAAGCTACCTCGAGGCTCGAAAAGTTTTGACGACATGGATTTTGTGGATCTTTTTAAACGGTGTCACAATTTATTTATATTCGCAAAAAGAATTGGATTGGTATGCCGGGCTCACTGTGCTATACACCTTCTTTTCTTTTGTTGGCTATTTTAAATGGAGAAAGCTATTTCTCGGCTATGCTTTGCAAGAAGAGAAATAATAAAGACGTGCTAGAAAAGAAATTGTTTTGGGCACAAAATTAAAATCAAAACACAAAATGAAAGTTTGTATTGCTGAAAAACCAAGTGTGGCTCGTGAAATTGCATCTATTCTAGGAGCGAATCAAAGACATGATGGTTATTTTGAAGGCAATGGTTACCAAATTACGTGGACCTTCGGGCATTTGTGTACACTTTATGCGCCCGACGATTACAAGCCGCATTGGAAACGGTGGGACTTGAATACTTTGCCCATGCTTCCAGAAAAATTTGACACGAAGTTGGTAGGGAATTCAGGGGTCCAAAAACAATTCAATACCATTAAAAAATTATTTGATCAAGCCAGCCTCGTTATCAATTGCGGAGATGCTGGTCAAGAAGGAGAGCTGATACAACGGTGGGTGATCAAGCAAGCAAACTATACAGGAAAAGTATCTCGTTTGTGGATTTCCTCCTTGACTTCAGAGGCGATCAAAGAAGGATTTGAAAATTTAAAAAACGCCGAAGATTATGACAATTTGTACTATGCAGGAAGCTCGAGAGCTATCGGTGATTGGTTGCTAGGAATGAACGCGACTCGACTGTATACCTTGCGTTATGGAGCTGCCAAGCAAGTGTTGTCGGTAGGCCGGGTTCAGACACCTACACTTGCAATGTTGGTCAATAGACACAAAGAGATTCAGGAATTTAAATCGGCTCCTTATTGGGAAATTCAAACCCTTTATCGTGGTACGATTTTCAACAATGAACAGGGACGTTTTTTAAAAAAAGAAGACGGAGAAACTGCGATGAACCAAATCAAAGAAAAAGCTTTTGAAATTGTTTCGGTGCACAAAAAAAGAGGGAGAGAATATGCCCCAAAATTATTCGATTTGACGGGTTTGCAGGTCTATTGCAATACGAAGTTTGGATATACTGCAGACCAAACACTCAAAATCGTTCAGAAGTTGTACGAACAAAAATTAGTCACTTATCCAAGAGTTGACACCACATTTCTACCGGAAGATTTGTTTCCCAAGGTTCCCGGGATCCTGTCAAAACTTACCGCCTATGCTTCTGTGACACAAGCCCTAAGAGGTGGTGGGAAATTGAAAAAAGAAAAACGCATTTTTGACAACAAAAAAGTAACCGACCACCACGCCATTATTCCCACAGGCGAACAAGCACAGTTGTCAGAATACGATCACAACGTGTACGACATCATAACACGTCGTTTTATTGCAGTGTTTTATCCCGTCTGTCAAGTCTCCAATACCGTGGTCGTAGGAGAAGTAGCCGGTGTTCGCTTTAAAACTACAGGAAAGCAAATTCTAGAGGATGGTTGGAGGACCGTATTTTCTAAAACAAAAGAAAACACCGATTCAGGAGAAGAGAAAACACTCCCATCTTTCGAGGAAGGAGAAAAGGGGCCGCACGAACCTTCCTTTTTAGAAAAAGCGACAAAGCCTCCTAAGAACTACACGGAAGCCACCTTGTTAAGGGCAATGGAAACCGCTGGAAAACAGATAGAAGACGACGAATTGCGTGATTTGATGAAAGCCAATGGTATCGGAAGACCCTCCACCAGAGCCAATATTATTGAAACCTTGTTTCGCAGAAAATATGTGGAACGAAACAAAAAACAAATTTTGCCAACTTTCATGGGCGTTTGTTTGATAGATACCATTCAAAACAAGCTCTTAAAGTCAGCAGAACTTACTGGACAATGGGAAAAGCAATTGAAAGAAATTGAAGAAGGAAGTTACAGTGCTTCTGCTTTTATCCGCAACATGAAAAAAATGGTAGACGACTTGGTCGTCGAGGTGCGTTTGGAGAAAAACATCAAAAGGTTTACAACAGAGGTGGAAGCCCCAAAAAAAACTGTTTCGAAGAAGAAATTGGGGGCCCTAGAGGGGCTGAATTGCCCCAAATGTCAGAAAGGCAACCTCTTAAAAGGGAAGAGTGCCTATGGTTGTTCTGCCTACAAAGAAGGCTGCGGTTTTCGGTTGCCTTTTGAGTATATGGAGAAAAAAATCTCTAGCAATCAATTCAAAAGATTGCTAGAAAAAGGAAGTACTGTCCTGCTAAAAGGATTTAAAATAGACAAAGAGAAAGTGAGTGGTTCGCTTGTTTTCAATGAGAACTTTGAATTGACCCTAGAAACACCAAAAAAAATACAATCGGACAAAATGCATTGTCCGAAATGCAAAAAAGGTACCGTCGTCAAAGGGAATGCAGCTTACGGTTGCTCAGAACACAAGGCAGGCTGTGATTTCAGATATGGTTTTGCAGTGCTGCGTCAAAAGGCAGGTGAACATCGCTTGACCAAAGAGCTTGTTGAAAAACTGCTCAAAGAATAGTAAGAACCCATGATTGTATATTTATAAAACAATGTTGCAAAAAATTCTTATCATCGGTTATGTGTGGCCTGAGCCCAATTCTTCAGCAGCAGGCAGACGTATGATGCAATTGATTGCCGTTTTCTTATCCCAAGGATGGGAAGTGGTTTTTGCCAGCCCCGCGCAAGAATCAGCGCACAAATACCCTTTGGAAGAGCTGGGAGTACATTCTTGTTCCATTGAATTGAACAGCGAAAGCTTTGATATTTATGTCAAAGAGTTGGCTCCAACAATGGTGCTATTCGATCGATTTATGATGGAAGAGCAATTCGGCTGGAGGGTGGCTCAAAATTGTCCGGATGCCTTGCGTGTGTTGGATACAGAGGATTTGCATTGTCTCAGAAAGGCCCGCGAAAATGCGGTGAAAGAAGGAAGAAAATTTGAAAATTCTGATTTGAATTCGAGTTTGGCAATACGTGAAATTGCAAGCATGTACCGCTGTGATCTGTCACTGCTCATTTCTAGTTATGAGATGGCATTGCTAGAGAATTATTTCAAGGTTCCTCAAAATATTTTGGCATATGTACCTTTTATGATGGATGAAATTTCAGCGAATACGCTGGAACATACGCCTACGTTTGCGGAGAGAAATCACTTTGTAACCATTGGTAGTTTTTTACATGCCCCCAATTGGGATTGTGTTCGGTACCTTAAAAGTGAAATCTGGCCAGAATTGCGCCAAAAAAATCCAAAGGCAGAAATGCATGTGTACGGTTCTTATCCCAATCAAAAAGCAATGCAGCTGCACAACCCAAAAGAACGATTTCTAATAAAAGGTTGGGCAAAAGACGCACATGAAGTTGTGAAAAATGCACGAGTTTGTTTAGCGCCATTGCGTTTTGGCGCAGGAATGAAAGGTAAATTGCTCGAAGCTATGGTTTGCGGAACACCCAGTGTAACCTCAGAAATAGGGTCAGAAGCAATGCATGCTGATTTGCCATGGAACGGTTTTATTGAAAATGAACAAGAAGATTTTGTGAACGCAGCCACCCAACTTTACAACAATGAGAATGTCTGGGTTCAGGCTCAGAAAAATGGAATTTCTATTGTCAACAAAGTGTATGCAAAGGAAAAAATAGGAAAGCAATTGGTTCAAAGAATAAAAGATGTTCACGGAGATCTCTCCGCACACAGAAGGCAGAATTTTACCGGTAGTATGTTGTTGCATCATTCCATGAAAAGCACAGAATACATGTCTCGATGGATTGTAGAAAAAAATAAAAATCACAAGGATTGAGAATGCAGTAATTTTCCTTCTTACAAGTCTTATTTCGCAAATACTTTCACAAGCCAAAGAATAAAGTACAAACCAATTCCTGTACCGAGGAATAGCGCAGCCAAAATAAAAAGTAGCCGAACTTGTTTTTCATGCAAACCTATCTTTTCACCAAGCCAGCCAGAAACTCCTAAAATCATTTTGCCATTCTTTTGAATTTTTTGGAAATTACTAAATTTTCACATCATGCAGTGTCAAATAACCAAACAACTGCTCCAAAAAGGCCACTTTTAACAGGGTTTTAAGAATTGATTTTCATTCGTGGTGGTACGGTTCGTTTTTTAAAATTGTGAACGCCCTGTACAACTGCTCTGTAAAAAATAGACGAATCATTTGATGTGAAAAAGTCATTTTAGACAAGGAGACTTTTCCTTGCGCTTTTTTGTAGACCTCCTCAGAAAAACCATAGGGGCCTCCAATAACAAAAACCAATTGCTTGATTCCAGAGTTCATTTTCTTTTGAAGGAAAGTTGAAAATTCAATAGACCGAAAATCTTTCCCTTTCTCGTCCAGAATGATCAGTTGGTCTCCTGCTTGCAATTTGTTTAACAGCAAGGAGCCCTCTTTTTCTTTTTGTTGTTTTTGAGTAAGGTTTTTGACATTTTTAATGTCAGGGATTAGGGTAAGCTCAAATTTGATGTAATGTTGCAAGCGCTCTGTGTACATCCCAATCAAAGTGTGCAAACTTTTATCATCTGTTTTGCCTATGGCAATGAGTTTTACTTTCATGCCTGCAAAGATAATTTTTTTTAGAAATGTAAAAGCTCTTTGGAAACAATCGAATAAATAGAAAAGAATCATTTTAAAAACTAAAGATAAAAAGGTATTTTTGACCCTTAAACTTAATTTTATGATCAGCGATTTACAGTTTGAAAAGGAATTGAATGGAATCATTGCCAATGCCATTCGGGAAGATGTCGGAGATGGAGACCACAGCTCCTTGGCATGCATTCCAGAGGGGGTTCAGGGGAAAGCGCAATTAATTGTAAAAGACAAAGGGATCATCGCAGGCGTAGTGTTTGCCATAGAAATATTTAAATATGTAGATCCAACTTTGAAAATCAAAGTTTTGATAAAAGACGGCGCAGAAGTCGCGCATGGAGATATAGTTTTGACGGTCCAAGGAAGTTCGCATTCGATATTAAAATCGGAGCGATTGGTTTTAAATGCGATGCAACGTATGAGTGCTATTGCAACAAAAACGAATTGCTTTACACAATTGTTGCAAGGAACAAAAACAAAAATACTTGACACTCGAAAAACGACACCAGGAATTCGTGCTATTGAAAAATGGGCAGTAAAGATTGGAGGAGGAGTAAACCATCGTTTCGCTTTGTACGACATGATCATGCTCAAGGACAATCATATTGATTTTGCGGGGGGCATTTCGCAAGCCATTGCGCTGACAAAAAAGTATTTGAAAGCAACAGGGAAAGATTTGAAAATTATTATCGAGGCCCGCAATCTTGAAGAAATTAGAGAAATTTTACGAGCTGATGGCATTCACAGAATTTTGATAGATAATTTCAGTTTTGAAGACACGCGAAAAGCAGTTGCGATGATCAATGGAAAATGTCAAACAGAATCTTCCGGAGGTATCAATGAAGAGACATTGCGGAAATATGCAGAATGCGGTGTGGATTATATTTCCTCTGGAGCATTGACACACAGCATTTACAATATGGATTTGAGTTTAAAGGCGTGCGAATAAAATATTTGTTTTAACTTGTGCAACACAATTCATGGCAACAAACAAAACCATTTCAAAGCTCACTGCAATTCAAGACTTCGGGAAGCGTATCAAAATCCCTGGTTTGGAAGGCATGTCATTTTACGATCTTTTGCACATGTATGTTCTTGGGATTGTACGTGGCGCACTGACAGCAAGAGCAGGAGGGATCTCCTATAGTTTTTTTATGGCTGTTTTTCCTTTCATGCTGTTCATGTTGACTTTGATTCCCTACATTCCTATTGAGGGCTTTCAAGAAAATTTCATGAATTTGATCGCAGAGGCCTTTCCTCCCAAAACATACGAAGCTGTGGTGCCTGTATTTGAAGACATTGCGCAAAACAAGTATGGAGGTCTTCTTTCTTTTGGTTTTTTCGTTTCTATTTTTCTGATGACCAATGGGGTCAATGCAGTTTTTGGAGGGTTTGAGTACTCCTACCATGTCACTGAGGTGCGCGGAGTTGTAAGAGCCTACGTGATATCCTTGGGAACCTCTCTTTTGATGTCCTTCTTTTTGATTCTTACAGTAGCGGTGACAATTTTGTTTAAATTTGGATTGGATTTTTTGATCCTCAAAGGATGGTTGAGTGAAACGTTTTTGTGGTTGGAGAATGTTCGCTACCTGTTTTTTATATTCATGATTTTTACAACAGTATCGCTTCTTTATTATTTCGGAACCAAAGAAGGCAAGCAATCTTCATTCTTTTCAGCAGGAGCTGTTTTGACAACCCTATTGTCTTTTGTCACCTTTTATATCTTTGGAGTATATGTCTTAAAGTTTGCGAAATACAACGAGCTTTATGGTTCGATCGGTACCCTCTTGGTACTCATGCTTTTCATTTGGCTGAATTCCATAATTCTATTGTTGGGATTTGAGTTAAATGCGAGCATGACTCAATTGAAAAAAGAACACAAAAAGAACCGGCTCTAAGCAGTGCTTTGATGCGCTTAAGAATCAATCAATCCTCTTGTTATAATGAAAGTGATTTTCCCCAATATTTTGTGAAAGATTCCGTTCGAAAATTTACGAAAACGATATAGAAAGCGCAAAGGAGATTCAGATAGAATTGTTAAATTCATAATGATTTATCTATTTTTATAATTATTTTTCATGAAATATTGTGCTTCAACTGTTTTTAAGAAAAATAGTTCCTTTTTTCTCCAAATAGACTGAACTATCTGTAAAAAAGGTTTTGGAACAGTATGCCGGCTTGTTTTTGGTTAATTTAGTACCCGACAAATAAATGGTTCAGAGTCTTTGAAAAAAGATGCCATTTTTACGTATTAAAAATTAATTTTAAACTACCCAAAAATATGAAAATAGGCATATTGAAGGAGACCCAAAAAGGAGAGAAACGTGTTGCCATGTCACCGAACATTGCAAAACAACTTATTTCCAAAGGTTTTGAAGTTCTTGTTGAAGAAAATGCAGGAAAAAATTCATCTTACAAAAACACGGATTATACAGAAGTCAATGCCGCTGTTGAGCAAAGAGATGTTGTTTTCCATGAGGCCGATGTGTTGGTGAAAATCAATCCTTTCGACGAAGAAGATTTGAAATTGGTGAACAAAGGTAAAATTTTGATGAGTCAGCTGTTCCACTTGTCCAGTCCAAAATTGATCCAATCTATCGCTGAAAAAGGAGCCACTGCATTCTCAATGGATGCCGTACCGAGAATCTCAAGGGCACAAGACATGGACGTGTTGAGTTCGCAAAGCAACTTGGCCGGTTACAAAGCAGTGATTCTGGGAGCGAATGAAATGACAAAAATATTTCCCTTGATGATGACCGCTGCAGGTACAATCACTCCTTCTAAAGTTCTTATTTACGGTGTTGGCGTAGCAGGTTTGCAAGCCATCGCAACTGCGAAACGCCTAGGGGCCGTTGTAGAGGCGACAGACATACGTCCCGAAACAAAAGAACAGGCAGAATCGTTAGGCGCCAAATTCATTCAAGTAGAGAGTGAGGGTGAGGTGTCGGAAGGTGGCTATGCCAAAGAAGCTTCGGAGGACTATGCCAAACGTCAAAAAGAAGCAGTAGACAAATCTTTGTTTCAAGCTGATTTGGTAATCACCACAGCAAACATTCCAGGAAGAAAAGCACCGGTTTTGATTACCGGGGAACAAGTTTCTCAAATGAAGAATGGCGCTGTAATTGTTGATTTGGCTGCTGCACAAGGAGGAAACTGTGAAGTAAGTAAAATGAATAAAACAGTCGTGAAAAATGGTGTCAAAGTCATTGGAACAACAATTGCCCCAGAAAGTGTTTCTACGAACGCAAGTGAGCTGTACGCAAAGAACATGTACAACTTCATCATGCATTTGACAGAAGAAAACCAGTTCAAGTGGGAATTGGAAGAAGAGATTACGGACGGGACACTCATCGTGAAAGACGGTGAAATTAGAAAACATTAAAAGACAATAATTATGAAGGAATTGATTGAATTTATAAGTGAAAATCTTCAGATTACCTATGTCCTAATTTTGGCAACATTTGTGGGTATCGAAGTAATCAAAAGCATCCCAGCTGTGCTACACACGCCTTTGATGTCAGGTGCAAATGCCTTGAGTGGTGTGGTCATTGTAGGCGCAATTTTAGTAATGTTGAATGCCGATCCAGAGGATTATATTTCTCTAACACTTGGTTTTGTTGCCGTAGTATTGGGTATCATTAATGTAGTGGGTGGTTTCGCTGTGACAAACAGAATGCTGCAAATGTTTAAAAAGAAAAAATAACAGTGTAAAGTATTGAATTCAAATTCAAAAGACTTTCATAAAAATACAATTATATGGATATTTTATTAAGTATTATTTATCTCATTGCAACAGTGAGCTTCATCGTTGGATTAAAGTTGTTAGGGCATCCTGAAACCGCAAAGAAAGGGAATTCAATGGCGGCATTAGGAATGGGGTTGGCAATTCTAGCAGCGATTTTCTTGTCAAAACAAAACGTACCCAATATCAATTATGTCTTAATCGCATTGGCGCTTCTTGTAGGAGGTGTGATTGGGTGGTTGATCGCAATCAAAGTGGAAATGACAAAAATGCCAGAATTGGTTTCCTTGTTCAACGGTTTTGGGGGAGCAAGTGCTGCTTTGATTGGTTTGGTGGAATTTGGAAACATAACAACGAATTCCGATGCGACGATTGTAGCAACAATCATTTCAGGAGTGGTAATTGGAGCCATTACTTTTTCAGGAAGTTTGGTTGCTTGGGGAAAATTAAACGGTTCTCTTAAAAGTGTTGTGAAATTGCCCCAGTACAATATCATCAACAATCTATTTATTCTAGGAATCATCGCTTTTTCAGTTTATTTGGTGGTTGCCGGCGTTGGAAATCCAATAATCGCATACGCTTTATTGCTGTTAGGTTTGGCATACGGAGTATTGTTTGTATTGCCAATTGGAGGCGCAGACATGCCAGTAGTGATTTCCTTGTTGAATTCTTTGACCGGTATTGCTGCTGCTATTACAGGGGTACTTTACGACAACATGGTCATGTTGGTAGGAGGTATTTTGGTAGGTTCTGCAGGAATTATTTTAACGGTTGCAATGTGCAAGGCGATGAACAGAACTTTGGGTTCTGTAATTTTTGGAAACTTTGGAGGTGCCGCAGTTGCGGAAGGAGTGAACAAAAATTTGGGAACGATTACCAACACAACAGCGAGTGATTCTGCCATTATGATGAATTATGCGACGAATGTAATTATTGTACCAGGCTACGGTTTGGCTGTGGCGCAAGCACAGCATGTTATTCACGAATTGGAAGAATTACTGACTGCCAAAGGAGTGAATGTGAAATATGCCATTCATCCCGTAGCGGGACGGATGCCAGGACACATGAATGTGCTCTTAGCAGAATCCAATGTCGATTATAGTTTGTTGGTTGAAATGGACGATATCAATCCACAATTCAACAATACAGATGTGGTGCTGGTAGTAGGAGCAAATGATGTTGTAAATCCTGCAGCGCACAACGATCCAGCCAGCCCGATTTTTGGAATGCCAATTTTAGACGTGGAAAATGCCAAACATATTATTGTGAATAAACGTAGCATGAATGCGGGATACGCTGGAATCGAAAACGAATTGTTTTACAACTCAAAAACGTCCATGTTGTTTGGAGACGCGAAAGCAGCGCTTACTGAATTGGTGAGCGAGTTGAAAGGAATGTAAAATCATGGATAGAACAAATTTGGAAGCCTGACAGGTCTGAAAAGACGGTCAGGTTTCTTTCTTTTTAATGAAATGAAAACTGGAAAAATTAAGCAAGAACTTGGTGCTAAAAAGCAGTTTTTTTCAGATATTTGTACTTATTTTAGAACTCATGGCACAAAAACCATCCATACCAAAAGGTACCAGAGATTTTTCTCCAGTTGAAGTCGCAAAACGTGACTATATTTTTGGGATCATCCAAGAAGTTTTTCAAACATTCGGTTTTCAACCCATTGAGACGCCTTCTTTCGAAAATGCATCTACATTGATGGGGAAGTATGGAGAAGAAGGAGATCGCTTGATCTTCAAAATTTTGAATTCTGGAGATTTTTTAAAGAAAGTAGACGGCAATTTTTTGGCGGATAAAAACAGCAAACAACTTACTTCACAGATTTCAGAGAAAGCATTGCGTTATGATTTGACCGTGCCTTTTGCACGTTATGTGGTGCAACGTCAAAATGAATTGAATTTTCCGTTCAAACGTTTTCAGATCCAACCGGTCTGGCGTGCAGACCGTCCTCAAAAAGGAAGATTTCGTGAATTTTATCAATGTGATGCTGATGTTGTTGGAAGCAAATCGTTGTGGCAAGAGGTAGAGTTTGTTCAGTTGTATGACACGGCATTTTCAAAACTGAAACTTTCAGGGACAACTATTAAAATAAACAATCGAAAAATTCTTTCTGGAATTGCGGAGGTTATGGGTGCCAAAGAGCAATTGATTGCTTTTACAGTTGCGTTGGACAAATTGGATAAAATTGGCAAGGAAGGAGTCGTCAAAGAAATGACAGAAAAAGGGATTTCGAAAGAAGCTATCGAAAAACTAAGTCCTTTGTTTTCTTTTTCGGGTAGCAATGCAGAGAAGCTTGGGCAACTTTCAGAAATGCTGAAAGACTCTCAAGAAGGATTGGAAGGAGTTCAAGAATTGAAGTTTGTTATAGACACGGTTGATGAGCTTGGATTGCAAACGACACGTCTGCAACTCGACGTGACATTGGCAAGAGGGTTGAATTATTATACAGGAGCTATTTTTGAGGTAGCAGCGCCAGAAGGAGTAAAGATGGGGTCTATCGGTGGTGGTGGAAGGTACGATGATTTGACAGGAATTTTTGGGCTCAAAAATATGAGCGGGGTTGGAATTTCTTTTGGACTGGATAGGATCTATTTGGTTTTGGAAGAATTGGATTTGTTTGAAGAGGTTTTGCAGCCAGAGCCAAAAGTGATGTTTGTGAATTTCGGCACAAAAGAAGCCCTCTATTGCTTCAAAGCTTTGAAAATTTTGCGTGAAGCAGGCGTCCGATCGGAAGTCTATCCTGATAGTGCTAAGATGAAGAAACAAATGAACTACGCAAACAATAGAAACATACCTTATGTAGTTATGGTGGGGTCGAATGAAATAGAAAAAAATACGTTTACATTAAAAAATATGCAAAACGGAACACAGCAAGAGTGCGATTTGAAAGAATTGCTTCAAGTGGTGATTAATTCGTAAATTTGCCAAATAGATACAACAATCATGTTTGAAGGAAAAAACGGGAAAAGTTACAAAGACATAGATGAAATAGGAGAAAATCATATCGGTACTTCGGCAAAAACACCGCTTAGACCCGATGCTTTTGTTTTGTCTGATGAAGAAAAAATTGAACGCATTCAAGAGAGTGTTACAGATATTTTGACCACTTTAGGAATGGATCTGAACGATGACAGTCTTGGTGGGACGCCAAAAAGAGTAGCCAAGGCATTTGTAAAGGAGCTGTTTGGAGGTTTGAACCCAAAGAATAGACCGGAATTGTCTACGTTTAAAAATACTTACAAATACGGTGAAATGCTCGTCGAAAAAAACATTGTTGTTTATTCTACATGTGAGCACCATCTTTTGCCAATTGTTGGGCGTGCGCACGTAGCTTATATTTCAAAAGGCAGTGTGATCGGTTTGTCAAAAATGAATCGTATTGTAGAGCACTTTGCCAAACGACCACAGGTGCAAGAAAGATTGACCATGCAAGTGGTGCAAGCCCTTCAAGAAGCTTTGGGTACGCAAGACGTTGCTTGTGTCATTGATGCGAAACATCTTTGTGTAAACTCACGAGGAATAAAAGATATCGAGAGTAGCACGGTAACTGCTGAATACGGAGGTGTCTTCAAAACCCAAGAAACCAAGCGTGAATTTTTGGATTATATCAAACTAGAGACAAACGTCTAAGAACAATCTTTTTCAGCGTTTCAAAAATCGCTATGGAATGTTCAAGTATTTGTGCGTCTGTATAGAGATTTGCCATTGCGGGTGTTTCATTGCGTATTCAATAATTTGAGGAGCCATTTTCTCTTTTTTACTCCATTCCGGTTGAAGGTACAGTTTGCACTTTTTAGAAACCTTTGCAGCTTCTTGCTCCGCAAACAAAAAATCGTCTGCGTTGTGAATGATCATTTTCAACTCGTCCGCATGCGGGTAAATTTCGTTCAGGGGCAATTTTGTTTTTTTAGGAGACAGACAAATCCAATTCCAGTGGCCTGAAAGTTGGTAGGCCCCAGATGTTTCTATATGTGTTTTAAGTCCTGCAGAATTTAGTTCTCTTGTGATGTAATCCATAGACCACATAAGAGGCTCTCCGCCAGTAACTACCACAGTTTTTGCATGTGCTTTTGCGTTCGCAACAATGGTGTCAGTCAAAGTAGGAGGGTGCGTGTTCGCGTCCCAACTTTCCTTAACATCACACCAATGACAACCTACATCGCAACCACCTATTCTTACAAAGTAAGCGGCCGTGCCCGTATGTCCACCTTCACCCTGAATGGTATAGAATTCTTCCATCAGAGGAAGCATTTTTCCTTCTTTTATCAATAAGTTGGTTTCTGTACGAAGCATCAAAATAATTTTTGCCAAAGATACGATAAGCAAACTGTTTTTTGAGGATGCTTTTTTAACTTTATTTCTATTTTATTTTTAAGGAGATTTCCATTAAGTTTACATTCGGGAAAAAATAAATAAAATGAGAAGTATACGTTTGTCCTTGTGGAGTATTGTGATCTGTTTTTTAAGCTATTCTTGCTCTAAAACCAATGATTTTTTGATTGCGAACAATCAAGTAGGGAAATTGACTTCCAGCACCACTGTGATGGAAATTGAAGCACTTTTCAAAAACGACTCTGTTGTAAAGCGTTTGAGTGAGGGGGTACTGGGTTTTCAAGGAGCGTATATGCAAGAAGATGACAAATATTTGATTTATGCTGATGACGGGAAACATCTTTTGACAATAACACCAAGAGAACCGCTAGATTCTTTGTCAACGATTCGCTTCGTAGATATTTATGACGAGCGTTACAAAACAAAGAACGGTATTGGGTTGAGTAGCACTTTCGAAGAAATCAATCTTTGGACTACGATTGACAAAATTGAAACAACATTTACAAAAGCAACCTTGTATTTAAAGGCTTTAAATGCTACCATGACGTTGAATAAAAAAGATTTGGGAATTCGATCTCTTAAAACAGTAGATGTCGTTCCTGAGCAAATACCAAATTTGGTCAAACCTGCTTCTTTTGTGTTGTGGTTTGAATGATAAATGCACACGTGTGTGGTAACCTTGTGCACGGGTTCAATCCAAAACTTTCATTTTTATGGCTATGTTTTTTCTTGGCCATTCATCAGAATCGATATCTTCTGCTGCAATCTTGTCAATGACATCAATTCCTTTTAGGATTTCACCAAAAACAGTGTGCTCAAAATTCAAATGCGCTTGTTCCTTTTTAGATTGGATAAAATAGAATTCAAAAGGGGAGGATTTTTTTTCTGGATTGTATTCCCAATCCCTTGCTGCGGCTAGAGCTCCCCGTTTGTGGGTTCGGTTTGCTCTAAATTCGGCAGGAATCAAATAGTTGTTCAACTGCGTTCTGAATGCGGTCGTACTCTCCTTGTCGGAATTCCCTCCTTGTACAATAAAATTGGGCACAACTCTGTAAAAGCAAGTCGTGTTAAAATACCCGTGCTTAACAAGGTAAATAAAACTCGCTCTGTGCAAAGGAGTGTTTTTGTACAGTAGAATGGTAATATTCCCAAGTCGTGTAGTTAAAAGAACTTTTGTTTCTTTATTTTTCTTTCCATAATTTTTGAAAAACGATGCGCAATTTTCTGTGGTAATGGTGTCGTTGGTGTACTGTTTTTTTTTCTTTTTGACGTCTTTTTTTAGGACAGCTGTTTGTATTTCAGGAGGAACAATCTTTTTTTTTGGCGCTTCTTTTGTAGAACACGCTACAAGGAAACAAAGTAAAATATATAGTTTTTTAGGATTCAAATGTATGTACTTACGTTTTACAATAGGCCGCTGTAAAGGCTCTTAATAATACCGTCAGAAAGTCCGACTTTAGGAACATAAATTTTCTTTGCCCCAGACCATTTCATGGCAGAAAGGTATATTTTAGTTGCAGGGACAATCACATCAGCCCGGTCAGGATTCAACCCAAGTTCTGAGATACGGTCATTGTAAGACATTTTTTTCAAGAACTGATAATGCGCTTTCATATAAATCAGCGAGAGTGGTTTTTCTGGAGCCTGTCTCGACATTTTAAAAATTTTATTGATATTTCCTCCAGAACCGATCAGTACAATCTTTTTTAGATCTTGTGTGTTTATGCGGATCCATGCTTGAATTTCTTTCCAGGTCTTTTTATTGCTAATTTCTTTGTTTAACAATCTCACAGTGCCAATGTTAAATGATTTTGAGGCGATGATCTTTCCTTTTGAAAAAACTGTAAATTCTGTACTTCCGCCACCTACATCGACATACAAATAGGACTTGTTTCCTTCAATAAATTCGGAAAGATCGGTGGAGGCAATAATTTGGGCTTCCTTTGTGCCATTGATAATTTCAATATCAATCCCTGATTTTTCCTTTATCGAATGTGTCAGTTCCTTGCCGTTTTTGGCATTTCTCATGGCAGACGTAGCACAGGCCTTGTACTTTTCAACGCCATGCACTTTCATAAGCAATTGAAATGCTTTCATAGCGTCTATCATTCGGCCATAATTTTCTTCAGAAATAATTCCGGAATTGAAAGAATCGGCGCCCAAACGAATGGGAACACGAACAAATGCAGATTTTTTAAATTTGGGATTTTCTTTTTCCTTTAGTACCACATTGCATATCAAAAGACGGATGGCATTCGATCCTATGTCAATGGCTCCGTATTTTTTGATTTCGATCAAACTGCAAAGAATTTGTTATTTGTGAAATTTTGGAAACTCTTTCAAAATTGTAGTGCCTTTTTTGATGCTTTTCCAATGGTTGTTTTCAAATTGAATTCCGATGATGCCGCAAGTGGGTACATGTGCGATGCTTTCACTTCCAAATTTATTCACAAAATCGTTGATGCCGTGGTCATGGCTAAATACAATCGCTGAATCAAATTCATCGTCCAAAGCCTTGATGGTCTTTACCAAATAACCGTCACTAAAGTTGTACAAAGATTTGTTGATTTTTAAGCGCGACAGAGGAAATCCAAAATTATTACAAAAAACAACAGCTGTTGACAAAGCTCTTATGGCACTACTGGTGATAAAAGCATCGGGTTTGAGTATTTTTTCTTTGAGTATAGAAGACACTAGATAAGCGTCATTGATTCCTCTTTTTTTTAAAGGGCGGTCCATGTCTTTGATTCCTTGGTATTCCCAAGACGACTTGGCGTGCCGAACAATATAAATCGTTTTCATTTAATTTATTAGATATAATCAAAGATAGCGAAAGCTAAAAGAATTTGAAATTTTTTTTAAAATAAAAGCAGAAAGAAAACATCAAGGTCATTATGGGGCCAATCGATCAATTTTCCAGCCAAAGTCTTCTTGTAAGGTGTAGCGAATTCTATCATGCAATCGATTGTCTCTTCCTTGCCAAAATTCAATGGAAATAGGTTTTACTAGGTAGCCGCCCCAATGCTTTGGTCGCGGAATGTCTTTGTGCTGGTACTTGTTCTCCAGGTCTATTAAATTGTCTTCTAAAACCTCTCTTGTTGCGATCACTGCACTCTGGTTGGACGCCCAAGCTCCCAATTTACTACCATCCGGCCGTGAATTGAAATAGTCATCGGATAAATTGTCTGCAATTTTTTCTGCAGTTCCTTTGATAATTGCCTGTTGTTCTGATCCTTGCCAAAAAAACGACAAGCAAACATTTGGATTGTTTGCAATAGCGCTTCCTTTTTCACTGAGGTAGTTGGTGTAGAAAACGAAGCCTTCCGACGTAATTTTTTTCAACAAAACAACCCTACTTTTTGGAAAGGAATCACGACCTATGGTCGATAAGGTCATGGCATTTGGTTCTTCAGTGCTGCCAAATTTTTCTACGTCTGAAAACCATTCTTGAAACAATTCCATCGGGTTTTTAGGGACGGTAGCTTTTGAAAGTTCGCCTTTTTTATAGGATTTTCTGTAGTCACTCAAGTCTTTTTCCATAACTCAAAATTAAGCATTATTCTTTGATTTTTTTGTTTTTTTACGCGCAAAATACAGTCCTAGAAACATAAACAACCCGTTGAAGATTAACAATTCATATCCAAAAACATAACCGTTCAAAAGAGCAGGTGCATTGCTGTGCAGTAGCCAGGTGAAAACCACAGACAAGAAAGCCACGAGTGGCGTTCTTTTTTCGTGTATTTGGTATTTTGTAAAGATTCCAAAGGCGAACAATCCCAATAAAGGGCCATATGTGTAAGAGGCCACTGTGAGCAGGCTATTGATCACATTGTCACTCAAGACATGTTTGAACAAGATGATCACCAATACAAGAAGCAGTGATACACAAACATGCACTATTTTTCGAGTTCTTTTTTGTACGACTGATGCTTTGCTTGTGAAATTTAAAAAATCAAAACAAAAGGAAGTAGTCAGAGAAGTCAATGCGCTGTCGGCACTGGAGTAGGCTGCAGCAATAAGTCCGAGTACAAATGTAATGGCAAGGGGTGCTCCGAGTTCATGGTTCAATGCAATTTCGGGGAAAAGCAGATCTGTTTTCGCTTGACCATTTAAAAACGGAACTTCAATATGGTTTTGTGCTGCATACACAAACAACAATGCGCCAAGAAAAAGAAAAACAAAATTGACAACAATCAAAACAACACCCAAAGAAATAATGTTCCATTGAGCTTCTTTTACATTGCGACAAGTGAGGTTCTTCTGCATCATGTCTTGGTCTAAACCTGTCATGGCTATGGCAATAAACATTCCGCCTAAAAAAGATTTCAACCAATACTTTTTGTCTAAGAAATCTTCGTTGAAAAAAATCTTTGTATACTTGTCTAAGATATTTGATTCATAAATATTTATTTCATTTAAACTAAAGTAATTGTTTAAGGTATAAATTGCTATGATAACCGCGAAAATCATAAAAAATGTTTGCAAAGTATCTGTCCATACAATGGTTTTGATCCCACCTTTAAAAGTATACACCCAAATCAGTAAAATAGAAAGGACAACGGTCAGCTCGAAAGGAATATTCCAGCGGTCAAAAATAAAATACTGCAATACGGTGGCCACCAAAAACAAACGAAATGCAGCACCAAGAACTCTTGAAACAAAAAAGAAAAAGGCACCCGTTTTATGACTGATAGATCCAAAGCGAATGTTTAAATATTCATAAATTGAAGTGATGTTCAATTTGTAATAAATGGGAAGTAGCAAATAAGCAATCACAAGGTATCCAAAAAAATAACCGATGACAATTTGCAAATAGCTAAATTGGCTTTCCTGCACCCATCCAGGGACAGAAATGAAGGTAACCCCCGAGAGTGAAGCCCCAATCATTCCAAAAGCAACAACATACCAAGGAGATTTTTTATTCGCTTTGAAAAAATCCTGATTGGAATCTTTTTTGCCCGTAAAATAAGAAATTGACAACAACAACGAAAAATACACTGCTATGATCACTAAAATTTGAACTGCCTGCATAAAGTTTTAAAATCAAGATGAAACCAAAAAGAAACAAAGATACAATTTGATTTCCGATCAAGTTTCTAAAAAATCTCAAACAATTGTGCGAGCACAGGGCAGTTCAGATACCTGCATAGAACAGCGGATCGGCTACTTATTTCGTCTGGAAACCAATAAAACAGAAATTGGGCGTGTTTATAATAAATTGACAGAGCACTCAAAAATAAAACAATCAAAGAAGATAAAACCCGCATTATTGTTACATTTGTGCTATGAATTTTTCCTCAAAACTATTAGAAAGTGCTGTCAATGAAGTTTCCAACCTTCCTGGGATTGGAAAACAAACGGCATTGCGCTTGGTATTGCATCTGTTAAAAAGACCCAAAAGCCACACAAACCATTTGACCAATGCTTTGAACAATTTGGTGGAGGAAGTGAAGTTGTGTAAGAGCTGTCACAACATTTCTGATACAGACTTGTGCGAAATTTGTGTAAGTCCCAAGCGCAGCAGTGAAGTAGTCTGTGTTGTGGAAGATATTAGAGATGTCATGGCGATTGAGAACACGGTACAATTCAAAGGGCTGTACCATGTATTGGGAGGTAAAATATCACCAATGGAAGGCATCGGACCTCACAATCTAACGATTGACAGTTTGATAAATAAAGTCAAACAAGGCGCTGTAAAAGAATTGATTCTAGCATTGAGCTCCACAATGGAGGGGGATACCACTAATTTTTACATTTACAAACAACTGCAAAATGAAAAAGTTACCATCTCTACAATTGCAAGAGGTATTTCAGTGGGGGATGAGTTGCAGTACACAGACGAAGTCACTTTGGGGAGAAGTATTGCCAACCGAATTCCTTTTGAAAAATCATTGAAATTTTAAATGCATAAAGACAATAAAGAAAGAACAAATTGTTTTCATTGTCGTAATTCAAATTATTAGCAAAGCCGATACATGAAATTATCCATCGTCATTGTCAATTATAATGTCCGTTATTTCTTAGAACTTTGTTTGTTGAGCGTGCAGAAAGCATCTGAGAATATTGCGTCAGAAATCATTGTCGTAGACAATTCGTCTACAGATGGCAGCTGTGAAATGCTGGCGCAAAATTATCCTGAAGTACACCTCATTCAAAATAAGGAAAATGTCGGTTTTTCAAAAGCCAACAATCAAGGAGTTTCCCTCGCAAAAGGGGAGTACGTTTTGATTTTAAATCCGGACACAGTTGTGTCAGAAACGACGTTTGATAAGATTTTAGAGTTTGCGGATCAAAATAAAAACCTAGGTGTCGTTGGGGTGCAATTGGTAGACGGAGCAGGAATGTTCTTGCCAGAAAGTAAAAGAGGAGTCCCAACACTAAAGGCAACTTTTTGCAAATTGACAGGATTCAATGCAAAAAAAGGAACCTATTACAACCATGACTTAGACAAAGACCAAAACGGACAAGCTGAAATACTCGTAGGTGCTTTTATGTTGTTGAAAAAGAACGTTTACGAAGGGATCGGTGGTTTTGACGAAGACTATTTTATGTACGGAGAAGATATCGATTTGAGTTACAAACTTTTGAAAGAGGGTTATCAAAATTATTATTTTGGACAAACAAAAGCCATTCACTTTAAAGGAGAATCTACACGCAAAGATGTTCGTTACCTCAAACATTTTCATGGCGCGATGGAAATTTTTTACAAAAAACATTTCAACACCCATTTGACAAGCAGACTTTTTATGAAACTGGGCAGTAAGTTGTGGTTTTTTATGAAATACATTCAACTGACCGAGACACCAATTCTTTTGAAAGAACCGAAGCACATACTGTATGTGGGAGAACGAAAAATATCTTTGGAAAAGCAAATGAAAAAATCTTTGGAGTTCATACGTTTTCTCTCCTCCAACCAAATCAAAGCCTACATCGAACAAAACGACATCAAAGAAGTTTGGTTTGACGAGAGCTCCTTGTCTTTTGAAAAAATAATCGAGATGATCACGATGCTGCCTTCAGAAAAGTGTATTTACAAAATACATCCAAAAGGAAAAAACTTTGTCATTGGTAGCAATTCCTCAGATGGAAGAGGTGAAATTATTGGTTTGACGAATTGACATCTTTTTCTGAAGTGTCCCAATTTTTTTTGGCCCGTGTCATTTTGTATAGCTTGATAAAGAACAAGAGGACAAAAGCAAAGATAAAGAGTCCCACAAGCCCCCATATCCAATTGATTCCATTTTGCAATTCTACTAAAAAAACAACCGCAAAAAGTATGATGGTGGCTCCTTCGTTCCAAATTCTCAATTTAGCAGCACTGTATTTTATAATATCATTTTGCAATTGACGATAGATACACTGGCAACCCCATTGGTACAAATACAACAGAAAAACAAAAGACAGTTTGATCCACATCCAAGGTTGAGTTAGAAATTCCGGTAATAAATAAAGCATTACAACGGCAAATAAACTTGCCAATATTGCAGAAGGCCATGTGATGATGTACCACAACCTCTTGCTCATAATCTTGTATTGATTTTGTAAAATACGCTTTGCAGGCTCCGGTTTGTTTTCTGCCTCAACATGGTAAACAAACAAACGCACAATATAGAAAAGTCCAGCAAACCAAGTGATTACAAAAATAATATGCAAAGCTTTGATATAATATAAATAGTGCATCTTGAAAGAATTAGTGGGCTCAAAAATTAATCCTAACAAAGCTATTAAATAAATCCATAACGGCGTCTAATTTTCTCTAAAATTGGGTCAAAATTCAAACTTTCGAATTATAGCTGAATGTTTTTAAATTCCCTTTCAGACTAGCAGACTTTCGATTATCTTTGTCGACTATGAAGTTTGAAATAAAATCCAAGGATCCACAAAGCAAAGCAAGGGCAGGCGTCATGACGACCGACCATGGTGTTATAGAAACCCCAATATTTATGCCCGTCGGTACAATGGGGACCGTCAAAGGGGTGCATCAAAGAGAGCTCAAAGAAGAGATCAATCCAGACATTATTCTTGGCAATACTTATCACCTGTATTTGCGACCGAAAACCCCCATTCTAGAAAAGGCAGGAGGACTACACAAATTCATGAACTGGGACCGACCGATTTTAACAGACAGTGGCGGGTATCAAGTATATTCTCTTTCTGGAAGACGAAAAATAAAGGAAGCGGGTGTCAATTTCAAAAGTCATATCGACGGATCCATGCACTTCTTTTCACCTGAAAATGTTATGGAGATCCAGCGCACGATAGGAGCAGATATTATCATGGCCTTCGACGAATGTACGCCCTACCCATGTGATTTTAAATATGCAAGAAGATCCATGCACATGACACATCGATGGCTGGATCGGTGTATGAATCATTTGGAGAAGTTGCCATACAAATACGGCTACAGTCAAACCTTTTTTCCGATTGTTCAAGGAAGTACCTACAAAGATTTGAGAAAACAGTCTGCTGAATATATTGCCAGTGTAGAAGCTGAAGGAAATGCCATTGGTGGGCTTTCTGTAGGAGAACCTGCAGAGGAAATGTATGCCATGACCGATGTGGTTTGTAGTGTGCTACCTGAAGACAAGCCGCGGTATTTAATGGGCGTTGGAACTCCCATCAATATACTCGAAAACATCGCTTTGGGCGTGGATATGTTTGATTGTGTGATGCCCACGAGAAATGCACGAAACGGGATGTTGTTTACCTCTCAAGGAAGTATCAATATCAAAAATAAAAAGTGGGAAGACGACTTTTCAGCCATCGACGACATGAACATTACATGGGTAGATACGGCGTACTCAAAGGCCTATCTGAGACATTTGTTTGCTTCCAATGAAATGTTGGGAAAACAAATAGCAACCATCCACAATTTGGGCTTTTATTTGTGGCTCACAAGGGAGGCAAGAAAACACATTTTAGCAGGAGACTTTGCAGCTTGGAAAAACAAAATGGTCAAACAAATGGCCAATAGATTGTAAATTCAATTTTCAACACTCAAACCAACAGATTGAGAATTTTAGACAAATACATATTAAAAAAATATTTAGGATCTTTTGTGTTTACACTTTTTATCTTGATTCCAATTGCAATTGCAATTGATGTCTCTGAAAAGATCGATAAATTTTTGCGCCATACAAATTTATCATTCGGGGAAATTGTGGAAGACTATTATGTCAACTTTATCATATATTACGCCAATACATTCATGCCATTGGCTTTGTTTATTGCCGTTATATTTTTCACGTCAAAGCTTTCCAACAATACAGAAATCATTGCCATAAACAGCGCGAGCATCTCTTTCACAAGATTCTTAAGGCCCTATATGATTGGTGCAACCGTCGTAACAATATTTGCCTTAGGCATGAATCATTTTGTTGTTCCTAATGGCAACAAAACACTCACAAAATTTGAAAAAAAGTACATCAAAAAGAAAAAGAATTCCCAACAGTCCTATGTAAAAGAGTTTAGCATGAGATTGGGAGAAGGAAGATTTGTGTACGTTCAAAATTTTGGGTTGAGAACAAATCGAGGATACGATTTTTCGTACGAAGAATACGATGGGTTGAAATTGAAATATCGATTGACAGCTGACGAAGTGAAGTGGAACCAAAGAGACAGTACTTTTTCTTTGTCAAAATTCACGAAAAGAAGAATACTTGAAAAATACGATATCATACAAAACGGAAGGAAATTTGACACCATCTTTGATTTTTCTCCAAAAGATTTTTTGTACATAGACTATCTTTCCAAAGAAATGCCATCAGGAGAATTGTATCGGTTTATTCAAGCTTCGAGGGAAAGAGGTGTCAAGAATCTAAATGCTTACGAAGTCGAGTTGTACAAAAGAACAAGCCTGCCGCTATCGTCTTTTATTTTAACAATGATAGCAGTTTGCTTGGCGTTTCGTAAAAAAAGAGGAGGAGTGGGAGTCAATATGGCCGTAGGGATTGGATTGATGTTTTTGTACGTGTTTTTCATGAAAATATCAGAAGTATTGGGTGCGGTTGCTGGAAACAATACGGTTCTCATGGTATGGATGCCAAATTTCATGTTTGGTGTTCTAGCAGTATATCTCTATGTGCGCTCAAAAAAATAAAAGAATTGATTTGATACATTCCTGAAGTTAGTATATTTGCAACGTTAAAATGAAACAGAATATGGAATATTTAGATTTTGAATTGCCTATCAAAGAATTGAAAGACCAATTGAACAAATGCCAACAGATAGGAGAAGAGAGCGAAGTTGATGTTACGGATACTTGCCAAAATTTATCTGAGAAATTAAAAGAGACCAAGAAAACCATATATGAAAATCTCAATCCCTGGCAACGAGTGCAATTGTCAAGGCATCCAAACAGACCGTATACACTGGATTATGTCAAAGCTTTGGCTGGAGATACCTTTATAGAATTGCACGGAGACAGAAATGTCAAAGACGACAAAGCGATTATTGGAGGTCTCGGTAAAATTGGGGACCAATCTTTCATGTTCATCGGGCAACAAAAAGGATACAATACCAAAACGCGTCAATATCGAAATTTTGGAATGGCAAATCCAGAAGGCTATCGTAAGGCATTGCGTTTGATGCGTATGGCCGAAAAATTTGACATTCCCGTTTTGACTTTTGTAGATACGCCAGGAGCCTATCCCGGTTTGGAAGCAGAAGAACGTGGGCAAGGAGAAGCCATTGCACGTAATATTTTTGAAATGTGTATTTTAAAAGTTCCTATCATTACGATTATCATAGGAGAGGGCGCTTCAGGAGGTGCCTTGGGTATTGGTGTAGGAGATCGTGTAATGATGATGGAAAACTCTTGGTATTCTGTGATATCACCTGAAAACTGCTCTTCTATCTTGTGGAGAAGCTGGGATTATAAAATAGAGGCCGCCTCTGCATTGAAATTGACGTCCAAGGACATGCAAGGTCTCAATCTAGTAGATGGAGTAATACGTGAGCCATTAGGAGGTGCTCATTCGGACAGAGAAACTACTTTCGAAATCGTTCGAAAGACGGTTGTAGAAGAATTGAAAGTGTTGCGCGCCATGCCCTTAGAGAAGATGATCGAAGCAAGAATGCACAAATATGAAAATATGGGTGTTTACAAAGAAGCTTAAAAAAGGCGCATACTGTTTTAAAACAAAAGGTTGTACCAATGGGTGCAACCTTTTTTTGTTGTTTCAATTCAGAAGTCTCAACGTTCCTTGTGAAAAATAGAATCGTATACCTATACAAAGCCTTAACATCAAAATATAAAAATGAGTTTGCTCCGCAAATTTAGGACAAAAAGACCTGTCATTTTTCATGTCATTGCATAATGAATCAAAGGATCCTCTCAGGCGATTGTTTTTGTATTAACTAAAATAAATTTTTGTTAAGTTCGTGTAGTTGTTGAAAGGAGCTAATGACGTAACAATTATTGTAATTTAGTGAAACGAAACAAACCAAAACGAACATGAAATTTTTGAGAACCACGGTATTGAAATTTTGTATTTCCATATTTCTAATTTCATTTGCCAGCTATGCACAAACGGTGTCTGTTGGGAATGGAAGCTACACAACAAATTTTCCAGGCACCGATGAGGCCGGAAGAAATGGATTCCCTGCTGGAAGTCCACAATTGAGTGGCAATGCTCTGGGAAAACCTGTGCCTACAAACGACTGGTGGTCCAAATTAGTAAAAGAAGACCATGCAGACAATTTGTTCAACTACCCAATGACCCTAAAAACAACCAATACGGGACTTATTGTGACCTACATACCATGGGGAGTCATCGGAGATTCACAGCCTATAAAAGTAGGGTTGACAGGTCTGAATACGACAAAAACAACCGTTTCTGATTATTCGGATTGGACGGTAAGTATGAATTGGAAAAACAGCTCCGAGCAAATGACGGTGACATCCGGAATTGCCATGCCTTTTTTATATTTTGAAAAAGAAAGTGATGACGAAGTAGCGATTCAAATAAATGCAGGAAACGCAAGTGTTTCAGGTGAGTTGCTGATCGTTGAAAATGCGAGTTATGGCGCTGATTTTGTGTTTTATGCACCTGTGGGAAGTACCTGGACAAAATCAGGAGACACCTACACTTCTTCATTGAATAACAAAACGTATTGGTCTATGGCAATGCTTCCACAAGAAGGAAACTCAGTAACAGCAATTGCCAATGAATACAAAAAATATGCCTATGTGTTTCCTGTAAACACAGAAACGGATTGGTCTTACAATGAAAATAACGGAGTTGTTCAAACGGATTTTACGGTGACTACCGAAACAAAAGAAGGAGATAATACCAATATGTTGTTAGGATTGTTGCCACACCAATGGAGCAACTTGGCAGGCAATTCAGTGACACCACAAGAACATAGCTACAGTTCTGTAAGAGGCGAAATAAAAACCTTGGATGGCAATTCCTTCTCAGTGGTAAATAGCTACAGCGGTATTTTACCAACCCTACCTTATTTGGCAAATTACAGCGAAGGATTTAGTCCCGCAGACATGTCTGCTAAAATCCGTCAAATAAAAAATGATGGCTTGGCAACTTGGACGGATTCTTACAACGAAGGACAGGTAATGAATCGCTTGATTCAAACCGCTCGAATTGCAGATCAAACAGGAGATATTGAAGCACGTGATAAAATGATTGGAACCATTAAGGAGCGTCTAGAAGATTGGTTGACCTACCAATCTGGAGAAATAGCATTTTTATTCTATTACAATCAAAATTGGTCGGCCTTGCTAGGATACCCTGCTGGGCATGGACAAGACAACAACATCAATGACCATCATTTTCATTGGGGATATTTCATCCATGCCGCGGCATTTATGGAACAATTTGAACCAGGTTGGGCAAACCAATGGGGTGATTTTATCAATTATTTGGTAAGAGATGCCGCTTCGCCAAACAGAAACGATGCGAAATTTCCTTTTTTACGAAATTTCAGTCCTTATGCAGGACATTGCTGGGCCAACGGTTTTGCGACATTTCCTCAAGGAAACGATCAAGAATCAACCTCAGAAAGTATGCAATTCAATTCTTCTTTGATTCACTGGGGCGCCATCACAGGAAACGATGAAATTCGCGACTTGGGAGTGTATTTATACACCACAGAGCAATCGGCAGTTGAGGAGTATTGGTTTGACATGCACGAACGAAATTTCAAAGACAACCAACAATATGGAATGGTTGCAAGGGTTTGGGGGAATTCCTATGACAATGAAACCTTCTGGACGTCCGATATTACGGCATCTTACGGAATTGAAATGTATCCGATACATGGGGGATCTTTGTACCTCGGACAGAATCAAGCATATTTACAAAAAATTTGGGGAGAATTGCAATCCAATACAGGTATTTTAAGTACCTCTGACACCAATCCAAATTTATGGCACGATACCTTTTGGAAGTACTTGTCTTTTTTAGATCCTGAAAGAGCTATTGAATTGTACAATTCCTATCCCGACCGTGTGATGAAATTTGGGGTTTCCGACGCACAAACGTATCACTGGTTGCACGCTATGAATGCCATGGGACAATTGAAACCTGAAATTACTGCAAATTATCCAATTACAGCCGTTTTTGAAAAAGACGGTGAAAAAACCTATGTAGTTCACAATTATTCAAATACAACAAAAACGGTTACTTTCTCAGACGGTTACGAGCTCACAGTGGACGCTTACAAAATGGCGACCAACAAAGATACCGATGTCAATGGTGTTTTGACCACTGATTTCCAGCAAGCGTATACCAACGGAAGTGTCCATTTATTTGTCGAACCAATTGGAAGTGGTATCACAAAAATCGAATTTTACAAAGGAAGTACCTTGATTGGAGAGGATACAACCGTTCCCTATCAAATCAAAGCTTCCAGTCTTTCTTTAGGTACACACGGCATGTCAGCAAAGGTGTATTCTGGAGACCGATTCAATGTTACCAACACCGTAAATGTACGTGTCGGAGAACAAATTCCTTACTCAGGAGTTCCGATTGCAATCCCGGGAACTTTTGAAGCAGGGCATTACGACAAATTTGAAGGGGGAAAAGGACAAGAAATTGCCTATGTGGACCTTTCTACACATAACGAAGGAGACTTTCGAACCGAAGAGGCTGTAGATTCAGAAACGGTCAATGGACAAGGAGCCACCATCGGTTGGATTTCTTCAGGAGAATGGGTGGAATACACGATTGATGTTGCCAATGCAGGCAATTATGATCTAACCTTCAACTATGCTTCAGGAAATGCAAGTGGAGGGGGGCCTTTTTTCTTAGAAGTGGACGGGAAGAAGATCAGCGATCATATTTCTGTGAGTAGAACCAGCACTCAAAACTGGTCGACATTTAGAACAAAGACAGTTTCTAATATTCCTTTGAACAAAGGAAAACAAGTCCTCCGTATTGGCTTTGATCATGGAGAATTCAATTTAGGAAAAATGACATTTGCATATGCAGGTTCTTTGGCATACGAACCCCCATTTGCAGATGCAGGTGAAAATATATCTGTGGTGTCTCCTCAAACAACCGCTGCTTTGGATGGCTCAGCAAGCACAGGACCAGACAATCAGACATTGTCTTATACATGGGAACAAGTCTATGGCCCCACCGCTATTCTGTTTTCTGACAAAAATGATGCATCTCCGTCCATTTCCAATTTGGAAAATGGGGTGTACAAATGCGCATTGACTGTAGGATATAATGCGTACACTTCGAAAAGCGATGTTTTGATAATTGTTTCCGAGAATGGAAATGTAGCGCCCGCTGCAGTGATCAACGCTCCAAACAACAACAGTGTTTATAGAGAAGGGGCAAGCATTGCTATTGATGCTACCGCTACCGATTTGGATGGACAGGTGGTGCGCGTTGAATTTTTTGATGGAGAAATGAAATTGGGAGAGGACACAACGGCACCTTATAGTTTTAATTGGACCGGAGCGAATCCAGGAAATCATTCTTTGACAGCGAAGGTGACGGACGACAAGGGAGCATTTAGCATCTCTGACGCCATAAGTATTCGCGTTGATGAAGTTAAGAAGTGTTCAGAAACCTCGACGCAAGCGCAACAGGGATCTCTTTCAAAAGGAGTTACGGCAACTTTTGAAACCATTGGAGAAAATGTTTCCATAAGTTTTGAATTGTTGGATACGGACAAACTAGGCTTGGTGGCCTATTTATGGAGACAGGCACCTTTCGAAGAATCGCAAATGGATTTTGTTTCGGGCAAAACCTTTTCCAAAACAGTTGCTGGTGTAACTGTTGGACAAACCATTCGATATGCGGTCAAGTTTGCCTATGCTGGTGGTTTGGTGGCGTCAAAATACTTTTCGTATGTGGTTGGTGACAATTGCAAATTCGCTATCGATGATAATAATTTCACCATTGAAGTAAACGGTGAAACCTGCGCAAACAAATCCAACGGTTCGGTATCCATAAGCGCTTTGGAAAATTACAATTACATTGCGAAATTAGGGGATGTATCTTATCCACTTGTCAATAAAAAAGTGGCGATAGGGAATTTAGATGCTGGGGATTACGAGCTCTGTATCGAAGTGGTTGGACAGAATTACCAACAATGTTACAACTTGGAAATAGAAGCAGGGACAAATATTGCTGCCAAGTCTGTAGAAAACACCAAAAGTACTTCCATTAAAATTGAAGAAGGAACGGCACCTTATGATGTTTATGTCAACGGAAAAAAGGTTTTTTCCACACGGAATAGGTCTTTCAGCACACCTATAAGAAATGGGGATGTATTGGAAGTTCATACAGACGTTGCTTGTGAAGGTGTTTTTCAGAAAACCATTGACCTGTATGCCGACATTGCCGTGTTCCCAAACCCCACCAAAGACTTGGTAGAAATTCGATTGCCAAATTCGGAAGAAGAAATTTTATTGGAAGTCTATACCATGTATTCTCAATTGGTGTCGGCCTTTAAAAAACCGATTTCTGATGGAATAGTGCAATTAGACTTGTCAAGTTATCCTGTCGGGATTTATTTCGTAAACATTCATTTGGACAAGACAATTGTGTTAAAAATTATAAAACAATAGCCATGAAAAAATATATTTATACCATTATTGCCACATTTTTAGCCGTGGCTTGCGCCAAGGATACGCTTTCAAACGAAGTCCTAACCGCACCGAATTTGACCTATCCAACAGACAATTTGATATGTTTAGAGAAAGAAGTAAACTTGCGATGGAGTGATGTCTCTAGTGAAAAAGGGGATGCCATCATTTACAATTTGGATGTTGCAAAAGACCCTGAGTTTGCACAAATGGTCTATCAATATTCAGGAGAAGCAACGCTTCAAAATTTGATTCTAGAAAATGAAATTGCCTATTACTGGCGCGTTCAAGCAACAGATGGAGAAGTTTTGAGCGGTTATTCACCGATCTTTCAATTTTATACAGAAGGCACAGCGGTTCAAAATCATTTGCCATTTGCACCTACTGCGTTGCGTCCAGATGCAGAGAATACTGTCAATTCTGGGGAAGTTGTTTTAGAGTGGGCAGCAAGTGATCCAGATTCAGAAGATACCCTTCGCTATGATGTGTATTTTGGAACGTCAAACAATCCGACGACAAAAATTGAAGAAGACATGATGCTTAAGTACACAAACGTATCCACAACAGCGTCTGAAAATTATTATTGGAAAGTGGTCGTCAAAGACAACAATGGAGGTGAAACAGTTGGTCAAATATGGAATTTTGAAACAAACTGATTTCAAATTTTTATAAAGTAATGATAAACAAACCTCTTGGAAAATTCTAAGAGGTTTTTTTTGTGCCACTTAGATCGTATTGACCTCCATTTCAAGATTTATTGAAAATTTGTTTGCAACGGTGGTTTGAATCGTTTGCGCCAAATCTAGAATTTCGGTACCTGTGGCTCCTCCGTAATTCACCAATACAAGTGCTTGTTTCTCATGAGACCCTGTATTTCCGATTCGCTTTCCTTTGAAACCGCATTGCTCAATCAACCATCCTGCAGGAATTTTAATTTCGTCTTCTGAAACAACATAATGCGGAACTTGTTTGTTCTTTTTTTGAATTTCGATGAAAATAGTTTTTGAAACCACAGGATTTTTAAAAAAACTTCCACTATTTCCAATTTCTTTTGGATTTGGGAGTTTGCTGTTTCGAATTTCAACAACGGCGTCACTAATCTCTTTGATGCTTGGTTTCTGAATTCCTTTTTTTGACAATATTTCTTGTATGGCTCCGTAAGAGGTATTTAGCGGGTGTTTATCAGTCGTCAGCACAAAGGAAACACGCGTAATGATGTATTTCCCTTTCCAGTTGTTTTTGAAATTAGAATTGCGGTATTCAAAATTACAGTCGTCCTTTTGAAATATTTTTGTTTTTCCTGTGGCGATTTCCAAAGTTTCTACTTCGGCAATTGTGTCTTTGACTTCAACACCATAAGCACCAATGTTCTGAATAGGGCAGGAACCAACATTTCCTGGTATTAAGGATAAATTTTCCAATCCCCCGAAATTATTTTCAATACACCAAAGTACAAATTGATGCCAATCTTCCCCTGCTTCGCAGCTTACCAAAACTTTGTTTTGACCAACCGGTGTTATTTTTTTTCCTTTATTACGAATCAAAACAACAAGTTTTTCAATGTTTTGAGTCAATAAAAGATTGCTTCCTCCCCCTAAGACGAATATGTCTTTCTCGCTTTCCAAAACGCTTCTCAATTCTTTTTCTGAATGGATAACGATAAATCGATCTGCAAACACTTCGATTCCAAAAGTATTGTAGGGTTTGAGAGAGACTTGGTATTGGATATTTAACATGTTTTGAGCAGCGTTTCTTATTTTTTACCCAATTCGATGGCCCTGTTTTGAGCAGCAAAAGCAGCCTCTTGAATGAGTTTGTTTACATTGTTTTCATCAAATGAGTCCAGCGCTGCTCGGGTAGTACCTCCCTTCGAAGCCACACGTTCCATCCAAGTAAGCAAGCTGTCGTCTGAGGCTTTGAATTGAGCTACCGCACCTTCAAAAGTTTGGCTCACCATCATTTTTGCGTCGTTCTGAGTAAAACCCATTTTGATGGCTGCTTCGATCATTCCTTGCATGAAGTAAAAAACATAGGCTGGACCACTTCCTGATATGCCAGTAACGGCATCTATCGCAGATTCTGAGGCCACTTTCATGGCTTTTCCTGTCGTCTCTAACAATCTTTGAACTTGGCCGAGTTCTTTTTCAGTCAATTCGGTTGCTCCTGTAAATCCTGTCATTCCTTTGCCGAGCTGCGCAGGTAAGTTAGGCATCGCTCGTGCCACCTTTTGGATTCCTAATCCGTTTTGAATGGTTTCAATGGTAACACCTGCCATCACAGAAATGAACAATTGGTTGGGATCTACAAGATGTTTTATACTCGCAAACAATTCTTTGCTCTGCTGCGGTTTGATAGCCAATAAAATAATATCGGCAGCAGTTACACAAGTTGTCGAATCGGAAATTGTGAGGCCCGAATAGGCTTTTAATTCTTCAATTCTTGGAGGATACGTTTCCAGGATGGAAATGCTTCCTGAGGAAAGTTGTCCTGAATCCAATATGGATTTTGCATAGGTAAAACCCATATTGCCACCACCGATAACCAATAGTTTCATAGATCTAATTATTTTGATGTGTACATAGTCAACGCTTTTTTCAAAATTTCTACCGAACGAATCAAATCTTTTTGGTTCAGTACGTAAGCAATTCTAATTTGTTTTTTTCCAATAGTTTCGGTCGTATAAAAGCCACTTGCAGGCGCCACCATAACCGTTTCATTTTGATCGCTGAATACTTCCAACAACCACTGTGCAAAATCATCTGTGTCGTCTACTGGTAGCGAGGCAATGCAATAAAAGGCACCCTTGGGTTTGAATACAGTGACTCCTTCGATTTCTTTTAATTTTTCTACCAACAAGTTTCGACGTTGTTTGTACTCGTTGACAACTTCATGAAAATAGGAGGTCGGAGTTTCCAAAGCTGCTTCTGCAGCAATTTGGGCATAAGTAGGAGGGCTTAGGCGTGATTGAGCCATTTTCATAATGGTAAACAACAATGCTTGATTTCTAGAAACCACACAGCCAATTCGCGCACCGCACATACTGAAACGTTTTGAAATTGAATCTATCATGATGGCATTCGCTTCCATATCTTTTTCTAAAAGAATGGAGTGATGGCTTTCTCCATCATACACAAATTCTCGATAAACTTCGTCCGCGATCAAAAATAAATCGTATTTCAAAACCAATGCCTTCAATTGTTGAATATCTTGTTTGGAATAGACAACTCCCGTTGGATTTCCGGGATTGCAAATAACGATTGCTTTGGTTTTAGAAGTAATTAATTCTTCAAATTTCGCAATGTCTGGCAATGCAAATTTTTCTTCCATGGTGGTTGTAATGGGAACCACATGGACTCCTTCTGCAATCGCAAAACTATTGTAGTTTGCGTAAAAAGGTTCTGGGATGATAATTTCGTCATGAGGGTCTGTGATGCACGCAATGGTGAAAAGCAATGCCTCTGAAGCACCTGTAGTTACGAGGATGTCGTCCTTAGATACTTCTATTTTGTTTCTTCTGTAATATTGGGATAGTTTTTCTCGATACGTTTCGGAACCGTTGGAGGTAGTATACCCCAAAACCTCAATAGTGTTATTCTTTACAGCATCTAAAGCCACTTTAGGAGTTCTAATATCTGGTTGTCCTATGTTTAAGTGATAGATATGCGTTCCTTTTTTAGAAGCAGCATCCGCATAAGGCATCAATTTTCTGATGGGTGATTCCGGTGCTAAAGCGCCTTTTTTTGAGATGGATGGCATAAATTTTTCTTGGTTAAAACTGTTTCTTTTTTTTGATGAAACAAATTTAAGGTTTATCTTTCAATTGACTCATTTTTCTGTTTAAAAAATGGGTGTCTTCAAACTAAAAATTTCTATTTTGAAGATCTTTTTCTTTTTTT
>Ga0209136_1000060_pt1 | contig 77033 bp, 73 predicted proteins | sample SaaInl0LU_22_DNA_FD_184640 | JGI IMG/M metagenome (GOLD analysis project Ga0209136, IMG submission 184640) | Marine microbial communities from expanding oxygen minimum zones in the Saanich Inlet - ESP_90LU_22_DNA (SPAdes) (version 2) | ecosystem: Environmental > Aquatic > Marine > Intertidal... | reverse complement strand
CCAAAGGGGCTTTAATTGGCCGTTTCGTCATAGATCCGGTCAAGCTCGCCGCTGATGACATATTCAACGATAAATTCGCCAAGCCGCTCAATTTCGCGGCAAAACCGCGTGCCTTCAACACCTTCAAGGCCAGAAAAATCTGGCGAAGAATGTCGCGCTGCCGATAATTCGGAAATGGGCGGTGCCAGAATGGCATTTACTTCCTGCAATGCGTCGACGATCTGCTGGAAATGACGCTGTTGCGGCGAGACCCGATTGGGAACAACAACGACATGCGGCGTGACCGACCGTAAATCGGCCTTTCGTTCATCAATTTCCTTGATAAAATCAATCGTTGGCCGCAAATCGGCCCATGACATTGAGGTTGGCACCAAAAGCGTATTGCACAAAAAGGCCATTTGCCAGAAATTACCAAGCTTGCCAGCGCCGGTATCCACCATTGCAATGCCATCATTTTGCGCAAGCAAACGACGAAGCACACCATCAAGCGTGGTCATATTCACCCCGTCATAACGGTCACCAACAGGCAAAAATCGTGCATCACCATTTTTGCTTTTCGGTTCCATCAATTCAAATGACGTGCCTTGTGGATCAGTATCAAGAAGTACCACCGATCGACGTTTGAACCGGCGACGCAAATAGTCGGTCAGATACACGGTAAGCGTGCTTTTTCCAACCCCACCTTTGATATTTCCAACAAAGATTGCCTTGGCAATTTGTGATGCCATCTCACTCATTTCAATTCCACAATCCGATCCACGCCGATCTGATCAGCAAGTTTCAAAGCGCTGTCATAATTAATCGAATTATGCGAAGGGATAACGATTTTCTAAAAACTCTCACCTTTCCGACGTTTAAGCAAGCTTGATGCCAAATATTGTTGATTAGCTGATTCGAACTGGTTTTGCCGGTCATGAAACATCTAGCCAGATGGTTTTGACCTAACGGCTAAATCAATTGCCGCTGTTGATCGCGACACTGATGAAACAACTGACTTGATTGATACCAGCTTTTGGTTCGCACCTGGCGATGTGGTGGTTTTGGCGGGCTCGACCCGCAATAACGAAGGCACAACAACAACCGGCCTTCCCGGCACAAACGTTGCATTGGCGCCAGTTGCCCCGCTTCTCGGTGGTGGTGATGCAATCAATAACGCCCTATCGGAAACCATCATCTTTATGGCACCAACAGTGATTGACCCGAGCGCATCAACACAGCCGCATTCGGCCTTTTGGCGCAAACCGAACCCCAAATAAATCGCCAAGCACTAACGTTCAAAGGCGAGTCCAAACCCGAGTTTGCCTTTTTGCTGTCAGCGGCAAATAAGTTAAATTTTTAGGGTTTTTGCCTTGCCGTAAAGGCGGCGTGTTTCGGCAACATAAACATCTTTAAGGATATGACCATCGGCAAAAAGCTGGCGAACGGCCAGCATTTCCTGCTCAATCGCGGCCAAGGCCGTATCATCGCCACCTTGCCTCTTCTCGGTACCATTGCGCTTGAAAAACTGAAACTCATCTTCGGTTTTAGCCTCAGACACATTTGCCGTATCAGCTTTGACAGCATGATCGCGTGGCTCCGTACCCGATTTTGCCTGTTTTCCAAGCAGAATCTGCACAATCCGAAGCACGATCCACAGCCCAATAAAGCCAGTTACAACAGCCAGACCCGCAACGACATAACGCCCATTCGGGTTCGCCAGCAAAATGCCAAGCAACGGAAGCTCGACAAAGACTGGCGATGGCACCAGCAGCAAAAACTGGTCGATAAGAGTTTCAATCATTTGCATCAATTCTGTCATATTAGTTTTTTGCACAATGAAAAGGTAAACGCCATTAACAATACACAACTAGAGTTGATAAAATCTTGACCAAGGATTGAAAACATCCAATGACTCAGACATTCGCCAAATTTACAAAATTCTTTCGGCCAATCTGCAAGAACAGTGGTGATATTGTTGCGATCAAGCTTCATGACCGTAGCATAATCATTGCCGAAATCGACACTAAATCCAACATTATTCGTCTGGAAAATCTGGCAAGCACGCCTTTGCCAAGTGCCGTTGAATGGTAGCATCTTGCCCGCCAGCAAGAGATGATTTCCGATAGTTTGCGCAGTTTGCGCGATCAGGGGCTGTTTGCGGCAAGTGATGCTGACCTCGATTGCGAAATATATGAAGGAGAATTCACCACGCTTGTCGATGGCCTATCAACCATCATCGAACCGCTGGTGATTGTGTTTGTCGGAGCCATGATTGGAGTGATGGTTGTGGCACTCTACCTTCCCATCTTTTCCGCAGGTGATGCGATCCGCTAGCCTTCGATAGTTGATTCCAAACGGCAAACCAACCTATGATCATGCCGGTAATATCAATCATTTGGGAAAGCAAAATCATGCAGCATGTCAGCTTTATCCGCATGGACGAAGGCACCGCGGAAGATTATGCCTTTTTGAATGCACTTGAAGATGAATTTGTTGTAGCTTTGCCCGACCGTTTGCTTGCTGCCCTTACCAGCCTTGAGGACTCACTTGCTGGTTACCAGATCAACCGGCTTGAACATTCATTGCAATCTGCCACGCGTGCCGAGGCTGATGGAGCTGATATCGAGCTGATTGTTGGCGCATTGATTCACGATCTTGGTGATGATCTGGCACCATTTAACCATTCCCAGCTCGCCGCCGCAATCATTCGCCCCTATGTTCGCGCCGAAGTCGCTTGGATTATCGAACATCATGGCGTTTTCCAGATGTATTATTATGGCGATGCGATGGGGGTTGATAAAAATGCCCGTAATATTTACCGCGACCATGTCTGGTTTGATAGCTGCGAGCAATTTTGCCGTGATTGGGATCAGATGGCCTTTGATCCCGATTATCCAACCAAGCCATTAGCGCATTTCGAACCAATGCTTCGCAAAATCTTTACCCGCCCGCCCTTTGATCCGGCGATTATCAATCCGGCCAACTAGCCGGTCACCTACAAAAGCAATTCATCTCTCCACCATTTACCAAAAAGGGCAGAACCCATGTCAAAAACCCTGTTGATCACTGGTGCCAATCGCGGCATTGGCTTTGAAATGACAAAACAGGCAGCCGAACGCGGCGATCAGGTCATTGCTTGCGCCCGCAATGTTATGGAAGCCCCTGATCTGGTTGCGCTTGCCCGTGACAATCCGGCAATCAGCCTTCTTGGGCTTGATGTAACCGCCGAGGCTGATATGAAACAAATCGCCGCCGGCATGACCCGCAAAATCGACATTCTGGTTTGTAATGCAGGGGTGTTGAATGGCTATGGCGGCCTTGAAGATCCGGCGCATCACAGCCGCGCCATTGAATCGGTTCTAATGACTAATATTGCCGGCGTCTTTTTCACCGCACGATCATTTTTACCGCATTTGCTGGAACCCGCTGATGGCTATAATCACCTATCTGGCATGACCGGTAAAATTGCGGTCATTTCGTCAATTATGGGCAGTCAGGAACGTGCCAGCAGCAATGCGCCGATCTATCGTGCCTCCAAAGCTGGCGCAACCAATATTGCCCGAACGCTTGCTGCTGAACTGGCACCACGCGGGGTTGCGGTTGGTGCCTATCACCCGGGATGGGTGCGAACCGATATGGGCGGGGGTGCTGCCGATGTTGCAGCGGCAGATAGCGCGGCCGGACTTTTGGCACGTTTCGATACGCTTGATCTTGCTACAACTGGCATTTACGAAAGCTATCGCGGCGAGCCATTGCCATTCTAATCGCCTCGGTGGCCGCTAAATAAGCTGGATCGCCAGTGCAAAGGCGCTAATGCCGCAAAGCAGCGAAAAGATCAGACGCTTGCTAATGAACATTGCCAATAATCCGCCGCCAAGCCCGATCAGGCGGTGATCGAGGCCTGTGGTTGCCAATACGCCCGTTGGATGAACCAATATCAGCAATAGAACGGCTGAAACCATGGCATAGGCCATTGTGTTGACCCATCCCATCACCGGCCCGTCAGCCGGAATGCGCGATGCCAGAACAACACCGGCGATCCGCCAGGTGATCGTTCCGATAATCGCGCAGAATACCGCTGCCCATGATTGGAAAAAACCGTAATCTTCCATTATGTCATCTGCCGCATCATCATCGCTCTATTGCACCGACTCGAGATGCCATTTGGCAATAAAACGGCTGTAAAGGCTGGCCAAACTGCCGCCAAGAATACCGGCTATCAGAATGGCCCATTCACCGGCAAATGGAAAAAACACTGGGCTTAAAACACCGCCAATCAAGACGGCAAGCCGGTTCGCCTTTTGCCGCGCGTTGATGATCAAAAGCAAGATATAGATTGGCGTGATAAAGATCACCACGCGCAAAATATCCGGCGGCAATAGATCACTTAAGAAGAACCCAAAGATTGTACCAAGAATGCCGAAGGCAAAAATCGTCAGGGCAAAACCCTGATAATATGGCAATAGCAGATTTGGGGGGTATTTTTGCTGCGCCAGCCCTAAATTCGCCCATGCCGTAATTGCCAGAAACTGCATCCAGAAGATTCGTTTCCACAGGGGCAGATTATGCGATTTTAGATGCATCATATCCGCCGCCGAAATAACCATCAGCAACATCCGCATATTCGCCAGCGATACCGCGACAAAAATGATAAATAAAGATGCACCTGTCGAATAAAGGCTGGCAAAGGCCACCTGCCCGGGCATCCCCCAAACGCCAAGCGAAGTCACAAGCGCCATCCAAAAATCAAACCCAGATTCGCGGGCGATTGTGGAAAATCCGGCCATCGTAATGCCAAGCGCATAACAAGGCGCGCGCAACGCATCAATCGCGGCGTTACGGCGGGTCTGGCTGGCATTTAGCGCGTAAAATTCAGGATTGGCCATGCGGTCTCATGATGGGGCGAGTGTCGAATAATCGTCAATCGAATAATGGAATCAAAAATCATGTCTTTTGTGACCGATCAGCAAACCAGCCAGCCACCATCGGTGTCAGGTAAAGCGGTAATTGATAGGCTGCAACAAAAAGCGCAAATAGCGGATCGGCGGGTAGCGCAGCAAAATACAGCCCAAGATTACGGTTGCCAGCAACAACCGCAACCGAACGCGTGCCTTCGGGAAACGGCATGGCTTTGCCCGATGCAGCGCGGCCAAAACGGCCAAGCAATCGGCCACCGGCAAAAACCAATGCCTGTGAGCCAAAATTCAGCCCAAAAACAAGTCCAAGACAAGCCAACGCAATAATTGGCACGGCTATGACCATCGCGCCAATGCCGTCAAAAACCGGAAGAAGAAAGGCAAGCATCGACAAGGTGGAGACCCCGTCAAGCTGGTGCCGGTTGGCCTCGATCCGGTCTTCACCAAGAATCTTTTTGGCAAGTAACGCCAATAATAGCCCACCACCAAGAATGATGCCTAGCCGCAAACAGAGCATTGCTGATGATATTGGCACCGCCGCGCCAAGAAGATATTCACCAAGATAAGGGCCGGTAAAAGGTGCCAGCAAATTTGTCAGAACAACAATTTCCATCGCAATCGGCGCGGTAAACCCCAAAAAGATGCACATCCAGATCGTCGTACCAATTGGCGGTGCCACCGCATACCAAGTCACCAATGGCAAGAAATGATTGGGAAGCCCAAACCATTTTGCCACGGTAAAAAAAACCATTGGCACAATGATTAAAAGACCAAGCGAAATTGCAAAATTGCGGATTAATCTTTGCGGTTGAAGCGCGGCTTTTAAAACCGCGCTGATGTCAAGCCGTACCAGTGCCGCGCCAATCAGAATCGCAAGGATATAGGGCGCAGCCGGTTTGAAAAAAGCACCGCTGCTTGGCAGTAGCAAGGCCAGCACCACCCCAAGCGGCAACAAAATACGGGCATGACGCCCGCTTGCCGCGAGAAGCCAAAGAAACAGATGAAAGTTCATTCGACTATTGTTTACCGCCCTTAACGATCCGGTCAAGGATCATTGCACAAAACAAAATAACAAAACCTGCCAGAGTGCCTTGACCAACATTGGCATATTGAAGCGCTTCAAGGACATCTTCACCAAGCCCTTTCGCCCCAATCAACGATGCCACAACAACCACAGCAAGGCTTAAAATGATCGTTTGATTGACATTGGCAGGAATTGACGGGCTGGCATAAAGCTTGACGCCAACTCACAACCAACCAATTAAAGTATCGTTTCTATTGTAAAAGCATAATCGAAGAAACAAGACGAACCCTTGACTCTTGGCTATGTAGATTTAACGTGAACATACAAAAACTACAGGGACGCTCTCGCCTTACCATGAAGGGTCCGATTAGGGAGACATCACGTTTCATTTTTATCTCTAGTTTGTTTAAACCTAATAATAATATTCAACCATCCACCACCATGGCCGATGGGTTTAGTCTAAACGCATTATCCATTTGCCGCATTTTCTACCAATTGGTTGCCATAGGCAAATAATGCCGCTGCGCCACCAGTATGCAAGAAGATGACATCTTTGTCAGGCTCGAAAAAATTCTGACCAGCAAGCCCGATCATGCCTGCAAGCCCTTTGCCCGAATAAACCGGATCAAAAAGCAGCCCTTCACGCCGTGCGATCAGGTTAATGGCGTCAAGCGTGCCTTGGGTTGGTTGGCCATAACCAGCCCCAACATAACCATCATCGACAATCACTTTTTCAACACCAAGCGGCGTATCGGTCAATTGTGTAGATGTTAAAACTGCCAGTTTGTGAACCGCGGCAATTTGTTTCTCCTCAGGCTGACGAACGCTAATCCCCATAACCGGAATTGTTGATCCGGCTGCATGCAGACCAGCCAGCATGCCAGCATGTGTTCCCGCACTTCCCGTTGCCAGAACAATCCAGCCAACATCCAGATTATTCGTTTTGATTTGATCAAGCAACTCAAAGGCGCAGGAAACATATCCAAGCGCGCCAATTTCATTCGAACCACCGCCCGGAATAAAATAGGGCTTACGGCCAGCCGCAGCCAGCTTTTCGGTTACCGCCTGCGCTTCGGCATTCATATCCAGACCCGGTGGCCGAAACTCTAGGCTAGTCCCAAACATCTGATCGAAAAGAACATTGCCTGTGGTTTCGTAATCATCTGCCCGATCCGGCACACGCCGTTCCAAAAGCGCATGGCAATCAAGGCCAAATTTGCAGGCAGCAGCTGCCGTCTGACGCACATGGTTTGACTGAACAGCACCTTGCGTCACCACCATATCAGCGCCTTTTTCGATAGCATCAGCAATCAAAAATTCAAGCTTGCGCGTCTTGTTGCCACCTGTGGCAAGGCCAGTACAATCGTCACGTTTGATCCATAGCCTAGGCCCGCCAAGCGATTCACTCATCCGCGGCATAAATTCCAGCGGCGTCGGCTGGTGACAAAGGGAAACTGAAGGGAATTCGCTAAGCTTTTTAGCCATTGTATGGCATCCGTTCTTTATTTGTTAAAGTTAGACCAAATACGCCATTTAAGACGCGACATAATGCTAAAAAACTTGACGCGCTTTTATCAGAAATGCCAATGTTTATTTTGCATTCACATGATGCATTTTTTGCATGGGATACACATAATAATGGATTTTCAATGGTTTAATGACCTAGCAGCCCTTCAGGAAACTGGCCATTTCTCATTGGCTGCGCGAAAATCACATATTAGCCAGCCCGCCTTGAGCCGACGCATAAAGGCTTTGGAAGATTGGGCCGGATTTTCGCTTGTTGATCGACGCTCGCGCCCTGTCAGGCTAACACCGGCTGGCGAACAGATCCTTGATGTGGCTTTATCATCTTTTAAACGGCTTGATGATGAACGAAATATTTTGCAACAAAGCAACCTGATGGCCGATAGCTATGTTGTTCGCTTTGCCGCCCAGCATTCCGTGGCTTGGCGATTTTTTCCGGACTGGTTGCAAGGCTTTGAAAACAGCTTTGGGCCGATCATGTCGCGCCTGCGGGTTGATGATCTTCCTGATTGCATAAGCAGTTTTTTGGCTGGCGATGTTGATTTTCTGATTGCCTATAACAACCCACTAATTGATGGGCGGGCGGGCGTGGCCATCAGCGAGGCTATAGAAATCGGAACCGACAAGCTGGTTCCGGTTTGCAAACCAGATGAAAATGGCCTGCCCTTATTTTCACTGGATGATGAAACCAGTTCATCGCTTCCCCATATCGGGTTTTCACCCGGATCATCACTTGGCAAGCTGTTTTCACGGCATATGACTGGACGCATTGATCGCAACCGCTTAAAGCCGGTCTATCAGAATTCAATGGTTGGTGCGCTTCGGGTTCGCGCCTGGAACGGTTCGGGGGTGTCTTGGCTTCCCCAAAGCCTGATTGCCGCTGATATTCAGACTGGCGTTCTTTGCCGCGCGGGTGCCGGTCAATGGGATATTGGCCTTACCATCAATCTCATGCGCTTAAGCGGCAAACAAGACAGCCAGCTTGACCCTATTTGGCAGCATGCAAAAACAAATGCATCAGTCAAACAACAGCCCCTGATGTGACAGCCCAAAACAAAGGACAGCCAGAGATGGATTTCACCACTGACTTTACCAGCCGCAAAATCATCCATGACGGCGTTGGCATTCATTGCCGCATGGCCGGAATGGGGCCGCCGCTTTTGCTACTTCATGGCTATCCGCAAACCGGCTATATGTGGCATAAGATTGCCCCCGCGCTTGCCAGCCAATTCAACGTTGTGATCCCCGACCTTCGCGGCTATGGCGACAGTGACAAGCCGCAAACCGACACCAATCACAGCCCCTATTCAAAGCGCGCCATGGCGGAAGATATGATGGCGGTTATGACAGCGTTGGGGCATGATCATTTTGCCGTTGCTGGCCATGATCGCGGCGGACGTGTCGCGCATCGTTTGGCGCGTGATTACCCCGATGCAGTGACCCATCTTGCCGTGCTTGATATCGTTCCAACCGAGGCTATGTACGGCACAACCGACAAGGCGTTTGCCACCGCTTATTACCACTGGTTCTTTTTGATCCAGCCAGCCCCCTTTCCCGAGACATTGATCGGCCAAGATCCAGCGTTTTTTCTGCATCATAAGACCGGCCATTGGGGCCGCACCAAAGGTGCCATCACCGATCAGGCCTTTGCCGAATATTTGCGCTGTTTTTCAAATCCGGCCACCATTCACGCCAGTTGTGAGGATTATCGTGCTGCCGCCAGTATCGATCTAGACCATGACGCTGCCGATCGTGGCGAAAAACTGGCGATGCCGGTTTTGGCTCTATGGGGCGATATCGGGTTTGTTGGCAAACATTATGATGTGATTGACGAGTGGCAAAACTATGCAAGTCATGTTGATGGTCAAGCGATCAATAGCGGGCATTTTCTGGCCGAAGAGGCACCCGATCAAACCTTGGCCGCCCTTACTCGTTTTTTCACCAATACAGACCCTTCAAGCCAATGACGAATCTGCCCCCCATGTCTGCGCCATCTGATTGGATTATGCAGCAGGCACAAAGCTGGCCGGATGGTGCCAAGATTCTTGATTTTGCGTCTGGACGCGGGCGGCATTGCTGCGCCCTTGACCGTGCTTTTCCCGGCCGGTTCTCATTCTTGGCAATTGACCGCGATGATTCTGCATTGGCAGCTTTAAAGGCCAGCTGCCCTTCGATCAAAACCTGCCAATTTGATCTGGAAGATGCGACTATCTGGTCTTTTGCTGAAGATGGGTTCGATATTGTGATTGTCGCCAATTACCTGCACCGGCCACGGCTTGGCGATTTATTCGGGCTTGTGCGGCAGGGTGGTTATCTTGCCTATGAAACCTTTGCCACCGGCAATGAGGCCTTTGGCCGCCCAAGCAATCCTGACTTTTTATTGCAGGACGGCGAGCTGGCCGCAAGGCTGCCTGATGATTTTACCATTCTTGACTATTTTCACGGCAAAATAGACCAGCCAAAACCGGCCATCATCCAGCGGCTTTCGGCAAAACGTCAGATCGGCAAATAATTAGCGCATGATAAACGGATTGGCCGCGCTTGTTTGCTGGGCAATCCAGACCGATTTGACCTGCAGAAATTCCTTGATCGATTCCTTGCCACTTTCACGGCCTTCGCCGCTGCGCTTATAGCCACCAAATGGCGAGGTAAAGCTAACCGCGCGATAGGTATTGACCCAGACCGTGCCCGCTTTTAGCTTTTCCGACATGCGCAAAGCGCGGCCAATATCACTTGTCCAGACCCCGGCAGCCAGCCCGTAAACAATGTCATTGCCAATGGCAATTGCCTCATCTTCAGTATCAAATGGGATCACTGACAGAACCGGCCCAAACACTTCTTCTTGGGCGATACGCATTTGGTTATCGACACCGGTAAAGATGGTTGGCTGGACAAATTGTTTGCCTTTTGCCCCCGCACCGCGATAAGCGTCGCCGCCAAGAACACAAACGGCCCCTTCAGATTTAGCAATATTGATATAATCCATAATTTTTTCATATTGCGGCATGGTTGTGACCGGCCCCACATGCGTTTCGGTCGACATTGGGTCACCGATTTTTGCCGCACCCGCGACCTCGACAAGCCGTTTTACAAATTTATCATGGATCGAACGCTGGACAAGAAGCCGTGATCCGGCGATGCAGGTTTGCCCTGTTGCTGCGAAAATACCCGAAATCGCGCCCATGACGGCGGCTTCAAAATCGGCATCTTCAAAAACGATGTTGGGTGATTTACCGCCAAGTTCCAAAGTGACCGGCATGATTTTCTTGGCTGCTGCCTCATAGATTTTCTGGCCCGACACATCCGAGCCGGTAAAGGCAATTTTATCAACATGCGGATGATCGACCAAAGGCGCCCCAACTTCCATGCCAAAACCGGTAACTGCATTCACCACACCCGCGGGAAAGCCAGCTTCTTCGATAAGCGCCATAAATTCCAATGTTGATGCCGACGTATATTCAGATGGCTTTACCACTGCGGTATTTCCCGCGGCCAAAGCCGGTGCCAGCTTCCATGCCAGCAGCAATAAAGGCGAATTCCACGCTGTAATCATGCCGATAACGCCAAGCGGCTCATAACGGGTGAAATTGAAAATGCCCGGTTTGTCAGAGGGAATAACCGCCCCCTCAATCTTGTCAGCAAGCCCGCCAAAATAGCGATACCATTCAGCCAGATATTTGGTTTGCGCGCCCATTTCGGCAATCAGCTTGCCATTGTCGCGAACTTCGATTTCACCAAGCCGCACCGCCTCGCGTTCGATAATTTCGGCCAGCTTGACCATCAGCTTGCCGCGGGCGGTTGGGCCGGTTGCGCCCCATTCGCCATCAAAGGCGGCTTTTGCTGCTGTCACCGCATGATCAATATCATCAGCATTGCCGCGGGCTATTTTGGCCCATACGTCTCCAGTATAGGGGTTTTCACTATCAAACCATTCACCCGATGCCGGATCACATAACGCCCCATTAATATAATGTTGATAGGTCTTCATCACGCATATCTCCTTAAAAAAAGGGCTTGGCCTTCGGTTATTTCAAATCATTTACCATCGGCCAAACGGCCAGCATTTTAACAGTGCCAGCAAAAAACGCCGCTGCCAATGCCGATCCAAATGCGCGGTTGGAAATATTTTCCAGCCAGTCAGCATTTGTCAGTTGCCTTGCCCGCACTTTCCTATCTATCGTAAATAATCTAAGCGGCCATTTTCTTGGTCATCCTATGTTTACACAACATCGCAATCGTCTGCGGCATTCAAATGAAACGTGATAATTGAAAGAAAGCAAATGGCTGTTTCTACACCCCATATTTGGGAAGATGATATTTTTAATGCTTTCAAAAAGGCAGGCATCAGCCAGGTTCCTTATGTACCCGATGCGGGTCATGCGCATTTAATCCGACGTGTTCATGATGACCCCGATATGACGCCAATTGTCCTAACCACCGAAGAAGAAGGCATTGCGTCATCCTGCGGCGCATGGCTTGGTGGTAAAAAATCGGTACTTTTGATGCAATCAAGCGGCGTTGGCAATTGCGTCAACATGCTTAGCCTTGTCACCAATTGCAATTTTCCCTTTGTCACGATTGTCAGCATGCGTGGCGAATATGGCGAATTTAATTCATGGCAGGTGCCAATGGCGCGCGCCACCCCGACAAGCTTTGAAATGATGGGGGTAGAAGTGATGCGCTGTAACAGCCCCGAAGAGGTTGGGCCAACGGTTGACGCCGCGCTTTATGCCGCCTTTGCCAGTGAACAGAAAATCGCAATTCTATTATCGCAGCGCCTTATTGGCCGCAAGGAGTGGTAGAGATGTCAGAAATGGTAACAATTGAACGCCGTGCGGCGGTTGAACATTTGCTGCAAAATCGTGACGATATGCTTGTCGTTTGCGGTCTTGGCTCATCAACTTATGATGTCTATGCAGCTGGCGACCATCATGCCAATTTCTATTTATGGGGTGCGATGGGTGGTGCGGTCATGATCGGCCTTGGTCTTGCGCTTGCCGAACCCGACCGGCATGTGATGGTCATCACCGGCGATGGCGAGGCCTTGATGGGAATTGGCGCGCTTGCCACGGTTGCGGCGCAAAAGCCAAATAACCTCAGCATCATTGTTCTGGACAATGGGCATTTTGGCGAAACCGGTATGCAGAAAAGCCATACCTCGCATGGCGTCGACCTTGCCGAAGTTGCCACTGGCTGTGGGTTCGTTGGCTGTCAGACCATCTATGATTATGATGTTCTTGATGCTTTTACCAATAAACCGAATGATCCATCTGGCCCGCGTTTGGCTGTGGTGAAAATCACCACCGACAATCCGCCGCGCGCCTTGCCAAATGTTGACGGAATCTATGTCAAAACCCGGCTTCGGCAATGGCTTGGACACCAGCCCTGCTAGGGGTAAATAAACCTGATTTGCGGCATGGTCTGATCAGATCAAATTTGCTATAGCTACTTCCGAAGTTTTTAAAATCGCTATCTCGGCTGCTATTTACGGTTGGTTATGCTATCTCTGGCACGCCATCACTAAACTGGCAATATCTCTGAGATCAAGGTGCAAGGCGCGATCATGAAAAAGAACCAGCTAAAGCAATCTAATCGCTATATCAATGATTTGCGCCGGATGAATTATCAGCAAGGCCAAGTCAAAAATGCCCGATCAGGGCTTTTGCCCTTTGTCATTGCGGCCATCTTTCTGATTATCGCTGGCATCTATGGCAGCCTAAGCCTGCATGTTGCCAGTGAAAATATCGTGATGCTGGTTGCCGCGGCGATTATCGGTGGCTACATGGCGCTGAATATTGGGGCAAATGATGTTGCCAATAATATGGGCCCAGCGGTTGGCGGCAAGGTGCTGACGGTTACCGCTGCCGTTGTGATTGCCGCGGTTTGTGAAAGCGCGGGCGCTATTCTGGCTGGCGGCGATGTTGTGCAGACGGTTGCCAAAGGCATTATCAATCCGGGCGATGGTGTTACCGCGACCGATTTTAGAAATCTGATGCTAAGCGCCCTATTTGCCGCCGCGCTATGGATTAATCTGGCAACCTTTTTAAATGCACCCGTTTCAACCACCCATTCGATTGTTGGCGGGGTTATGGGGGCCGGTATTGCTGGCGCTGGCTTTGGCTTGGTCAATTGGGTAACCATGGCGAAAATCGCCGCAAGCTGGGTCATTTCGCCTGTTTTTGGCGGCATTGTCGCCGCTGGCCTGTTGTTATTTATCAAGGTCAAGATTTTGAATGTCGAAGACCGCAAACAGGCTGCCCGCCGCTGGGTACCGGTTCTGATCGGTTTGATGGCAAGTGCTTTTGCCGCCTATATGGCAATGAAGGGGCTGAAAAAGATCTGGAAACCATCAACGATCGAGATTTACGCCTATTCAATTGCTGCGTTTTTTACCGCATGGCTTTTGTCCGTTCCCTATATCGCCAAACGCGCCGAATCCATCACCAACCGCAAAAAGCAGATCTATACGCTGTTTAACCTGCCATTGGTGATTGGTGTTTCGCTGTTATGTTTTGCGCATGGTGCGAATGATGTGGCTAACGCCGTTGGCCCTTTGGCCGCGATTGTGTCGACCTTTAGTACAGCTGGTGTCGCCGCAAAGGTTGCCATTCCGCTTTGGGTGATGATTATCGGCGCGGCTGGCCTGGCCCTTGGCCTGTTGTTATTTGGGCCAAAATTGATCAACACTGTTGGTGAAAAAATCACCCGCCTGAACGCGCCCCGTGCCTATTGTGTTGCGCTGGCCTCGGCTGTTACCGTGCTGATTGCCACAACATTGGGCCTTCCGGTTAGTTCAACCCATATTGCCATTGGTGCCATTTTCGGCGTCGGGTTTCTTCGTGAATTTATTGAAAACCCAGATAAAAAGCGCCTAAAGCCAAGTCATAAGCTGAACGCCACTGCGCTTGATGCTTTTCAAAACGTCAATATCAGATTGCGGCGCAAGCTAGTGCGGCGGCAATTTGTGCTGTCGATTGGGGCGGCATGGATCATCACCGTGCCAGCATCGGCACTATTGGCGTCTATGCTTTTTTACGTTTTGCAGTTTCTAGTATCAGCGGTTTGATCGCGGCAAATTGGTTAATAACCAGCCGGAAATCTTCACGGTCGGTTACGCGCGGCGCATCGTCTAGCAACGCCCAATGGCGTTCACGTTTTGGCTGTTCGGGCCATTCGTCAAATTGCTTTGACACCAGCATTGGATAATAGGTCACCGCAACCTGCGTGAGGGTGCCATTATCGGTTTTAGTCACCACATGGGTCATCGGAAAATCGGTCAAGATACGACCTTTGACTCCCGCCTCTTCAAAGGCTTCACGCTTGCATCCTTTTTTATGGCTTTCATCTGGCTTTAGGTTGCCCTTTGGCAAAATCCAGCGCCCGCGGCGTTGTGATGTGACAAACATGATGGCAATGTTATCACCGCTAATATCAAACGGTATGACACCAATTTTATGATCCATAGAAGATTTCCCTGATTAGGTAATTTAACGGCGCGCAATTTTACTGCATAATGGCACATTGGCCGAAAATCGGTTTGCTGGATGATATGATCATAAAACAAATTGCCGAAGGTGAACAACTTAAGTTTTCACCGCCGCCGATCAGGATTGCATAAAAACATCATAGCGAACCGATTTGCCAATGATCTGATGTGATGCAGGCGGGATATCGGCCATCGGCGCGGCCTTGGCTGGCCATTTCAACACAACACGACGCGAGGCATGCGCCAGCGCGGTTTGCATAAGGCGGGTCTGATCATCATCAATGCCGACAATAGCCCGGATTTGACGCATTTCCGCCTTGACCAAGGCCGATTTATTGCGCGGCGGATGCATCGGATCAACAAGCACGATTTCCGGCGATAATTCGGGCAAAAGCGCGATAGCATCACCATGGATTAGCGTCATCCGCTTGATGATTTCGGCAGTAACACCGCCAGCATCAAGCGCACGCGCCATGCCATCGCGCAATAATGCATGCATGTCTACCGATCGTTCGATCATCATAACCGTGGCGCCAAGCGAGGCCAGCAGAAACGCATCACGGCCAAGCCCCGCTGTCGCATCGATAATATGCGGATTAATGCCCGGCTTTAGACCGGCCGCCTTTGGCAAATCCTGTCCGCGCCCCCCGCCAAACCGCAAACGATGCTGAACCGCGCCCCCCACAAAATCACAACGAAGCGCCTTGCCCGTTGGCACGGCGACATCCGCATCTTCTTGGTGCGCTGGCCGGTCATTGCTGTCATTGTCATGCATGGAAAACGCAAATCCTAATCGGGTGTCTTTGGGCGCATCTTTTGCGCCTGCCAGTTTGCTGATCACAATCAACTCTATCGCGCCCACCCCTATTCGGGCAATGGGTATCCTTACCATTAGCTTTTTAGCGATGCGCTATGCGAAAGCGGCTCAGAACGGAATTGACAATCGTGCTGCCGTCGACAGGCTTTCGCCATCGCCTGAATTTTGCAATTGCATCCGGAAAAACTGATGGCTGTCCTTTTTTCTTTCAAGACCAAAGCCAAGGCCAAACCCACAGCCTTTGCGATTAATTGCAGCTTTCGTATGCGTACAAATCAAACTTGGCTCGATTGTAACCTGATCCGCCATAAACAGCCTTTTTCCGGGCGCAAGGTCGAATTTGAATTTCGGCGTTAGCGTCAGTTTTGTGGTTTTTACATCACCCGCCGCAACCGCAATCGACTCAAAAATACTGCCATAGGTGAAACCTGCCCTGATATCCGAAGATTTTGCCGAACCATATTGAAGCGACAGGGTTGGCCATATTTCAAAATCTGATTGTCGCCCATTGGCTGCATAACGCTTGACCTCAATGACGCCTGATGTTGACAGGCCCATGGAAACAAATCGGCTATCATATGTGCTGCGCCATTGTTCAAGTCCGGCGCTATGACGAACTGTACCTTTGCCCAAGCCGACAGACAGATGCGTTTCAACAAAAAGATCATCCCGAAGCGTTTTTACGCCATAAAGCGTTGTAAAAATCAAATTATGCTCGCCGCTGCTCGGTTTCGGTGAAACCAAGCTGGATTTGGAAAAGCTCGTCCCAATAGCCGCGCCAAGGGTGCCTGTCCGCCGGTCAAAATGTTCGAAAGCCGCCCGAACATTCATATGTTTTGAGATATTGTCGGTCTTGTCCTTGGCGTAGCGAAACTCGCCTTGCGTAATCATCCTGCTGTTCTTATCCAGCCGGTAAATATTCATCAGCGATGCTGTTGAATTCACTGACTGATCCAAAGCCTGTAAAGTGACCTGACGGCTATCTTGCGTGGTTTGGGTATTTTGATATGCCGTTTGATCATCCCTGCGCGCCGCCACGATCTGCTTTTCGGTGGCAATATGCCGGTGCATTGCGGCAGCGGCATATTCATCATCGGCGTTCAAAAAATTGCTCAGGATTTGCTGTGTTTGCGCGCGGATGATTTTGCCAAGCATGTTGGCTGCATTTTCTTGCATCTGCGTACCGATGAGCACCGGTTCGCCATAGATATAAAACCCAACCCCATCAGAAATCGTTGCTGCCGGCAAATAGGAGGTAACGACGATTGTGTAGATTTGCCCGCCGGTAAGGCTTGTCGATATTTTTGGACATAGCGTTGCATTTGCGCCGCAACTTGTAATGACAACACCGCTGGGGCCAACACCATCCGAATCATCATTCATCAATGTTGCCCGGCTTTGTGGCGATTTCGGATCAAATTCACCTTCATAGAGGATAAGAACCGTATCCTCATTGCTTGACGATAGGCCAAAAATATATGTTCCACTGATAACCGGCTTGAAAAATTGCGATACATATTCACGCGGGGCCGCCGATGTGTCTGCCAAATCAGCTAAAGCGGCAAGGGCATTGCCGCCGCCATCAAAACTGCCGCTTACCGTACCGATTGAGTTATTGGTCAAGATTGTTTGCGTCAATACCGGAACTGCGTTCAATTGAACAGCATTCAACAGCAACAACGAAACAAGCACAACACCGCTAAAAAACGAAGCAACCCACTGTCGCTGTCTACCCAAAAAGCGTTCTGGTACTGGCGTCTGCGCCGCTGCCATAAGCAGCGAAATCTCTGTAAGCAGGATTTCATTTTCAAAATTGGCTTTGTTGATGGCAACGCTCCGAAGTCATTTGAAAATTTCTGCTAAGGCGCAGCCATTCATTCCAAATGTTACGCCTTTGATAACGACACGGTGAAGATAGTCTTTAATTGATTGCACCTAGCCATGCAGGCGCATAATATTTTGTGGTTTAGATCGAAATACCATTATTGATTGCAAAAGGGACATTGGCGCATGGAAAAACGCAATTTTGGCAATACCGGCCTTGCGGTTTCGCGGCTGACTTTTGGCTGCGGTGCCGTTGGCGGGCTGATGACCAAAGGCGATTCAGGCGATCAGGATCGCGCCATTGCCTGGGCGCGTGATCACGGCATTAATTTTTTCGACACGGCGGCAAGCTATGGCAATGGTATTTCCGAAGAAAATCTTGGCCGCGCGCTAAATGGCAATAGCGACGGTTTGGTGATCAGCACCAAAGTCGGGCTAGGCAATGATGATTTATCCGATGTCTATGGTGCCATCACCCACTCGCTTGATGCCAGCCTAGCGCGGTTGCGGCTTGATCATGTCGATATTTTCCAGCTTCACAACACATTGGGGCGAACCGATTTTCGTGGCACATTGACGATTGATCAGATCATGGATGCGGTTGTACCCGCCTTTGACAAGCTGCGCGAAACTGGCAAGGTTCGCTTTCTCGGCTTTACCGCAAAAGGCGAAGCCGATGATGTTCACAAGCTGGTTTCCTGCGGCGTGTTCCAGAGCGCGCAGGTATTTTACAATCTGCTTGTTCCATCTGCTGGCGAGCCAATCGCCGCCAATTACCCGTCAGATGATTATAAATTGCTTCTTGATACCGCCAAAGATCATGGCGTTGGCACGATTGGCGTTCGCGTTCTGGCTGGTGGTGCTTTGTCCGGCAGTGAGGCCCGTCACCCGCTTGGCATGAGCGATGTAACGCCGATTGGGTCTGACACCGATTATGCAACCGATGTGAAACGTGGGCTTGAATTCATGCCGCTGATTAAGGCAGGCCATGCCGCATCATTAATCGAATTGGCAATCCGTTATGTGATTTCGAATCCGGCCTTGCCAACAACCGAAATTGGCATTGCAACGCTTGACGAGCTGCAACAGGCAACTGCCGCGGTCAATAAAGGGCCGCTTTCTCCCGATGCTCTGGCGCAGATCAAACAGGTGCAAGCCGGATTTGTCATCTAGCCTTTTGGCAAAGTGCCAGCCAAGATATCGGGCAATCAGCAATATATTGGTAAAACCAAACAGCCATAGCGAGATATAAGTGCCGCTTCATTTCTTCTTTTTCCTTGGCGCGAATGCGATCAATTATCTGGTTATTGCGATGCTATCGGTCGCGCTTGGCTGGCATATTTATCAAAATACCGGAAATGCGTTTCATCTGGCGCTTGTCGGTTTGATGCAAGTATCCCCGGTTTTTGTTTTCTTTTTTGCGACGGGATGGATTGTCGATACTTTTGCCCGCAAGACGATTTTGACCTGCTGTGCAATTGCCGATGCCATTATTTTGATGGCTTTGACCATGGTGATGCTTGCCGAAACTTTGAATTTGACGTTTCTTTTCGGGCTCTTATTCGCCCATGGCAGTGTGATGGCGCTGTATTTTCCGGCAAGTCAGGCGATTATTCCCAATATCGTTCCGCAAGCGCAAATCCGCCGCGCCATTGCCTTTAGCTCGACGGTGAATAATATCGCGCAGACTGGCGGGCCATTGATTGCCGGCCTGCTGATTGCGGCGATCAATTTTCATATTTATGTCGTGATGACCTTTTTGATGGTGATGTCGGCGCTTAGCTATCAGCTTTTGCCGAATTTACCCCGCATAAAGCCAACGCCGCGATCATGGGAACATATTGTTGGCGGGTTGAAATTTGTGCGCTCGAATTCGATTGTTTTTGGCGCCATCGCGCTTGATCTATTCATCGTATTGCTTGGCAGTGTGGTGACGTTATTGCCGATTTATGCCGCCGATATTTTGATGATTGGCCCGGAACAGCTTGGCCTGTTGCGCGGCATGCCCGCCTTTGGCGCGGTATTTGTTGGGGTGCTATTGGCCAGCCTTCCCGAAATGCGCGGATGTGGCTGGAAGCTATTTTTCGCGCTATTCGTTTTTGGGGTTTCGATTGTTATATTCGGGCTGTCGACCAATTTCTGGATCAGCATGGCGGCGCTGTTTATTTATGGCGCGGCCGATATGGTAAGTGTGAATATCAGGCTTAGTCTTATTCAGATTGCCACGCCTGACCATCTTCGCGGGCGTGTAAGCGCGGTGAATGGCATTTTCATTTCATCATCAAACGAGATGGGCGATGTTCGTGCTGGCAGTGCAGCGGCGCTGTTCGGGCCGGTAACGGCGGTTGTGATTGGCGGGGTGATGGCGATTGGCATTGCCCTTGGCGGCGCGTTGGTTTTTTCCAAATTGCGCGGGCTGAACAAGGTGAATGACGCCGCCCCAATCACGCCTGACCACTAATGATGATGAGGGATGATGTGCTGGGGTGGGTGTGATGGGGGGGCAAACCGAAGCTTTGTTATGGCTGTTTTTTTGATGCCAACGTCGTTTGCAGCCACTCAATCAACCCTAGCATGAAGGAGTCATTATCTCCTCGATCCCCCATCTGCAATCAGCGTCAATTGTCGAGGGTAGGTCTTCCATGCCTTTAAATTGAGGTATCTCTGAAGCCAGAACCTCACCCAACAGTCGCATCGATTCAAGAAATTTGTATGGATTGTTTGGATCGCCAAAATCGAGTTGACCACTGTTTGGCACTCCAGCGCGCAAGCGCATGGCTTGAATCGCACTTGAATGCTGACAGAAACTCCAGAACCCCTGATATCGAAAATCATTCAGGGCATAGAGCAGATTGGGACTCATATGAGCGCCGTAAGCCTGAAGGCTTTCGATCATGCTCTTGATGGTTTCATCGCCTTGCCAGACCAGATAATCCCGCCATGTCTGGTGACTACCTTGGTAGCGAGGGGAATTGAGATCAAGCCTTGATGCTATTAACACCAGACGATGATCAAAAAGACCAACAGTCGGGTCTTCAAGCAAGGCATTGTCCCGAGCAGGGATATAACCCGCCTGAACCATTGATTTCCACAATTTAACAGCGCGATTGAAAACAGCATAGGCGGATAGCACCGCCACATAACGTATTGGCATCGTGTCCCTGCGACGGGCATACGCGATCAAAGAGTCTATGACGATGACTGCAAATATTATGCTGGCAAATTCAATGGCGAGTCCCTGCCACATATCTTGGTCATGCAGGTCGTTGAAGCCGACAACATAAAAAACCATCAAGACAACGAAAAGACACAGAATTAGCCTAACTGGATAAGGGAGAAGGATGCGAACACCAAGCCATAGTGTACTAGGCCACCGCATCATCGGTTCCTCTCCGTCAACAATCTTAGCTTTGCGACATTGCACCATGGACATCTATTTAGCGGCAAATGACGCTGGTAATCCATGACGACTTTTAAGGGTAAATCAACCAACACTCCGCCTCCCCTTTCGTTGAAAAACGATAGGGATAGGTAATCTCTTGCGTCAAATTAGCATAATCTAATGGTTGAAATTTTGACGGGTTTGAAAAGGAATTGTTAGGCCAAGCCTTGATCTGGCAATGGCGCGGAAAGAGAAACCCTTGAAACGGATAATCTGATTCCTTACCTGTAAAAACAAAGGTATTTGCAGCTCTTTTGGTGGTTTTGCCGTTGGGTTGTATTGGCTTCTGCAGATATCAGGTTTGAACCTGCATGACTGAAAGGAGCCCGAAATGGCACCAAAGACATATGAACTCAATTTTGAACCTGCACTTCGGTGCGCCGTTAACAAATCCATTCCAGATGTGCCTGGCATTTATTGCGTTTACGCCTGTAAGCCTGAACAGAATGATCCTGAACAGAAAATGACCGACTGTGTTATAGACAGGTTGCTCTTTATTGGCACAGCAAATGACATGCGAGCCGAGATTACGAACAAGCTTGAAAATGAAAATGATTGGCAGACGGAATTGGGACCGGGCGAGGATCTATGTTTCTCTCAAGCCTTTATCACCGATATAGCCTCACCCGTCACCGACCCAGGAGACAGAAAAAGAGCCGCCGCTGCGCTGATTTATCGTCATCAGCCACTGTTGAACACCGAGCATAGAGATGGCTTTGCTTTTGACAAAACCACGATTGAGGCTTCTGGGATAGCGTTGTATCCACCCGAAACCTTTACTGTCGAGACAACAACCTAACTTTGTTGCCCAACCGAATACCAAAAACATTAAGCCTGTTCGCGCCGGTTTATAAGCATTGTCTGCAAAAAAGCACCAAAACTGATGCTCTGCTTCAAAAATATCTTGAAAAGGAAATGGTGGGAGTGACAGGGATTGAACCTGTGACCCCTTCGATGTCAACGAAGTGCTCTCCCGCTGAGCTACACCCCCACACCATTTCATATGGTCGGCCAATCAAACCAGCATAAACAATCATGTCGATGCTGGCATCGGGCCAACAGGTGGGCCATTTGCGCAGTAACGCCGGCCACTGGCTATATCTGCACCAACCGGCCGGTCATATCAAGCCTTTTTTCGGCCAATTCCGGTCAGATCTCGTAAAACCTGTCATCAAATTGCGGCAAATGCCAACGCGGCGCAAAACTTGGCTATTGTCGCCATCACAATCGCAAGTTAGAGTGTATCTATGAGTATGTTCACCGCGCCAAAGTCAGACGCCCAAGCCGCGGTTGATCCCGCGATTGACCCCGCCCCCATTTTGCCATCAGCCGCATCCGCGCAGCCCAATCAACAGCCATCATCACTTGTTGCCAAATCAAGATCAGATGATCTAGGGCCGGTGATCCTGCCACTGGTTGCGCTTGCGGCGCCGCATTTTACCACCGCCGAAATCTTGACACCGCCATCGCATTGCCCGCCAAGCGCGGTGGTCTTGTCATCGCCGCATGCAGGGCGGGTTTATCCGGCCGAATTTATCGCCGCAAGCATTGCCGATGTGAACGCCCTTCGCGGGCTTGAAGATTTTGCTGTTGACCAATTAATTGGTAGCGTTCGCGATCATGGCATCACCTGTATTAATAATCAGATTTCGCGCGCCTATATTGATGTAAACCGGCCGGTTGATGCGCTTGATAACGCCATGTTCACCTCGCCGCCAACTGCCGCCAACACCGCCGCTGCATCATCACGCCATGTTCGCGCTGGCTATGGGCTGTTGCCGCGCCTAACCGCAGCACGCGAGGTGATCCATCGGCAATTGCTGCCTTTGGACGAGGTGGAAAGCCGTATCGCGCTTGTCCATAAACCCTATCATCAAGCGGTACAGGCCGCCTTGGCCACCGCCCACAGCCATTTTGGCCGATCATTGCTGATTGATTGCCATTCAATGCCATCGCATGACCAGCATGACAAACCGCTTGCCGATTTCGTGCTTGGCGATTTGCATCACAGCACGCTTGATCCGGCAATTGGCGATCTATTGGCTGGGCTTATTACCGAGGCTGGCTATAGCTTTGCCTGGAACCACCCCTATGCTGGTGGCTATATCACCAAAAATTATGGTCGTGCCGCCAGTCGCCAACAATCAATCCAGATCGAGATCAACCGTCGCCTCTATATGACCCGAAAATATGCTCTTGATCAGCAAGGCAGCGAAAATATCGCCGCGCTTCTGGCGCGTATTGGGGCGGTATTATCTGATAGATTGGCCAGAGCCTAGCTTGGCGCAAACGGGTTTTCACGCTTGCGCATCACCATACGGATTGGCACACCACGTAACCCGAAATCAGCCCGAAGCCCGCTTGTCAGATAGCGAAGATAGCTTTCCGGCAAATCTGCAGGTCGGCTGACAAATAATGCAAATGTCGGCGGACGGGTTTTAATCTGGGTCATATAGCGAATGCGAAGACGGCGGCCTTCAACCAATGGCGGCGGGTGCGCTTCGAGCATCGTATCAAGCCACCGATTCAACCGGCCGGTGGAAATACGCGTATTCCAAATGCCATACATCTCATCAGCAGCATCAAGAAGCTTGCCAAGACCCTTTTTATGCAACCCAGACATTTGCACAACCGGAACGCCGCGCAATTGCGCAAGCGAGGTTTGCAGCCGATCCGAAATCTGACCGCTGGCAGCCTGTTTATCGCGAACCACATCCCATTTATTCGCCCCGATAACAATCGCACGGCCTTCTTCTTCGATCAGACGGGCAATTGATAGGTCTTGTTTGTGAATTTCTTCGGTTGCATCAATCAATAAAACGCAAAGATGCGCATATTGAACCGCCCGCAACGCGTCATCGACCATCAGCTTTTCAACCTTGTCGGCAATACGCGCGCGCCGACGCATTCCGGCAGTATCAACAAGCTTATATGGCTTGCCATTCCATTGAAACGGAACTTCGATTGAATCACGCGTGATACCGGCCTCAGGGCCGGTCAATAAACGGTCTTCGTCAATCAAGCTGTTGATCAGCGTTGATTTTCCCATATTCGGGCGACCAACAATGGCAATGCGCATTGGCTGGCTGACCTGTTCATCCTGCCAGACATCAATGGGGTTACCATCGGCGTCCAGCTTTTCATCAAGCCCATCAACATCGGTGAACAAATGATCATCGGCGTCATTATCAGCATCGCCGGTCAGAACATCACCAAGCCCGATCGCGCGCGCTGCCTCCAGCATGGCATCATGCAAATCAACAAGCCCCTCGCCATGCGCCGCCGAAATCGGCACCGGCTCACCAAGCCCAAGCGTCCATGCCTCAGACAGGCCAGCAGCGCCGGCCTTGCCTTCGCATTTATTCGCCAACAGCACGACCCGCGCGCCCGATTTTCTGATCTCGCTGGCAAAAAACTTATCAACCGGCGTGACCCCAGCTTTGGCATCGACAACCATCAAAGTAATATCAGCATCACGAATGGCCATTTCGGTTTGACGACGCATCCGCGCCTCAAGCGACCCTTCATCAGCCTCTTCAAGACCGGCCGTATCAATAACGGTAAAGGCCAAAGTGGCAAGATATCCCTGCCCCTCTCGGCGATCACGCGTCACCCCCGGCTGGTCATCAACAATCGCATGCTGACGGCCGATCAACCGGTTGAACAGCGTTGATTTCCCAACATTTGGGCGGCCAACAATGGCAAAAGTAACAGTCATAAAATAATAACAATCCTATTCAAAAGCCGTGAGAGTGCCGTTGCCGCTTAGGACAAACATCATGCCGCTGCCCAATTGCGGCGAGGTCACAACATCGGATCCAACATCAATGGTCTTACCACCATCACCGGTATTGGCGTCAAATGCAAAAAGACTTCCCGATTTTGATATGACCATGACTTTACCATCAACCACGACCGGCCCAACATAGCGCGGAATATCTTCTGATGCGACAACGCCTTTCGGCAAAGCACCAGGCAAATCAACAACCCAGCGAACCGCACCATCACTGCGGCGTAGCGCATAAAGCCGCCCATCAATGGTCTGCAAAAACAGTGATTTTCCTGCAACCCACGGCATTTCAATACCGCCAATCGGTTGATCCCATAACAGCAATCCTGATCGCGCATTAAAAGCCGCGATTTGTCCTGCCTGAGAGACTGCAAAAACAAGGCCACCATCAAAAACGGGATGCGCCCGAATGTCGCCAAGCCGCTGAAGCGGTGTCCGCGGGCTGAATGCGGCCAATGTATCAGACCAGATAATCTGTCCTGAATTGGCTTCGAGAAGGCTGATATCACCGCCATAACCCGCCACTGCTAATTGATCATTGGCAAAGGCTGGTGACGGCGCACCATAAACAACCGTATTGACCGGCAAGCCTGCCCGTTCCCAGAAAAGCGAACCATCGCTGGTTGAATAGGCGAAGATATTACCGTCCAGATCGGTTATGGCAACGACTTCTTGTCCGACTATCGTTGGCCCGCCACGAACCGGAAACCGCAGTGATACTGACCATATTATTGATCCATCTTGCACCGACAACGCCGCCAGATTGCGCCCGCCAGCATGAACAAATAATGTTTCACCGCGAACGGCCAACCCGCCAGCAATCCCCGGCAAAGGATCATCGGTAAATTCTTCAACCGTAACCTGCCAATTGGCTTTACCAGTCTTTATGTCAAAAGCTGTGACCATGCCATTTGGCGCAACGGTAAAGACCTGCTCACCAGCCACCATCGGCTGGGCAAGCTCGGTAAGGCTATTGCCAGACCCACCAATTGATGCGCGCCATGTCAGTTTGAACGGCAATGATGCTTTGACATTACCGCCTGCATGACCGGCACTTAGCCCGGGATGGCCTGCATTCAAGATATCAATCACATCAGGCAAGCCAGCGCCTTCGGCAAGCGCCGCCGGATCAGCAGCGATCATATCGCTTGCCGTAATGATGGCAACACGGTCACCCTTAAGGATCAATTCTGATTCTGAACAGGCTGATAATGCAAATATAACAAATCCGGCCAATAGCGATTTGCCGAACGCCGACGATACTGGACGCAGCAAAGACAGACCGTTCATCAACATTCCCCTTGCCGTCATGACAACTCCCCTAGCATGAATTTGAAATCAATGCTGTTTCACCAGATTCATGTTTTTCAAATAATGACATGGCGCCACGCACCACGCATTATTCTTTAACCCTTTAGAATTTGCAGCATCTGACGCGCCCGTTGACGCACCCCAGTCGGTATATCCGACAAACCTGCCAGCGATTCATATTTGGTCATTGCCGCTTTGCGATCACCTGACCGCAAAGCCAGACCCGCTGCCTGCTCAAGCGCCATTGACTGCCATGGGCCAGCCTGACTTTCAAGATCGGTCAATCGTGCGGCCAATTCATCATGTTTGCGGCTTGCCGGTGCATTCATGACCGATAGCAAGATTGCCGCTTGTTGATAAAGTGGCTTTACATCAGGGTCTCTTGACAACGCAAGATAGCTCGCCTCGGCGGCAGCGAAATCTTTATTTTCGGCCTGCGTTGCGGCGATGCGGAATTGCGCCAGCATCGCATAGCCCGGGCTTAGCGTGTCAAACTGTGCGGTTAAGGCAGACGCGATATCATCTGCTTTCAAGGCCTGATGATAAATAGTGGCGGCTTCGGTTGCCTGGCGATCCTGCCACGCAGTATAGCCTTGGCGTGCGCCAACCCCGATAACCACCAGCGAAACCGCAATGATTACATATTTACCATAACGCGACCATAATTCCTGCATCTGGTCACGTTTCAGATCTTCATTAATCTCATCAAAAATATCAGCCATTCGTCCAACAATCACTTCCGGTCAAAACAGCATTTCACTGCTGAATATCTAAGGTTTACCCACAGCCCGATCGGCCAATTTATCCGGCACCGTAATAGCAATTCTTTTGACCGAAATGCCAGTGCTTTATTGACCTTAATCGAAAGCTGTCTCAACATAACTTGGAATAGGAAAAACAGCCACCACTAAAAGCTAGGTAACAGCAAACCATATGCAGCGTATATCCAACCCGAAAAAGCTTCGCAAACCATTATTCTTTAACCGAAGCGAACTTGGACAAATTCTAGCAACCTATAGCACCCGCGTTGCCAGCGGTGAATGGCGCGATTACGCCATTGATCATTTGCCAGGCAGTGCCGCCTTTTCAATATTCCGGCACACGCATGAAACCCCGCTTTATATTGTTGAAAAACAACAACGCTATCCAACCGAAGCACCAAAATTTACCCTTCGTGATCGCAATAAAATTCTATGCAAAGGCAACTCAATGCAGGAAATTGTTAGTTATTTCAATCGCCTGCCACGCCTGATCACTGGCTAACCACCGACCGGCACAAGCTAGGCCTTTCCCAACAGAAAAACCGTTTAGATCTATTTCGTCTATTGCGCATATCTAATATATAAGATATTCCTAAATTAGAACAAAAAGTGAACAGATATTAAAAGGTCGCAACGCCCATGCCAAAGGCACTGCCTGACCGCTTGTGAAAGGTCGTCTAAAATGGGTTGGCATAAACGGCAACATACCGCATTGGACGAACCAAAGAATCCGACCACGCTTGCCGATATGATTCATGAAGGATTGTCGGTTTTTTGCTGGTGCAACCGCTGCGGCCATAACAGCATTATTGATCCGGTGCCGCTGGTAACGGCGCTTGGGCCGCTATTTCCGGTTCCCGAACTTGGTGGACGTATGCGTTGTAGTCTTTGTCAGGCCCGCGATATAGCCACCCGCCCTGCCTGGCCAAGCCATGGCGGCGGCCAAATTGCCAGACATATGTAGACCAGCCAAAATAATCATGGTGGCGAGTAACATCGCGGCATCAAACCCATTACCCGCCCGTTTGCGACAAAAACCACGCGTCAATCCCAATGAAACATCGCCTTAGGCTTGCCTGACGAGGCATGATCAGGTAGTCGTGTACAAGATAAATAATTATGACAATCCGGCCCAATTTTTCAGCAGGGCCAAATCAAAACAAGAGGCATGCCCGATGAACGCCAGTGATACCGCAAAAGTCCAACGCTTTTTACGCCAGCGTTTTGGCAATCATAAATTGACGCTTGCGCGTCGTGAAAATAAGGATGATTCCGCCGAATTGATGCTGGAAGATGAATTTATCGGTGTGGTGTTTCAAGATAATGAAGATGGCGAGACCTGTTACCATGTTCAGATTTCCATCCTTGAAGAAGATCTGGATGATTAGTCTTGAAATGGGGCGGCAAGAACCGTCCCGTTAGACCCAGCCGCCAGCACGCAACATGGCCAGCGCCAGCACAAACATAATGAGCGCAATAGCTGAATTTAGCAGCCGCCAAGATTGTGGGCGCCGCATGAAGCCCGACAGCAAATAACCGCAATAGCCAAGAACGACGAAGAACACCAGACTGGCCGTCATTGCACCAGCGGCAAAAGCCATTTTTGCCATACCGTCAAATTGCAATGACACAGTGCCAATCAACACCACCGTATCAAGATAGACATGCGGATTGCCAAAGGTCAAAATGGCGGCCATAGCAAGGCTTGCGGCAAGGCTGCCAACAGGCTGGTCATCAGCGGTCAGCGCCTGATTGCCAAGCGCATCACGCAGACGCAAAACACCATATCCGGCAAGCCAGATCGCCGCGCCGCCAAATAGCCATGGCGCCAGCTGATCAACAAAATCAGCAATTAAAAGCGATAACCCGCCAACGCCAACCATAATCAACAGCGCATCTGAGACCGCACAGAACAGGACAATGGCCCCAATATGCTGACGAAGAATAGCCTGACGCAAAACAAAGGCATTTTGCGACCCAATGGCCAGAATCAATGAAAAACTTAGGGCAAAACCTGTTAAATAGGCAAAAAGCATCATCACCTCTGATCCCCGCAATAATTTTCATCATCTGACAAATCATGCGGTAATCACTCAAATTATCAGACTGACATCAACAGTCAGGGGCATCAACAGTCAGGTCGGTGCCGCTGTCACTAGATGCTTTTCCATAAACAAGCTCAACGGATCATGAAGATAGCTGCCAAATGGTTGGATATGATAATAGCCCAAAGATTCATAAAGGCCAATCGCCGCCTTTTGTAAAACCCCCGTTTCAAGCCGTACCATATTAATGCCTCGAGCAAGGATAAGATGTTCAATTTCAGCCATTAGCTGGCTGGCAATTGCCTTGCCGCGATAGGCTGGATCAACATAAAGCCGTTTGATCTCACCGTAAGACGGGCTGCCTTTAAAAAACTGAACACCAACACAACCCGCGCAAACATCATCAATAAAGGCACCGATAAAACGCCCCCCTTCGCCTTGCAGGGCGTCAGGGTCGACAAGATGGTTACTTTCAGTCGGATAGAGCGAAGCCATATAATCATCAGACTGCCGCAATAAATCGCCGGCTTCATCGCCGGCAACAGGTTTGATGATCACTCTTTTCATCATGGCCGTTGTTTCCTCTGCCCATATCTTTGATGCCCCTTACAGCGAATAAAGCCAGAAATAACGCGCAATACCAAAGCCATAGACCAGTAAAAATACGATATTGATCCATTTCAATTGTGGCTCAGACCGCAGCCATCCGCAATAAATCCAGATCAGGCAAAAGGGAAAGGATAAAAACATTGTTAGAGGATAAAGGTCAAACACGACCGCAATCGCGCCAAGGATACCCAGAATAAGGGCAAAGTTTTTCAATCGTTTTTCGGTATCTTCAGACACCATAAATCTGTCGCTAGATTTGGGTTTCAATGTCTCTCCATTTTGGTGATAGAGCCGATATTCCGCCCTTTTGTCGCACCCGAAGGGGCAACCAATTGCGATCTTAAGCAGGTTTAAAAAATTGAAACAAGAACGGATATAATAACGTCGTGATCGGTAAAGACGCATCCAGCCACAAGGCAGACATGATATAATTGGTTCACCGAAGGTCGGTTATTCCTTGGCCGGTTATTCACATGACCTTGTTTGCCAGCGATTTGCCAGCCAATCATGCCCTATAGCAATAACATCATGCTTGCAGGCACTGCTGCAGGGCTTGGCGCAAAATGACTGGCTGCAATCGCCAGATAATTTTCTGGGCTGCGGCATGACCTTTGCGCTTGCGGACAGAATTGACAAAGCAAGGATCAAATCATCTGCCTATGCGGCGCCAATGAAAAGCAAAAGAACCGTTGGATGAGACGTAAAAACGTCCCAATCGCTTAAAAATGTCCCAATTGTCCGGTGTTTGGGACTCAACCAAACTCTTTGTTATCCCGCTTATATAATATTGGTTTTGTAAGGTCAGAGAGCGATCGTTTGGGTTTTTGCTCAATGTCAAAATTATCGTCTGAAAGATAAATTTCATAACTCTCTTTAAGAGCATTCCATTCTTTATCAATTGCCGCAAACCAGGCTGTATTTCTGTTTTTGCCTTTGTTGATCGCCATTTGCCTGAAAACACCTTCGTAGGAAAAGCCCAACCTTTGCGCGGCATATCGGCTCTTCGCGTTTAAAGCATTGCATTTCCATTCATAACGCCTGTACCCGCTTTCAAATACCCATTTCATCATCAGATACATCGCTTCTGTGCCTTCGCGTGTCTTTTGTAGCAATGGAGAATAATTTATATGCCCGACTTCGATTGAGCCATCAGTGGGATTTATTCTTAGAAAGCTTGCGATGCCGACTGCCTTATGATCGGAAAGCCTTATGATAGCAAAAAACGAAGGATCATCGCTCTTCGCTTTTTCTTGCAACCAATTTGCATAATCTTCTATTTTTTCAAACGGGCCATAGGGCAAGTATTTCCAATTCATGCCTTCACGATCGAATGAATTTGATTGAAACAGATCTTCAGCATGTTTCAGCGCATCCAATGGTTCTAGCCGAACGGTTCTTCCGTTCAATTGAATGTTTTTTGGGTGCGGTGGCGGTGTAAAATTTTCAATAATGAAATCTTTTTCCATTCAATGTTCCCACTAACAAACATTGAACTGAACCAGACTGATTTTTCAAATGTCAGTTCAATTCAGCTTATCGCTTAATCACAAAATAATAGAATTAATTTCCTATTCCCACTCAATCGTTCCCGGGGGTTTTGATGTCACATCATAGACCACACGGTTCACACCGCGCACTTCGTTGACAATGCGGGTTGCCGCGCGGCTTAAAAACTCATGGCTAAAAGCATAGCTGTCGGCGGTCATCCCATCGCTGGAGGTCACCGCCCGAAGGGCGCAAGCATATTCATATGAACGCGCATCGCCCATCACGCCAACGGTTTTAACTGGCAACAAAACGGCAAAGGCCTGCCAGATTTCGTCATAAAGACCGGCTTTACGAATTTCATCAAGATAAACCGCATCAGCCGCCCGCAAAATATCCAGCTTTTCAACCGTGATATCACCCGGAATGCGAATGGCAAGCCCAGGCCCCGGAAACGGGTGGCGCCCAACAAGGCTTTCGGGAAGACCGAGTTCGCGGCCCAGTTCGCGTACCTCATCCTTAAATAGCTCGCGAAGCGGCTCGACAAGATCAAGCGCCATATCATCAGGCAACCCGCCAACATTATGATGCGATTTAATCGTTACCGCGCTGCCTCCGGCGGCTGAAATGCTTTCGATCACATCTGGATAAAGCGTGCCTTGGGCCAAAAACCGCACATTCTTGATCTTGCTGGCTTCGCCGTCAAAGACTTCGATAAAGCTGGCGCCAATGATTTTGCGCTTTTCCTCTGGATCGCTGACCCCTTGCAAACGGCCCAAGAATAAATCGGACGCGTCTTTATGAATAAGCGGAATATTGTAATGATCGCCAAACAGGCGAACCACCTCTTCGGCTTCACCCGCACGAAGCAAGCCATGATCGACAAAAACACAGGTCAATTGCGCGCCAATCGCCTCATGGATCAACACCGCCGCAACCGATGAATCAACCCCGCCAGACAGGCCACAAATCACCTGCGCGTCGCCAACCTGCTGCTGGATCGCCGCAATGGCGCGACTGCGATAGGCCGCCATTGACCAGCTGCCAGTACAGCCACAAATGCCAAGGGCAAATCGTGCCAATAAATCGGCGCCATTTTGGGTATGCACGACCTCGGGATGAAACTGCACGCCGTAATAGTGACGCGATTCATCCGCCACCGCGGCAAAAGGCGCTCCTGCCGATGTTGCAACAACAGAAAATCCATCGGGCAATTTGGCAACATGGTCGCCATGGCTCATCCAGACCGTATGCTGGCCACCAACCTGCCAAAACCCTTCAAACAGTGAACAAGGCGCGGCAATCTCAAGCGCTGCCCTTCCAAATTCGCGGCTTGTTCCAGGTTCAACCCGACCACCAAGCTGCGCGCACATGGTTTGCTGTCCATAGCAAATGCCGAGAACCGGAACGCCAAGATCAAAAACAATTTGCGGCGCCCGCGGTGTATCGGCAAGCGCAACCGAATTTGGCCCACCCGATAGAATGATACCATTTGGTGCGGCGGCACTGATCTTTTCAACATCGGTGGTACAGGGCAGAATTTCGGTATAGACACCAGCTTCACGAAGGCGGCGGGCAATCAATTGCGTAACCTGCGAGCCAAAATCAATAATGAGAATTGAATCGGACATATTTTATTCCTTTACCACCAGCCGCATGATGCGGCCCTATTCGATCATTATAATAGATTGCTGTTAACGCAACCTTGCCTGAAGAACGGCAATGAAAAACCCGTCTGTACCATCACGTCCGGGCAAAAGCTGCAACAGCCCGTCATCGGTTGGCGGGCAAGCCCCGCCACCAATCTTGCCAATCGTATCACCCCAGATATCGGCAATATCGGCAAGTTCAATTTCTGGTGCATTGGCCAGAAATTGTTTAATCAGATCAGCGCCTTCACTGGCAAGAACCGAACAGGTTATATAGATAATGCGTCCACCTGGAACGACCATCGCCCGCGCCTTTTCCAGCAAAATTGCCTGTGTATCTCTAATCTTGTCCAGCTTTTCAGGGGTAAGCTGCCATCTGGCATCAACCTGACGGCGCCATGTGCCTGACCCCGAACAAGGTGCATCAACGACAACACGGTCAAATTTACCGCGCCATGTGCGGTTTGACCATTTTTCGGCAACGAGCTTACGCTCGACATTATGAATGGCGGCGCGGCGCAGTCTCTCGCCACTTTTCTCCAGCCGTTCAGCATCCGGATCAAGCGCCAGAATACGGCCCTTATTTTCCATTTTTGCGGCCATAACAAGTGATTTACCACCAGCACCTGCGCAGATATCGGCAACCTGCATCCCCGGCCGCGCATCGCAAAGCAGCGCCGCAAGCTGTGAGCCTTCATCTTGAACATCAAAAAGGCCGGCTTTCCATTCTTGCAGATCTTCAAGCCTTGTGCGCTTTTCCAGCCGGACACCGAGCGGCGATAGGCGCGTTGGATGCCCTTTGATACCACGACCGGCAAGCTGGTCACGAAGGCGGCGTCGATCGGGTTGTTTTAGCGGGTTAATCCGTACATCAGTTGGCGCCTCGGTAATCAATGCCGCCAATTCACGCGCCAACCCGTCACCAAGGCCAGCCTTGGCATCAGCCATCAACCATTCAGGCCATTCAAGCGCAATATGGTCAGGCATTGCAGGATCGGTAAAATCGCGCGTCTCAAGCGTGGTAACCAGCGCCTGTTCGCCGTCATCAAGCGGCGCTGGCGCATGCGCGATTTCGGCAGAAAATAATTGGGGCAGAATGGCTGATTTCTGTTCCATTAACACTAGGGCCGCAAGCGTGATATTGCGCGGATTTGCTGGCGCATCAATCGCCGCCAAATGCCACCCAAGCCGCGCCCGTCCACGTTGAATTTTCCAGAACAGATCGCCAACCGCCGCGCGGTCGCCCGATCCGGCGTAACGACGACGCTGCAATCCGGCGCGAAGCCATTGTCCGGCCTGCCTGCCAAGCAAAGTTCCGGCCTCACTGGCCGCCTGCATATCGGCAAGGATTTCGATCACGGCAGCGATTCTAGCAGCTGGCGTCATGATGAATTTTTCCACATCTGGCCCATTGCAGGCCGCAAACAAGATAACAAAACAAAACAGCCAGCCCGACAAGGCCGGACTGCATTGCGCCTACATGCCAGGTCGGTAATTCGGCGCCTCACGCGTGATCGTGACATCATGCACATGCGATTCCGCCAATCCGGCACCGGTAATACGCAAGAATTTGGCATTGGCCTGTAATTTGGCAATTGATTCATTACCGGTATAGCCCATTGCCGCCCGCAAACCGCCAAGCAATTGATGCAAAACATTTTCAACTGGCCCCTTATACGGAACCTGGCCTTCGATACCTTCGGGAACAAGTTTTAGCGGCTGCGAAATTTCAGCCTGAAAATAGCGGTCAGCCGACCCGCGTGCCATTGCACCGGTTGATCCCATGCCGCGATAGGCCTTATAGGAACGTCCCTGATAAAGATACACCTCACCCGGCGTTTCATCAGTTCCGGCAAGCAATGATCCGATCATCGCTACGTCACCACCGGCGGCAATCGCCTTGGCAAGGTCACCCGAATATTTGATGCCGCCGTCGGCAATCACTGGAATATTTTGTTTGTGACATACATCAGCCGCGTCCATGATCGCGGTCAATTGCGGCACACCAACACCAGCAACCATGCGCGTGGTGCAGATTGATCCAGGCCCAATCCCCACTTTGACGGCATCAGCGCCAGAATCGATCAATGCCTTGGCGCCATCAGCCGTGGCAACATTGCCGCCAATGATCTGCACATGATTGGCAAGCTTCCGCACCGCGGTGACTGATTCTAAAACACCTTCGGAATGACCATGCGCCGTGTCAACGACAATCACATCAGCGCCAGCCGCGATCAAAGCTTCGGCGCGGCGAATGCCGTCCGGCCCTGCTCCCGTTGCCGCCGCTACCAAAAGCCGCCCGCGATCATCTTTTGATGCCAGCGGGTGATTCTGGGCCTTTTCCATATCCTTGACTGTAATCAACCCGATACAGGCACCAGTATCATCGACAACAACCAGCTTTTCAATGCGATGTTCATGCAGCAAACGCCGCGCTTCATCAGGGGCTGTACCATCGCGAACCGTTACAACATTGCGGGTCATCAGATCGGCAACACTTTGGCCCGGATCAGTGGCAAAACGCACATCGCGATTGGTTAGAATACCGACAAGCCGCTGATTACCTTCAACCACCGGAATGCCGCTAATGCGGTTCTGTTCCATCATTTCCAGCGCTTCGCGAAGCGGCTGATTCGGCGCGATGGTTAGCGGATTAACAACCATACCGGCTTCAAATTTTTTCACCATGGCAATTTCAAGCGCCTGTTCTTCGATGGTGAAATTCTTATGGACAACGCCAATACCGCCAGCCTGCGCCATCGCAATGGCCAAACCATGCTCAGTAACCGTATCCATTGCCGCCGACATAAGCGGAACACGAAGATTGATTTTCTGGGTTAGGCGCGTGCTGATATCAGTATTGGCTGGCAATACGGCCGAGCGCGCTGGCTCTAAAAGCACATCGTCAAAGGTAAAAGCGTCGCGAATTTTCATAGGGTGCCTTCCGTTCATCCGGTGGCACGGGACTATACGCAAAGCGACCGCATATTGATAGTGCAAAACCGCACATCTTTACATGATTAATGCACCGTCAGCATCACGTCTTCCTGCTGCGATATCGGCCGCAATATCTTCGGCGCGTCCATTGCCGTGAAAGCCGGTGGCAAGAACATAGCTTTCGACCGATTCAGCGCGGCTGGCGGCTGGCTTGACATGCCGAACCGTCTTGAAATTACGCTGCATCACATCAAGCAAGGTTTTTTCGGCGCCACCACGAAAACATTTCGCCAGAAAAAACCCGTCTTTATTCAAAACATCAATGGCAAAATCCAATGCCGCCTCAAGCAAGGCCGTTGTTCGCAAATGATCAGTCGCACGATGACCGGTTGTATCTGCCGCCATATCACTCAAAACGCCATCTGCCGCCCCGCCAGTGGCAAGCCGCACCGTTTCCAGCATTTCGGGATCGGTCATATCGCCGGTGAAAATATCGGCACCAACAACGCCTTCGGTATCCAGCAGGTCAATCCCGACAAGCCGCGCTTTGCCATGGCCAAGCTTGGTGCGGATTGATGACACCTGCAACCAGCCGCCAGGCGCACAACCCAGATCAACAATGGCCATGCCCGGCTGCAACAGATGATAGCGATCATCCATCTGCTCCAGCTTTAACGCTGCACGCGATCGAAAACCACGCGATTTGGCCTCGGCCACAAAAGGATCATTGAGCTGACGCGTCAACCAGCGCTGCGACGAAACTTTGCGTCCGCGCATCTTTTTTGGTTGGCGCGTCAACCCTGTCGCATTGCGATAGCTGCGCCCCGATGGGCCTTTTTTGCCCGCTTTACCGTTACCTGATTGATCTGCCATGTCTGCTTATCGCCAAACTTGCCGGATTTTACAACCGCCAATTCACAAGCCTCAGTTTCTGTCCCTTTCGACATTGGTCAAACCCCCGCCAATCTGGCACTGCAAAAGGGCCAGTTTTGCCGCGATAATTTGGGCTAGCAGTGCTGACCATTTCGGATAGACTACCCCTTATGACAAACCCGATCTATTTTGACCAAATCTGCCCGAATTTGCCAATCGCTGATCCAGCCAATCAGGCTGTTCGCGATGATTTTGCGGCGATATTCACACAGAAATGGCCGGAAAACACACTTTCCCAAAGCGGCTATGAGCCAGATGATCTGGCGGCAATGCTGGTGACAAGCCAATATCTTCAAAGGCTTGCTTTGCGCCATGGCGACGATGTCGGCCCTTGCCTGAACGGCCAAGCAGCAAGCCGGATTGATATTGCAAGAACCCATTTTATCACGTCAATGCAATCGGCTGGTGACGAGAAAGCCGCTTTACAGGCAATCCGTATCTGGCGTGAAAGAACCGCGCTTGCGGTGGCCCTATCCGATCTTGCCGGACGCAAAGACATGCCACAACAAATGCAATGGCTAAGCGAGGCAGCGCAAACCGTCTTGTCGCAAACGATCCAATATCTGTTCCGCCAAGCTGCACAACGCGGCAAGATAAAGGGTTTTGATTCGGATTTATCAGGATGCGGCTGGACCGTTCTTGCGCTTGGCAAATTAGGTGCTGGTGAACTCAATTTTTCATCCGATATTGATTTAATCATGCTTCATGACACGCAAAACGCGCCGTTTGACAATCGAGATGCTGTTCAGCCTTTTTTTGTCGCCATGACGCGGGATCTGATCCGTCTTCTTGGCAGCGCCACAAGTGACGGCATTGGCTGGCGTGTGGATTTGCGTCTTCGGCCCGACCCGGGCGCAACCGCGGTTAGCATCGATCTGACCGCAGCGATCAGCTATTATGAATCAATTGCCCGCACATGGGAACGCGCCGCCTTTATTCGCGCGCAGCCGGTGGCAGGCGATCTTGCGCTTGGCGCCAGCTTTCTTGAGCAAATACAGCCCTTTATATGGCGAAAAACGCTTGATTACACGGTGATGGAAGACATGAAGACCATGCTTCGCCGTCCACCGCAGGGTAATGGCTGGCGCGGCTATAACCTAAAGACCGGCAAAAATGGCATTCGGCAAATCGAGTTTTTCACGCATGTGCTGCAACTTGTTGCTGGCGGACGGGATGAAAAGCTGCGGCATCGCAACAGCCTTGCCGCGCTTGATGCGCTTGCCGCCGCCAAATGGATTACAAATGAACAAGCGGCCGCGCTTGGCACCGCCTATCACCAGCTGCGCCGCATCGAACACAGACTGCAAATGATTGCCGATAACCAGACCCATAGCCTGCCGCGTGGCGACGAAGATTTGGAAAAATTCGCCCATTTCATGGGGCATCCAACCACCATTGATTTCTGCAATCGATTAGACAGTTTGCTTGATCAGGTTGGCGCGAACGCAAAGCATGATTTGCTAAACCCCGCCGATAGCGGCATGACCACGACAGATGGCATGACCACAACAGATGGCATGACCGACATTCTGCTTGATGATTATGATGCGCTTGTTGGGTGGCTTGGTAATCACGGTTTTGAACGACCTAAAATCATTGCTGATACGCTGTCTGGCTGGATGGCGGGGCGCATTTCGGCAACGCGCAGTGAACGCGCGCGCGCGCTGCTAAACCGGTTAATGCCCGATATCTTAATGTCCTTTACCGCCGCTGATGCCCCTGATGATAAATTTGCCGCACTTGCTCAATTTATCGAAGGACTGCCAGCAAGCGTTCAGATTTTCTCGCTTCTTGATTATAACCGGCATCTAACCCGCCTTTTATGCGATATTCTGTTGCTATCGCCGCAACTTGGCAATCATTTACGCCAATATCCAATGCTGTTTGATCTATTGCTCTATCAAAGCTTCTTCAAACCATTACCCGATGCAACCACGATGACCGCGCAATTGCAGCAAATTTGTGATGGACGCAATGTTGAGGACGCGCTTGACCAGATCAAGATAAAGGCACGCGAATGGAAATTTCAGGTCGAAATCCAAGCCCTGAGCCAGACCATTGACAGCACAACCCTTGCAACCGGCCTTAGCGCGATTGCAACAGCTACGGTCAGTCTGATCCTTGATCTGGCACGCGCCGATATGACCCGCCGCCATGGCCAAATTGATGGCAGCGTGACGATCCTTGCGCTTGGCAGGCTTGGCACTGGGCAAATGACCGTCAGTTCTGATCTTGATCTTTTATTCATTTATGACGCGCCTGATACGGCGCTATCTGCCGGCAAGCGTCAAATAAATGCGCCGACCTATTTTGCCAGGCTTGCCCAAACGATGGTCAGCTGGCTTAGCACCGCAACCGCCGAAGGGGTGCTTTATCCGGTTGATTTGCGCTTGCGCCCCGAAGGTGAAGCTGGCGCCATCGCCACATCGCTTAATCGGCTGGAAACCTATTTTGCGGGTGATGCATGGATATGGGAAAAACTCGCCCTTGCCAAAGCGCGGCCGATTGCCGGTGACGCCGATTTAACCGAAAAATTGCATGTGGCGATTCACGCCATCGTTAATCAGCCACATGATCATAGCCTAATCGGGCCAGCCATTGATAAAATGCTGGTGCGGATCCGCAAAGTCCGCAAAGCCAAATCAAAATGGCATTTACGCGCCCGCGATGGTGGCCTTGTCGAGCTTGATCTGCTGATCCAAGGCATGCGGCTTCAGCATGGCGATCTGTTTGAACAAACCGGACAGCCAATATCAGCCATTCTGGCACAATTGAAAACCAGCGGTAAAATCAACGCTAATCACGCTGACGATCTGCAAGATGCTGATAGGCTGTTCAGCGAAATCCATCAATGTCTGCGCTTGACCTTTGGCAATGCCGCCACGGTACCTGATCAGCTGCCACCACCATTGCAACAATTCATGCTTGCCCGAATGGATCTTGCAGACGAACAGCAACTCACCTTGTTATTGGAAACGACATTAGAAACTGTCTTTGCCATTTTAAACCATTATCTGGCAAATGATCCGGCCATTTCAGCATGAAGCAACAACAATGTTGTTAAAACGACTGCCAAGCAACGCTTTTGGAACAGACTTTACATGCTTGTAAGATTTATCAAACCCCATGCAGTTAGCGCGTTATGTGACGCCGTACCCTGTGACTGCTGGCAGGGTTTGCCATATGTTCAACCACAGCGAAGCAACGTCATATTACGTTTGAAAGGCGTGCCTCATGCTACGGGCCATCATATCAACATGGACTTTGTTTTTTGGTCTTTTGCTCATTTCTGCGGGCAATGGCTTGCAGGTGGTTCTGCTTGGCACCCGCGCGCCCGAAGCCGGGTTTAGCAATATTGCGACCGGTATTGTTATGTCGGGATATTTTGCCGGTATTTTTGCCGGTTCGATCATTGTTCCTCATATTTTAGCCCGCGTTGGCCATGTTCGGGTTTTTGGCGCCATGTCTGCCATCGCTTCGGCAGCGGTCTTGCTGCATGTGGTGTTTCTTGACCCATTCGTTTGGACCGGTATGCGCTTTGCCAGCGGCTTTAGCTTTGCTGGCATGTATATTGTCTGCGAAAGCTGGTTAAATGAAAAAGCCACGAATGAAACTCGCGGCCAGCTTTTATCACTTTATATGATCACCAATATGGCGGGTATGGCGGCTGGACAATTGATGATTTCACTTGGCGAAACAGGTGGCGCCGGATTGTTTTTATTGGCATCGGTTATGGTGTCGATTGCGGTTGTCCCCATTTTGATTACAGCCAGCGCAGCGCCAAGCTTTGAAGCCCCCGAACGCATTAGTTTCCGCCGCTTGGTTCAGGTTTCACCCTTGGCCGTTGTCGGCATGGTATTTGTCGGGATCGTGATCTCGATGGTGTTTGGCATGGGCGCTGTCTATGGGCGCAATATCGGACTGGACAACACCCAGGTCGGCTATTTCATGACCTCAATTACCCTTGGCACCTTGGCGCTTCAATATCCGGTTGGTCGCCTTTCCGATAAATTTGACCGACGGGTTGTTATTTTTGGCGCGACGGTCATTGGCGGCATTGCGATTGGCATCGCCAGCCTTTTTGGTGCTGACCAATTTATCCTGCTTTTGATCATGATGTTGATTTTTGGCGGGCTGGTCTTTTCGCTTTATTCGCTTTTCATCGCCCATGCGAATGACTATTTGGCGCCAAGCCAGATGGTGGCCATGTCGTCAGGCCTGTTGATGGTAAATGGCGCCGGTGCGGTGATCGGATCACCACTTGCCGCATCCGTGATCGAAGTTGTTGGCACCCGCGGATTCATGCCAACGATTGCCGGATTTTTGTTCTTATTGGCGGGATTTGTCCTGTACCGAATGAAAATGCGCAGCGCGGTTCCGGCCGAAGCGCAAGGCGTGTTTGTTGCCATTCCTGACGCATCGTCCGGCGTTGCGGTGAATTTGAGCCCTGAGGTGGAATGGGTGATGGATCAGGATGAAGAGGATGAAGAAAATGATCCGTTCAAAAACAACCCTTATGTCAATTAGGTTTGATGGTTTCCAAAAGACCTGACAAATCCAGCATATCTGGCACGAGGGCAGCAATTAATGGCCTTTCACGTCAGTTCACGTCAGTCGCGCCCTTCACTTATCACCGGTGCCTTTTTGCTGCCCTTGCAAAATAGCTGCGCCCCATGATTTCAGGCCATCCATTTAGCGGGTTGGTCTTTGCCAGCCTTGGTCAGCCTTGGCCGCCAAACCGACAAATGACAGTTCTTCTTTGTTTAAAAGGTCAATAATATTAAGATTGCTAATGAAATTTTTTCTAAAACTCCTTCATTGCAGTATTTTTCTGTTCATCATTGGGTTTGGCAGCATCCACGCTCCTAAAGCCACGGCAAATGATGGGCAATTTCCCGATAATTTTGCCATTTCAGGAAACGTAACAATCACCCGCGTTAGCGATGGTGACTCGCTTAGAAGTGGCAAATTGCGAATCCGGCTTTTTGGCATTGATGCGCCTGAGACGAAACAACAATGCACCGATGCAGATGGGGCTAAATGGGCCTGCGGCGCAGCAGCACAAAAGGCGCTTGAGGCATTGGTGGCAAGCGCACCTCATTTGCAATGTGATTTGATTGATGTTGATCGCTATGGCCGCGTTGTGATGCGGTGTTTTGCCGGAAAAACCGATCTTGGCGCGGCGCTTGTCCGCGCCGGGCTGGCGCTGGCCTATCGGCAATATTCGGCCAGCTATAGCGCCGATGAAGATAGTGCCAAAACCGCCAAATTGGGCATGTGGGCAGGCGCATTTACTGCGCCATGGGCGTGGCGCCGATCGCAATAGCTGCTAATGCGTAACGGCCCGAAAAGCGTAAATAAAATGGGAAATCAACCAAGCCGCATGGCTGGTGAGGATTGGGGCTGGTGAGAATTGGGTTTTTAAAAAATCCCAAGCTCGCGCAGTTCTGCGGCCAATTCGGCAGGCATATCACTGGCATCACCTGCACCGATATCAGGCGGCGCATCCTTCACTTCAAGATATCGCCAGCCCTGAAAAATACGCATTTTTGTTGGGGCGACTTGAATGATTTCAGGTGACAGCACAATGCCGCAGGCCGGTGTACCATCGGCGCGTTGCGCCTCGGCAAGGTCAATAATGGCCTGACGCGCGGTTACCACCCCCTTGATGATCCAATAGATCGACCCCCCATCAAGCAGCTCTTCGGCGCGGCGCGGCCGGTTGCGCGTGACATGAACCAATCTGCCACCTTGCGCCAGGCGAAGCGCCTGCCAATCACGAAGATTATCGAGCGATTGTGAGCCAACTGATAATTTTTTCAAATGAACCGTCATGAAAACACCAAAATTCGAATCCCGTCATATCGGTATGATTTACCTGTTGACGACAGAACCGTAATTACCTCCTCGATCTTTTTGACCCCGCCTACATCAAATAGAGTGCGGCAAGCCCAAGGAACACAAAAAACCCGACAACATCCGTTATCGTTGTCACAAAAACGCTTGATGCCACCGCCGGATCGATCCCAGCGCGAAGCAGGCCGATCGGCACCAAGGTTCCGCTAAGCCCCGCAATCAGCAAATTGGCAAGCATAGCAACCGCCATCACTGCGGCAATTTCCGGATCACCAAACCAGACAAAAGACACAACGGCGGCTAAAACCGCAAAAAGCAGTCCATTCAGCAATGCCACGAACCCTTCGCGAATAACAAAATTGCGCGTCGAGACTGCATCTAATTGACGCAAGGCAATCGCCCGCACCGCAACGGTCACCGTCTGGGTACCCGCATTGCCGCCCATTGACGCAACAATTGGCATCAGCACCGCCAAGGCAACCAATTGTTCGATGGTCGCATCAAACACCCCGATCACGACCGACGCCAAAATCGCCGTTAGCAAATTGACCAAAAGCCAAGTTGTCCGCCCCTGCAAGGTTTCACGGATACTCGATCGCAAACTGGCCTCGCCAACACCGGCAAGCGCCATCAAATCTTCTTCAGCTTCTTCATCGATAACATCAATCACATCATCAATGGTGATCATGCCGACAAGCCGATCGCCAAGATCGACAACACCGGCACTCACCATGCCATAGCGCCGAAACAGAATCGCCACTTCTTCTTGATCCATATCAACCGGAATCGACCGGAAGTCAGATTCCATAATTTCGGAAATACGACGCGGGCGCTGCGCACATAAAAGTTTACTAAGCGGCACCTCGCCAAGAGGTTTGCGTGCCGGATCAACAACAAAGATCAGATAGAAATCATCGGTTGCCGATTTGCCACCCCGCAGATAGTCAATTGTCTGGCCAACCGTCCAAAAAGACGGCACCGTGACAATTTCACGCTGCATAAGACGACCCGCCGAATCTTCAGGAAAAGACAGGCCTTCTTCGACAAGAACCCGGTCTTCGGCCGAAAGCGCCGCCAAAACATCAGCAAGCGCATCTTCTTCAAGCTCTTCGATAATATCAATGGCATCATCAGTTGACAGATCATGCAGCTGGCGCGCCAAGGCCTTTGCGCCCATCACTTCGACAATGGCTTCACGCGTGTTTTCATCGAGATAAGTCAGCGTTTCCGCATCAAGATGATCGCCAAGAAACCTTACGAGTGACGCCGCTGTCCGCGCTGGCATGCGTTCCAAAAGATCGGCTTGATCAGCCGGGTGAAGCGGCGCAACAAGCGTGCGAAGACGGCGAACAGCGCCCGCCTGAACAGCATCAATAATTGCCGTTTCAACCTTTGGCGTCAGGCCATAAAGCGCCGCAAGCCGGTCACTGCCGTCATCCTTGCGATCAATCTGTTCATTGTCATGCATCATTGCTTCCACGCCATCTTCGTGACCGTTAGATCAGATTTCACCGCATCTATGCCCGCACCGGCCCTCATCAAATCTCATGCGACACGCTAGCAGATCGCGGGTGGTTTTAAAACAACACATGGCACTAAACCGAGGCAAATTTTGCTTGGTAATTTTATTTCAAAAAGCCAAAATCGCCGTTTTTGTAATAATATTTCAAACAAATCCGGCCATTGCCATCGGCATGAACAGACGCATCGGTTCGCAAAACCAATGATATTTCGGAAGAAAAGATATTTGCAGGTTATTTATTGTTTGTGCCTTTGACACCAAGGTCATAAAGACCGATCCGGCGCATCGGCCCATCAAAGCGCAATTCATGGCCAATGGGCGGATGCGCTCTTTGGGTGCAATCCATTCGCTCGCAAACTGAGCAGCCAACACCAATCTGGTCAAGCCGCGCCGATTTGGAAATATCAATCTGATCCGCATAAATCATATCGCGGGCATGATGCAATTCACAACCAAGAGTGACGGCAAATTCCGGCGATTGCGCCAAGGTTGGCGACCATAATGGTGGCGCGGTGCGGGCAAGCATGAAATATTTCTGCCCATTTGGTAATTCGGCCGCTTGTGCCAAAATCTTTTCCGGTGTCCGAAAGGCTTTGTGCATCGTCCATTTCGGGCAGGTGCCACCATGTGTGGCAAATTGCATGCCGGCCGCGGCAAGCCGTTTGGAAATATTCCCAGCATCATCAACCCGAATGAAGAAAAACGGGATACCACGCGCATTCGGCGCATTCAATGTGGTGAGGCGGTGACAGACCTGTTCAAAGCTGCAACCAAACCGGCGCCCCAATAGGTCAAGATCATAGCGAAGGCTTTTTGCCGAATCGAGAAAGGCCGAATAGGGCATCATAACGGCACCGGCAAAATAACCGGCAAGGGTGATTTTCAACAAGGATTGCGCCTGCGCATCCTGAACCGCCTGATCTTGGCAGATTTTGTCCAAGGCCGCTTGCTGGCTAAGAAGCGCGATTTGAATCAAAAGATGAAACTGTCGTTGCGGGCGACGCAACGCCTCACTTAGCAAAATCTCGCGGCGATGTAGATCATAGCGCCGAAGCTGGTTTTGCATCACCTCTACCGGCATGATCCTAACGCGAAGGCCAAGCGTGTCTTTCACATGGGCGGCAAGGCTGGCAAGCGTATTATCGCCCGTCAGGCCAAAATCACTAATCGATTCAATTTTGGCCGTACGGCGCAATTCATCTGCCGCTTCTTCAAGAAGGGGAAAGTAATTATTCGCCTGCTGCAATGTAGCGCGTACCTTTTCAACAGGGTTGCTCATCTGCCGAATGCCGCCATCACCCGCGGTCGCCTCTAATTCATCACGCACTTTGCGATAGGCCTGAAACAGCGTAACCAAGCCGCGCGCCGCACCTGGCGCAGCGGTGATCATGTCCTGAATTTCGCGGCGTGGCACCTGCTCATCTGCCAGCAATGGATCGGCAAAAATTTCAGACATGCCCGTTGAAAGGCTAGCCGCGTCATCTTCGGCAAAATCTTTGAGATCAATATCAAAGCTATTGCCAAGGCGAAGAAGCAATCCAACGGTCAAAGGGCGCTGATTATGCTCTAAAAGATTTAAATAAGAGGGGCTGATCTCCAGCGTTTCCGCCATCGCTGTTTGCGATAGGCCAATAGATTTGCGAAACCGCCGCAATTTATGCCCGACAAGAATTTTTTCCTGCATCGCGTCATTTCCTCCACTTGGCCGCTGGCTCAGCTTTACCTGAGTTTTCAGCATAACCTGTAAATAGAAAATGTAAATATTTTACAATTTTCAAATTTGCTTTTTTTTCCTTGCCTGAAGTCCCGCAAAAAAGGCACAACAAAGATGCAGGTCAGACGCATCAACAGCAGGAGATCTGCACGAATTTAGACGACGATTTATAGAGCTTTGCGATATAGGCCGCGGCGAACAAAGCCAGCTTGGGGGAGTTTGTTTGGTTTGCCAATCCTATCCGCAAATCAGGGTCGGTCAGGACTTTATGTCTTGTCCGGCCCTTTTTTATGCAGGCTATGTCGGGCGGCAAAACGCCATTGGCTAGATGGTCAATCTTGCGCAACAATCAAAACCAGATCGGCAAGGTTGGTGCCGGTTGCCCCAACCATCAATAGCTGATCATGCGCTTTGAGATAATCATAGCTGTTATGTGATAACAGCGCGGCCCGAGCCGCCGCATGATCAAAATCTTGTGACGCGGCAATAATACCGCCAGCCGCATCGGTTGGCCCATCGCGGCCATCGGTGCCGCCAGCCAGAATCACCCATTGCTTTGGCGCATTTGATCCGGCAGCTGTCATTGCCGACGCAAAGGCAAGCGCCAATTCTTGCGATCGCCCCCCTTTGCCGGGATCATTCATATCAAGCGTCACCGTTGTTTCGCCGCCAGTCACCAATGCATAGGGCTTACCAGCATGATGCTGGCGCTGGCTTATAACCTGCGCCGCCAGATGCACCGCCATCTGGCTTGCTTCGCCGTCAAGGGCTGGCGCATCGAGAAAATGCATATCGGGCATGGCTTGGCGGATATAGTCTGCTGCCGCATCACGGCATTGCGCATTGCTTGCCAGAATCTTGGTTTGCACCCTATCAAAAACCGGATCACCCGATCGCACTGGCCCGTCTGCCGTCCCATTTCGGATTGCCTGCAAATGCGGCATCACAAAATCCAGCCGACCAAGACCATGTTTTTGAATCAGCGCAAACGCATCATCAAGCGGCACCGGATCGGCAACAGCAGGGCCGCTGGCGATTGATTCCGGCAAATCACCCGGTACATCCGATAACAGAAATTGCGTTACCTTGGCGGGTGCTGCCAAACGCGCCAACCGGCCGCCTTTTAGCCGTGAAAATAACCGCCGGACCACATTCATTGCGTGAATATCAAGACCGCTTGCCAGCAATGCATCATTCAGCGCGATTTTTTCGGCAAGGCTGATGCCGCTTGATGGTGCTGGCAACAAGGCCGAGCCGCCACCACTGATCAGCAACAGCAAATGATCGGTCTGACCAAGGGATTTGACCAGATTTTCAACCGCAATCGCCGCGGTTAGACCGCGCTCATCGGGAACTGGATGCGCACAGGCAAAACATTCAAAACCATCAATCTGCCGGTGATTTTCATCGGTGGTGATGACAAGACCCGAACCATCATAGCCACCGTTGCGAACCGCCATTGCCATCGCGCCAGCCGCCTTGCCAAGCGCAATAACCGCCGTTGGTTGCCGGTTAATCGACATATAGGCCGATCGGGTGATGCGATCAGGCTGTCCAGCGGCAAGCGCCGCAGCAAAGCTTTTGCGAACCAAAGCTTCGCTTGAAGCGTCAAAATTCATTCGATCCACCTCAAACAGGGTCAATCAAAGGCTGGCCAGCAAAAAAGGCACGCGCATTTTCGACAACCTTTAGCCCCATCGCCGTTCGCGTTTCGATTGTTGCCGACCCCAGATGCGGCAATAAAACGGTATTTGGCGCAGCTAGTAATGCCGGATCAATGACCGGCTCACCTTGAAACACATCCAGCCCAGCCCCGCCAATGCGTCTGGCCGACAGCGCCACCGCCAAAGCAGCTTCATCAACAACATCACCACGCGCCGTATTAATGACATAGGCATCCGGCTTCATCATCGCCAACCGGTCAGCATTCAAAATATGAAATGTATCGGCACTTGCCGCGCAATGAAGCGACAGACAATCAGCCATCTGGCAAACGCTCTCAACATCGTCAAGCTGGCGTGCTGGATAGGCTGATATATCGCCAATCCGCGACCGGTTATAAAACACAATTTCCATGCCAAAGCCCAATGCCGCCCGCTGCGCCACCGCTTTGCCAATGCGCCCCATACCGATAATACCAAGCGTTTTGCCCTGCAAGGCACGCCCCATTAAATGGGTTGGCCGCCAACCGTGCCAATCGCCTGCCCGTAATTCGCGTTCACCCTCACCAGCACGGCGCGACAGCATCAAAATCAGCGTCATGGCAAGATCAGCAGTGGCATCAGTTAAAACACCGGGCGTGTTGCTAACCGCGATATTGGCCCTAGAAGCGGCACCAAGATCAATATGATTAACGCCAACACCAAAATTGGCGATCAACCGCCCTTTACCATTGGCACCGGCCGTAATGATATCGGCTCCAATCTTGTCAGACACAGTTGGCGCAATGGCATCATGGCTGGCAAAACCGGCGGCCATCTCGGCGGCAGAAAGCGGCGTATCGGTCATATTGAAAGTTGGTACAAAATACTGGGAAAGCGCAGCTTCAGCATCGGCTGGCCAGCGGCGCGTCACGAAAATACTGGGTTTGCCAGTACAAGATTGATCTGTCTTTGTCATGTCCATATTCTGCGCAGAAACAAACGGAAAATACAGCCCTTTTTGATCGCGCATGATGCATTTAGAAAGGTTTTTCTAATATAATGAATGGCGCCCGCATCAAAAAAGGGGCGCCCCGTTCGAGACACCCCTTTTTGATGTTTTTCAATCGTCAGGCTAGCGCATTAGCCCGGGATTTTGCCCGAAATACCATCGACGTAATAATCAAGCGTTTGGAACAGCTCACCGTCATTCAAGGTCTTGCCAGCAGGAACACGAATCTTGCCAGAATTGTCTTTGATTGGACCAGTGAAGATCTTGTTTTTGCCTGATTTGATATCGGCAGCAGCCTTGGCCGCAGCGGCGGCAACATCCGAAGGCATGTTCTCAAATGGTGACAACACCAGATAATCATCTGCCATACCAACCCACGTGTTACCAGCCCAGTGATCAGGGCCCTCGCCAGTTGACCATTTTCCATCCATCATCTGTTGAATTTTTGAAATATAATAGGGTCCCCAGTTATTCACAGAGCTAAACAATTGTGCCTTTGGCGCAAAAGCTTTCATATCACTTGACTGGCCAAAGCCATGAACACCAGCTTTTTGTGCAGTCTGCAGCATAGCAGGGCTGTCTGTGTGCTGAGCAAGAATGTCCGCACCTTCGGCAATATGAACTTTAGCTGCATCAGCTTCTTTAACCGGATCATACCAAGAGTTCACCCAGATAACTGAAACTTCGGCCTTTGGGTTCACCGAGCGAAGACCAATGCCAAATGCATTTATACCCTGAATTACCTCGGGGATTGGGAAAGATGCCAAATAACCAATTTTGTTTGATTTGGTCATCAGACCAGCAACAACACCTTGGACATAACGGCCTTCGTAAAACCGGATATTACCGGTAGCCACATTTGGAGAACGCTTATAGCCAGTTATATGCTCAAATTTCACGTTTGGAAATTCTTTAGCGACCTTGATCGTATGATCCATGTAGCCAAAAGAGGTGGTGAAAATGATTTCATTTCCTTGTTTTGCCAATTCGCGGATGACGCGTGCTGAGTCAGGCCCTTCAGGCACATTTTCAACAAAGGTTGTTACAACCTTATCGCCAAAATGCTTTTCAACATCCTGACGAGCAACTTCATGCGCATAAGTCCAGCCATGGTCACCCGGTGTTGTCAGATAGACAAAGCCAACCTTGACTTTATCAGCTGCATTCGCCGTAGTCACCGTTGTCAAACCAACCAAAGCCGACAAGGCCAAGCTGGCAACAGCAACAACTGCACCAAATGAAAGGGTATTTTTTGTTTTCATTGTTTCCTCCTGAAACATTAAATGCCTAATGCCATAAAAGATTTGATGCCTGATGACATCTATTTGTTACCGATAAACAAACGCCCCAAACAGGCTGGGGAATTTGCCAAAGCGAAATCACGATTACGCGCAATCACCACCAAAACAATGATTGTCGCAATATAGGGCAGCATCGACAGCATCTGTGACGGCACGGTCCATCCCCGCGCCTGTCCGGCCAGCTGCATAATTGTAATTCCGCCGAATAATAACGCGCCAACAAGAATACGCGAAGGAATCCAAGATGCAAAGACCACAAGCGCAAGTGCAATCCAGCCGCGCCCCGCGGTCATGCCCTCAGACCAATGTGGCGTTAGCACAAGCGGCAAATATGCCCCGCCAAGTCCAGCCATCATACCGCCAAATGACACCGCACCAAACCGCACCAAAAGCACCCGATAACCAAGCGCATGCGCCGAATCGTGGCTATTGCCAACCGCCCGCAATACCAAACCGGCCCGCGTCCGGTTCAAAAACCACGCCACAAACACAAGAAAGCCAATCGATAAATAGACCATGATATCGTGGTTAAACAGCAAATCGCCAATAACCGGAATATCAGCAAGAAGCGGAATGGCAAGATTGGGCAAACCATCAACCGTGCCGCCGACAAAGGGTGCGCCAACAAGTCCTGACAAGCCTGATCCAAAAATGGTTAGGGCAAGACCTGTTGCGACCTGATTGGTGGCAAGACCCAAGGCAAAAAGCGAAAACACCGCCGCGGTCATCGCCCCAGCAACCGCACCAGCCAGAATGCCCATATAAGGATTTCCAAGGATTGATGTTGCCGCAAAGGCCGACACAGCCCCCATTAGCATCATGCCTTCAACACCCAAATTCAACACCCCGCTTCGTTCAGCAACCAATTCACCCGTTGCCGCAAAAATCAACGGTACCGACGTCAATAGAACGGTTAGGATCAAAGCTTCCATTCTATTGCTCCTTTGAAACCGGCAATACGGCCGGACGCCGCCAGGTGATGTGATAACGGTTAAATGTCTCACCTGCCAACAGCATGAACAGCAAGATCCCCTTGAAAACACCTGTCACCACCTTTGGCATGCCAAGCGCGATCTGCGCATAATCACCCCCAAGTTCGGCAAGGGCGACAATCAGGCCGGCAAAAATCACCCCAATCGGGTTTAACCGCGCCAGAAATGCAACAATGATGGCGGTAAACCCATAACCAAAAGACACATTCGGCTGCAGCTGACCCATGCTGGCAGACACTTCAACCATTCCGGCAAGCCCGGCTGCACCCCCAGCAATTGCCATAACGCCAATCGTCACCAGATGCGGCTTAAAGCCAGCAAACCGGCCTGCTCGCGGCGCATCGCCCATGACCTTGATCTGAAATCCTAAAATCGTGCGCGACAGCACGAAACTGCCAGCAATCGCCAATAGCAACGCGCCAACAACCCCCCAGTGCAATTGCCCCAAACTGCCAACAAACGGCACATCAATCCGGTGGATCAGACCAGCATCGCTATACATTTTCGTCAGCGGAAACCCGAATGACATCGGATCACGCCACGGGCCGCGCACCAGCCAGTCGATAAACAGCGCCGCAACATAAGTCAGCATCAACGACACCAAAATTTCATTAGTGTTAAACCTGACTTTTAATAACGCCGGTATCATCGCCCAGCATATGCCGCCAATAATGCTTGCCAAGACCATTGCCGGCATCAGGGTTATTGCTGGCCAATCGGGAAAACTCAGCGCCACCCAACCCGAAAAGATGGCGCCAAAAACCAACTGGCCTTCAGCGCCGATATTCCACACATTCGCCCGAAAACAAAATACCAGCCCAGTGGCAGTAATGATCAGCGGACAGGCCTTTACAAAAAGGTCACCAATTTGATCAGGGCGCGAAATTGGCGCGACAAAAAAAGTATAAAGTGACCCAAGCGGGCTAAAGCCAAGAAGACCAAAAATACCGGCACCAACAGCCAAGGTCAGGACAATGGCAACCGCTGGCGTCAGTAGCGTCAGCGACAGCGGAATATGTTTGCGCGGAGTCATGCTGATCATGCGCTTGCTCCTTGAACTGCACCTTGTGCCGCATCTTTTGGGGCATCACTGCCGCCCATTAGAAGCCCAACCTTTTCAGCCGTCAATTTTGTGGCCGATTCAGCCGTCGATAAAACACCATCATGCAATACGGCAATGCGATGCGAAATCGCAAAAATTTCTTCGAGATCCTGCGATATCATTACCACTGCCGATCCTTTGGCCACAAGATCAAGCATTGCCGCACGGATAAACACCGCCGCCCCGATATCAACACCCCATGTTGGTTGCGATACGATAAGCACGCGCGGCACTTTGATAATTTCGCGCCCAACGACAAATTTCTGCAAATTACCACCCGATAAGGATGATGCCAACGGGTTAGGCTCGGGAAGGCGAACATCAAAATCCGCTGCAATCGCTGCGGCTTTGGTGCGCATGCCGACAAGATCAATCACCCCACCGCGCACCACACCGGCAAGCGAATGATTGGTTAGCAACGCATTGTCGGCGAGGCTCATTGACGGCACTGCCGCATGACCATTGCGCTCTTCTGGAATAAATCCCATGCCCGCAAGGCGGCGTTCGGCTGGCCCTTGCGATGAAATATCACCGCCATCAAGCGTGATGACCCCCGATTGATTGCCAAGCCATTCACCGGTTAGCGCCGCCATTAATTCATCTTGGCCATTACCAGCGATCCCGGCGATCCCGAAAATTTCGCCGGCGCGCGCCTCAATCGTAATATCGCGAAGCGTCACCGAAAACGCATTTTGCTTTGGCCGGTTTAACTTGGTCACGGCAAATAATATTTTGCTTTTGGCTGGTGCTTTTTGGCGCGCCACATCCTTGACTTTGGTGCCAATCATCAATTCGGCAAGCTGGCGGTTTGATTGGCCTTTGGTATTTACCGAGCCAACATTCTGTCCGCGCCGTAATACGGTTGCACGGCTTGTCAAAGCCCGAATTTCATCCAGCTTGTGCGAAATAAACAACACCGCCAGCCCATTTTCAGCAAACCGGCGAAGAACTTCAAAAAGCTGTTCGGTTTCCTGCGGGGTTAAAACCGATGTTGGCTCATCCATGATCAACAATTTCGGGTCTTGCAACAAACAGCGAACAATCTCAACACGCTGCTGCTGACCAACGGACAGATTGTGAATACGCGCCGCCGGATCAACCTCGATACCATATTCTTTTGAAATGCTGGCAATGCGATCCGATAGGGACGCAATCGTTTCACCGGGAGGCATTGCCAATTGAATATTTTCGGCAACGGTCAATGCGTCAAACAGCGAAAAATGCTGAAACACCATGCCAATGCCGCGCTGGCGTGCCTGTTGGGGGCCGGGAATGGAAATTGGCTCGCCATTCCAAAATAGCTGGCCAGCATCAGGCTGTAATAGCCCATAAGCAATTTTTACAAAGGTCGATTTGCCAGCGCCATTTTCACCTAAAAGCGCGTGAATTTCGCCAGCATGAATTCGAAAAGACACATCGTCATTAGCGATGAAATCGCCAAAGCTCTTGGTCACGCCAACAGCTTCAAAAAGTGGTTTGGTGCTCGAACGGCCTTCGTTTAATGTTTGCGACATTACTCTCTCAGCTCTATTGCACACCGCTATTTTTCGACAAAAATCATCGGGGATAATAAGATGCTAGAATAGGAGAAAAAAACCGCTGCTGTAAAGCTTCTAAAATTCAGTAAAAACAATGCTCTTTCAGATTTTATTGTTCTTGTTTTTCCTAATGAATAGCCAGCCCCGATAAAACCGGCGCTGGCTAAATTTGTTTTGCTGCAACTTTGACGTTGCAAAATTATCTAGCGTGAGAACTCGGGATAGGCATCCATACCAAGTTCAGCACTGTCCAAACCTGCAATCTCGTCTTCCTCACTGACCCGAATACCCATGATTTTATCAATGGCAAACCAGACAATTAATGAGACCACAAAGGTGAACACTCCGACAATGAGAATTGAAGTTATCTGCGTCACAAAGCTGGCATCACCATTGGTCAAAGGCACGGCAAGCGTTCCCCAGATACCGGCCATCAGGTGAACCGGAATGGCACCGACAACATCGTCAATTTTGATCTTGTCGAGGAACGGCACGGCAAAGACCACGATCGCGCCGCCAACGCCGCCAATTAAGGTCGCTGCGCCCAAAGTCGGGGTCAGCGGTTCTGCTGTAATCGACACAAGCCCTGCAAGCGCGCCGTTCAACACCATTGTCAAATCGACCTTGCCATAGAAAATCTGGGTCAGTGCCAGCGCGACAAGCGCACCACCAGCCGCAGCGGCATTCGTATTGGCAAAGATACGCGAGATATCAGCAACATCGCCAATGCTTCCCATCGCCAATTGCGATCCGCCGTTAAAACCAAACCAGCCCATCCATAAAATGAAGGTTCCAAGTGTTGCCAGCGGCAAATTCGCACCAGGCATCGGCACAACACGGCCGTCTTTATATTTTCCAATTCTAGGGCCAAGGATCAACACGCCAGCAAGCGCCGCCCAACCACCGACTGAATGGACAACCGTCGAACCGGCAAAATCAAGAAAGCCCATGCTGTCAAGAAATCCACCGCCCCATTTCCAGCTTGCCTGCAACGGGTAAATCACCGCAGTTAGGATAAAGGTGAAAAGCAGAAACGGCCATAGCTTGATACGCTCGGCAAGCACGCCCGATACAATCGAAGCTGTAGCCGCACAGAACATCAACTGAAAGAAGAAATCTGATCCGGTTGACGCATAAGAGATATCATCGACCTTATCAGGTGCCACGCCAACCGCCTCAAGAACGGCAGCGACTGGCAATAGACCCGACAAAACGCCTTCAACCGACCATGTCCCAAGCGGATACATCAAATTATAACCGACAAGATAATAGCCAATTGCCGCCAGCGAGAACAACGCCACATTTTTGGTCAATTGCATTGTTGTGTTTTTCGCCCGCACAAGACCGGCCTCAAGCATGCAAAAGCCACATGCCATGAACATCACCAAAAACCCTGACATCAAAAACAGCAATGAGTTCAGGATGAAAACGCTATGCGCCGGTGCCTCTTGCGCAAAAGCCGGACTAGCCATCAAACTAGCCGCGCCAGCAAGACACGAATATTTTAAAATTGTTTTAATCATTGGTAACTCCTACGTGATGCCTTTAAAGGGCGCTATCGCCAGTTTCGTTGGTACGAATCCGAACCGCTTCCTGAAGATCGAAAGTAAAAATCTTGCCATCGCCAATTTTGCCGCTTGAGCTGGCGGTTTTGATGACATCAATCGCCTTTGCCGCCATTTTTGCCGGCAAGGCGAGCTCAATCTTGACTTTTGGCAAGAAATGAACTGTATATTCGGCACCGCGATAAATCTCGCTTTTGCCCTTTTGCCGTCCATAGCCCTGCACTTCGGTTACAGTCATGCCGGTGATGCCAATTTCCAGCAGCGCATCATGCACCGCTGTCAATTTTCCCGGCTGGATGATTGCGATTATATATTTCATGTCTCGTCCTTCCTTGACGTCGGTCCGGCATATTTGATGCCGTCCTGAGTAAGCCCGATGTCAGCCCCGTTCTGGGTCGCCGATATTAGGGCGGTAATTCGTGACGGTCTTTTGGAGGAATAGGGCGCCGTCAGTCCCGCGGTTATGAGCCGATGGCGTAGTGGTAACAGCTGTTTGATAAAAAAAATTCTGCTAGTTTTGCATAATTGTGATGCGTTTTTTGCATCACATAGCTAAGCTGGCCTCATAAATCTTGTGTTTTAGCCAGTTTTCGGGATGTTTTTTGATATGCGCTTTATGACGTCATTACGCTTTATCGACGCGGTTGCCCGCGAAAAATCAATTCGCAAAGCCGCCGAAAAGCTAGCCATCACCTCAACCGCGCTTAATCGGCGAATTCTGCAAATTGAAGATGAGATCGGCCAACCCCTGTTCGAACGTTTGGCATCGGGGGTCAGGCTGAACACCGCGGGTGAATTATTTGTCCAGCATATCCGCACCCAAACCGCCGAATTGGCGCGGGTGCAATCGCAAATTGCCGATTTATCAGGAATCCGGCGTGGCCATGTCCGCATTGCCAGCGGCGCTGATACGATGCGCTATTTTCTGCCTGAAACCGTTGCCCGCTATCGCGGCGAACATCCGGCGGTTACTTTTGATCTGGTTCGCCAATCGGGTGATGCAGCCGAACAGGCGCTTCGCACGTTAGAGGCTGATCTGGCTTTGATTTTTGAACCGATCAAAAGCGCTGATTTCCAGACAATGGCCACCGCCCGTCAACAGCTTTACTGTATGATGTCAGCCAATCACCCTTTGGCCAAAAAACCGATGATTCGGCTTCGCGATTGCGTTGGGCAACCCGCCATTCTACCGCGTGCCGATGCCGGATTACGGCAATTGCTCAATGTTGGCCTGATCCGGCGCAGTGTCGAACTTGGAACGGTAATCGAATCAAACAGTCAGGAATTTCTGCAAAATTATCTGACCCATGAAATGGTCATTTCCTTTCAAATTCCAATCGCCATGCCAAGCGACCTGATCACCGCCCCCTTAAAAACCAGCGCGATAGTGGCAAGACCGGTTGATCTTGCCGACGTGCCAGCCGGTATTTTGCATATTGGCCAGCTAAAAGGACGCGTTCTACCTGTTGCAGCGGCCAAATTTCTGGACAGTATCATCACCGAACTTGGCGCACGCTATGGCGATGATATCGATCAGTAAAACAATCTGTTATGCCGCAATAAACTAGATTTCAGCGATCAGATCCGTTATTCTCCCGCCTAGGCTTGACAATCTTTGTCAGACAAATGGCAAAACCTGATCGGAGCAGACTGACATGGCGGCAACGCAACTTCCCACATATCTGGCACAACGTTATCTTGGCTGGAAAGCGACAAAATTTCAGGAAAATAAAGCCTGGTTCCGGCATCTTGCCGATATGGGCCAGCATCCGCGTGCCATGGTGATTTCCTGTTGTGATAGCCGCGTTCATGTCACTGCAATTTTTGGCTCGGATACAGGTGAATTTTTCATCCACCGTAATATTGCCAATCTGGTGCCACCCTATCAGCCCGATGGTGACCATCACGGCACCTCAGCCGCGGTTGAATATGCGGTTACAACGCTTAAAGTCGCGCATATTGTCGTTCTTGGCCATTCCAATTGCGGCGGGGTGAATGGCTGTTATGAAATGTGCTCGGGTGCAGCGCCTGAACTTGAACAATCCTCTAGCTTCGTTGGCCGCTGGATGGATATCCTTCGCCCCGGCTATGAACGCGTCAAGAATCTCGGCTCCCGCGAAGAACAGCTTGTCGCCCTTGAACGTGAAGGGGTGCTGGTGTCGTTGGAAAATCTGATGAGCTTTCCTTTTGTCCGCGAAGCCGTCGAGGGCGAAACCATGTCAATTCACGGACTTTGGAACGATATTGGCGATGGCAGCCTGCTCTATTTTGACCCCGAGCATGCCGATTGGCGGCCGGTCGAATAGCGATTAGTGAATCGTCATTATGGCATGGCCATTATGAACGGTGGCGATTAAACGGTTCCTGTCACAAAGCCGCCTGTTATATGGCCATTCTGGGGCTAGGCATTTTGTCCGGCAACAAAGCCCGATGACCACGCCCATTGGAAATTATAGCCACCCAAATGGCCAGTTACATCAACCACCTCGCCAATGAAATACAGGCCAGACACGGTTTTGGCCTCCATCGTCTTGGATGACAGGCCATTTGTATCAACCCCGCCAATTGTCACTTCGGCGGTGCGATAGCCTTCGGTGCCGTTCGGGATCAATTGCCAATCATTCACCATCTTGCCCAAATGACGAAGATGCTTGTCGCTGCGGTCGGCAAGCCGCCCAACCACGCCAAAAAGATCGCATATTTCCGCGGCCAGCCGTTTTGGCAGTAAATCAGCAAGGCAATTTGCCACATCAGCCTTTGGCTGTTTGGTCTTTCCGCCAAGAAGATGCGCCACCGCATCATGGTGCGGCGCCAGATTTACCGAAACCGGCATTGCATCCTGCCAATAGGATGAAATTTGCAAAATTGACGGGCCGCTAAGGCCGCGATGCGTGAACAACAGCCCTTCGGCAAAGGCGGTTGACCGATAGCCAACCTCAGCCTCTACCGACAGGCCGGACAAAGATTTGCATCGTGTCAGCACGTCTTGATCAAATGTCAGCGGCACAAGGCCGGGCCGTTGCTCGAGAAGCTGTAATCCAAATTGGCGTGCAATCTGATAGCCAAAACCAGTTGCACCAATTTTCGGAATCGACAGGCCACCCGTTGCCACCACCAGTGACTGCGCCCGAAAAATTCCTGTATCAAGGGTGATATGAAAGCCGTCTTCGCGCTTATCAACATTGTCGATTTTGCGGCCCATTTGCAAATCAACACCGGCCTGCTGGCATTCAAGAACCAGCATATCAATAATATTTTGCGCTGAATCATCGCAAAATAACTGGCCAAGCTTTTTTTCGTGATAGGCAATTTTATGGCGATCAACAAGCGCGACAAAATCATGCTGGTCATATTGCCGAAGCGCCGATTTGCAGAAATGCGGATTGGCTGACAAAAATGCCTCTGGCACGGTATGAAGATTGGTGAAATTACAGCGGCCACCACCTGAAATGCGAATCTTTTCGGCTAGTTTCATCGCATGATCAACAAGCAGAACACGGCGGCCGCGTTTACCAGCAGTGCTGGCACACATCAAACCGGCAGCCCCTGCCCCGATGACCACAACATCAACATCGGTTGCCATCATCACCTTGCCCGAACCATTCTCAAACCCAAAATCCCTAAACTCTGTCCGGTGCATCCACCATGCCGTCAGCCACGCCAGTATGCTGGTAAATATCGCCCTGTCCGCTATGCTATCGCAAAAACCATGTGTTGGGTGATGCTTTTATGGACTGGCTTATTTATATCGTCGAATGCCGTGACGGCAGTCTTTATACCGGCATCACCAATGATCTGCAAAAACGAATTGCGTCGCATAATGCCGGAACCGGCGCCAAATATACCGCGGCGCGGCGACCGGTACGGTTGGTTTACCGCGAACATGCAGCCAGCCGATCAGCTGCCAGCAAACGCGAAATCACAATCAAACGGCTGCCCCGAAAGGCCAAACAGGAACTTTGCGTAACAGAATTCAGCAGCCTTTAGACCAGCAATCTTGCAGCGCACAAAGCTTTGCCTTAGGCAACAACCTGATCAAGCGCAGCTTCGAAATTGCGGACCGTGCGATCAATGTAATGAAGCTTATCAAGCCCAAACAAGCCAATGCGAAAACTTTTATAATCTGGCCCTTCACCGCATTCCAGCGGAACACCAGCGGCAATTTGAACACCGGCCGCGGCAAATTTACTGCCATTCTTGATCAAATCATCATCGGTAAAGCTAACGACAACACTTGGCGCTTGAAACCCCTCGGCTGCAACTGACCGAAACCCGCGGCTTTCCAGCAATTTGCGGATGGCGGCGCCAAGCGCGATTTGCTCATCACGCACTTTTTCAAAGCCATATTCCTGCGTTTCAATAAGCGTATCACGGAAAATCGCCAAAGCATCGGTTGGCATGGTCGCATGATAGGCATGGCCGCCATTTTCATAAGCCTGCATAATGCCAAGCCATTTTTTCACATCGCAGACATAGCTATTGGCTTCGGTTTCACCAACGCGTGCCACCGCCGCCTCAGACAGCATAACAAGGCCGCTACAAGGTGATGCGCTCCACCCCTTTTGCGGGGCGCTAAGCAACACATCGACACCAAGCGCCTTCATGTCAACCCAAAGCGTGCCTGATGCAACACAATCGAGAACAAACAAACCGCCAACCGCATGAACCGCAGCCGCCACCTGCTTGATATAATCATCGGGAAGGATCATTCCTGCCGAAGTTTCGACATGCGGCGCAAACACAACAGCAGGTTTGTCCGCCGCGATACGGGACGTGACTTCATCAATTGGCACGGGTGCAAAAGGTTCTTGCTGGTTACTGCCCGAAGCACCCGCCTGACGACGCGCTGCAAGCACTTTTGTGCTGGCGGCAATTTTTCCCTTTTCAAGAATTTCCGACCAACGAAAGCTGAACCAGCCATTACGGATAACCATCACATGCTGATCACCGGCAAATTGGCGGGCAATTGATTCCATTCCATAAGTGCCACCGCCCGGGATTACCACCACCGCATCAGCATTATAGGCCGTCTTTAGCGCGGCTGAAATATCATTCATCACGCCTTGAAACGACTTTGACATCGAATTGAGCGAGCGGTCGGTAAAAACCACGGAATATTCAAGCAATCCATCAGGATCAATATGGGGAAGCAATGATGACATAATATTCTCCTGCGAGGCGCGGCACCAAACCGGCCGATTTATGACTTAGATATAGACCTCGCACCGGCTGATTGCAATTAGGCAAAAATCGGCTCTGGCAAAAACAACGTCACCATCTTATTTCGGGCCGGAAAAATCGTTTGGCGGCATGAAGGGAACGCCAAAAATCCAGCCCTCTTGCTGCGCTGCGACCTTGATATCGACACAAAGGTCAAAGCTTGACACCGTGCCAAAATGCCGCAAAGCCGCCGCCGCGATGATCGCATCTGCTTCATCGGCATCATGCCCCATCGAACGAAAATCGGCTGGTACGCCATCACTGCCATAGCCAGCAAGCGCCTGATTAAGAAAAACCGGATCTGCGGCGGCTTTTTTTGCCGGCACCATGCCAAGCCGGTAAAAATAAAAGCTGGGGAAGATTTCCACCAAAACCAGATTGGTCTGTCCAGTAACGATATCGTCAAAAGGCCAAACCGAAAGCCGCGCCCCCAATTGCTGTTTTAACCGGTGCAGCAATCGCATACCGGCAAGCGAGCCTGTTGACACATTATCAGCACCAACCGCCTTAAAAGTGGGGGATGGGCTTCGTCCGGCCGCACGCGCAGCCATTTCGGTAATGCGGCGGCGGCTGGCATAATGCCGCGCCTGATAGGTTGGCGGCGCCAGATAATAATCACCCCATAGCGCATGCCGAAACATCGCCCCGCCATAAAGGTCAGGCTGGCCCGCATTCACCTGATCAACCATAGCCCAAAGCGAAAGGGCATTGGCAGGTGACATATCTATTCCCGGAAAATAGCTATCTTTATCGACAAAAGGATGGGCAAAGGCAAAATCAATACCGACCAAAACCGGCGCTTTTGCCTTGGCATTTTCAGCCATTTCAACAAGATAGTCAAAAACCTGCTGGCGTGACCAATATTTTGACAAAGGCGGCGACACCCGCAATGGCGCGCTCTTGCCGGGCCTAGCATGAGCAAGCTGTAATCCAGCATGGCTTTTTCCCTTGGCTCCCGACCAATCAACTCCAAGAAAGGATGAAAAGCGCGGTGAACCGGCAGTTCGGCTTTTCATATGAGACTGCAAAAATTTATGGTATCACCAGTCATGAAAAGTCCTTTTACACCTGCCATCTAAATTGTTACGCCTGCGGGCAACGCTAAACCAGTTGGCGGGCGCTGTTAAGTCATTTGATCTTAGGTATATGTGTCGTGGCCTCATCCCAAAATCCAGCATCTTTTTCAACCGAAGCCTCCGCCGACCCAGCTTTGTTTGACCTTCTTGTCCTTGGCAGCGGCATTGCCGGACTTGCCGCAGCCGGATTGGCTCGAAATGATGGCAAATCGGTTTTGGTGATCGACAAGGGGCGACGACTTGGCGGGCGGGTGTCCACACGGCGGCAAGACGGCTTTGTGTTTAATCACGGCGCCCAATTTGTGACGGCAAAAGGCACCGAATTTGTCAGTCTTCTGGCCATGGCAAAAACGGCTGGAAGCATAAAAGACTGGCAAGTCAGTGATAATAAGATCGTTCAGATTGGTGCCCCGACAATGCGCGATCTGCCACAATTCATGGCAACCGGATTGATGATCCGCCAGCAAACTGAAATCATCCAAATTGCCCATCATGGCGAACATATCGGCTTTTTCGACAAGGATGGCCTAATTGCCACTGGCCACCGGGCAATCATTACCGCACCGGCGGCGCAAACCGGCAAGCTTTTGGCCAATATCTATCCAGATCTTGCCACCACTGCCGGCCTTGCCAGCTATGATCCATGCTGGACAATCATGCTTGGGCTTGACGATGACAATGGCCTTGGCACCGCACCGTTGCGTGACGAGGCAGCTGGTATCGCGCTTGGTGTGCCGGAAATGACCCGGGCGCATCAACAATCCGGCCTTGGCGCGCCAGCCCTCACCATTCAGGCGAGTGGCGCATGGAGCCAGCAACATCTGCAAGATGACCCGCAAATGGTGATCGAAAGCCTGAGTAAAATCTGGCAAGACCTAAGCGGTAAACCGCTTGGCAAAATCATCACTGCCACCGCGCATCGTTGGCTTTACGCCAAAGTCACATCGGCCGTACCAGATAATGCGCCGCGCCTTAGCAGTGACGGGAAATTAGCGATTGCCGGAGATTGGCTTGGCGGCCCACGGGTTGAGCAGGCTTTTGATAGCGGCCAGCAAGCCTATCATAATTTGCGGTGATACCATCCGGTCAAGGCATCATCTGATAATATCTGCTGGCAATGCCCCTAGCCCATAGCCGCAACCGCCGCCACCATGCTATAGACATCAAAACTGCCGAAGCGAAAATTTTGTTCCATGATTGACGTTCTAAATATTTCGATCCCGTTCTTTGCACTGATCTTTCTTGGTTTTGGCGCGCATGCCATCGGATTTATTGATGCAGCTGGTGCGCGCACAATGTCCAGATTCGCGTTTTATGTCACGCTGCCGCCCTATATGTTTTTGAAAGTATCAGCAAGCGAGCCTTCAAGCATTTTGAACTGGGATTTTGTCTGGCGCTATGAGAGCGGCACAATCATCATGTATCTAACCGCGGCCGCGATCGGACATTGGCTATTTCGCCTTAAACGTCTGGAAAGCGGTATATTCGGGCTGAATGTGGCCTATCCGAATTACGGCTATATGGGCATTCCGCTTGCCATTCTTGCCTTTGGCGATGCCGCAGCTTTGCCAATGGCATTGATCTTATTTGCCGATACGATCGTGCTTTTGGCGCTTACCTCTTGTTTTGTTGCTGGCAATGATGGCGGCCTTACTGAATCGGTTAAACGGATTGCCATCACAATGGTCAGCAACCCATTGGTGCTTGCGGTTATGGCAGGGCTGTTATTTTCCGCATCGGGCCTGCCCCTGCCGAAGATTCCCCAGCAATTTGGCAGTCTTTTGGCCGGTGCCGCAGCGCCTGTTGCCTTATTTGCCCTTGGCGCCACCCTATTTGGCCAGCCGGTTCGTGCGGCCGCTGCCGAAGTGACCGCTATTTCCTTGTTAAAACTGATTGTTCACCCGCTTCTGGTCGCCTTGTTCTTTTTGGGGATACCGGGTCAAGACCCGCTTTGGATCAAGGTTGCCATTTTATCGAGCTGCCTGCCGGTTGCCGCCAATGTATTCATGCTTGCCAATCATTACAGCGCCTATACGGGGCGCACCGCATCGGCCATTCTGGTCAGCACAATTTTCGCCAGCACCACCGTGCCAGTTTTTTTATACTGGCTGTTTTACGGGCAAGGCTAACCAGCCGCGCAAAAAGCCCTATGCGCCATGCAGCCGGTGTGCGACATATCGTCTTGCCCTTGCGGTTCGTGCCTGCCGGCATTTTGCCAGACACGATCTTGTGATAGGGTATCGCCGTGAATTTGATCATTCGGATACGCGTTACCATTTTACCGAAAGCTGTTTGATGTCATGATTGCCGAGCTTGGACATTTTGCCCTTATCACCGCTTTTATTCTAAGCCTTGCGCAAGGGGTTTTGCCGCTATTTGGTGCCGCTCGTGGCAATAGCGCCGTGATGCTGATTGCGCCTGCGGCTGCGATCAGCGTTGCGCTTGCCGTTGCCTTTTCTTTTGGCGCGCTTGTCTGGGGCTTTATCACGTCTGATTTCTCGCTGGCGCTTGTTGCCAATCATTCACATTCGACCAAGCCGATGATCTATAAGATTTCCGGCACATGGGGCAATCATGAAGGCTCTTTGCTGTTATGGATTCTGATCCTTGCCATTTATGGCGGGGTGATGGCGCTTGGCGGCAGCGCCATGCCAATGGCATTAAAAGCGCGAATTCTGGCGGTTCAAGGTCTGGTTACTACCGGTTTTTTGGCCTTTAGCCTATTCACCTCAAACCCGTTTCTGCGGCTTGCCACTGTACCGCTTGATGGCAAGGGGCTTAACCCGATTTTGCAAGATCCCGGTTTGGCCATTCACCCGCCAATGCTTTATCTTGGCTATGTTGGCCTTTCGATGGCTTTTGCCTTTGCCGTTGCGGCGCTGATTACCGGCGAGGTTGATCGTCTGTGGGCAAAATGGATGCGCCCGTGGATTATGGCGGCATGGTGCGCGCTTACATGCGGCATCGCGCTTGGCAGTTGGTGGGCCTATTATGAACTTGGCTGGGGCGGCTGGTGGTTTTGGGATCCGGTTGAAAATGCATCGCTCATGCCGTGGCTCGCCGCGACTGCCTTGCTGCATTCGGCGATTGTTGTTGAAAAACGTGGTCAGTTAAAAAGCTGGACCGTGCTTCTTGCCATCATGGCTTTTTCACTATCGCTTGTCGGCACATTCATTGTGCGGTCAGGGTTATTGACCTCGGTTCACAGCTTTGCCTCCGATCCGGCACGCGGCGTTTTCGTGCTTGCCATTTTGCTATTTGCCGTTGGCATTCCTTTGGCGCTTTATGCATGGCGCGGCCCACAATTGGTTACGACTGCCGATTTCACCCTTACAAGCCGTGAAGGCGGATTGATTGCCAACAACATGCTTCTTGTTGTTGCAACAGCGATTGTGCTTCTTGGTACATTCTATCCGCTAGGCCTTGAAATGGTGACTGGCGCACGCATCACCGTAGGCCCGCCCTATTTTGACGCTACCTTTAATCCGGTCATGGCGCTTTTGATGGTCTTTATGGCAATCGGGCCGGTCATGGCCTGGCGGCGGGGCCAAACAGCGCGGTTGCGGCCAGTGCTGATCTGCGCTGCGGCTGGTGCTGGCATTGTCGCGCTGGCGGTATCGAGTTTTGCCTTTGGATTTGGCATTGGGCCTTTGGCAGCGCTGGGGCTGATTGGATGGCTTGGCGCGGGCATTGGCGCCGATATCTGGCAGCAGCTAAAGCCCAATGGCACTGCCAGCTTTGGCGCACGCGCAAAGCGTATTCCCAATGATGTGATTGGCATGTGGGTGGCGCATTTCGGCATTGTGATTTTCATGCTTGGCGCCGTTGGCGATAATCTTTTCAACAGCGAACATGTGGTGCGGGCAAAACCAGGTGACGTTATCAAGATTGCCGACCGCAACGTAACCTTTACCGGGGTCAAGCAAGTTGAAGGGCCAAACTACCAAGCCCTAGCTGCACAATTGGAATATCGTGATAAAGATGGCACATTATTCGCCCTTCTGACTCCTGAAAAACGCGTCTATAACGCCGAACGCCAGACCACAACCGAGGCGGCTATCCGGCCAACTTTGCGCGGTGATGATTATGCTGTTCTTGGGGATGGTGACAGCAAAATCGGCTATACATTGCGCCTCTATTACAAGCCGCTTGTTAGCTGGATTTGGGGTGGGGCTGTGATTATGGCGCTTGGTGGGTTAATTGCCGCATTCGGGCGCCAACGCGCCGCGACCAAACCGGCAAACCCGCAACAAAATCCAGCAAGCGCGCTATCCGCACCCGATGGTGGTGCCTGATGAGCCAGATGCGCCTGTCATTCCTGCTGCCGCTTGTGGCATTTGGCATTCTGGCATTAGTAGGCGGGATGGCGCTTTACGGCACCCTATCTGGTAGCCGCGACCCAACTCAATTGCCATCAGTCTTTGTTGATAAAGCTGCACCACAAACCAATTTACCGCGGCTTGTGCAAACCGGATCAGCAGCCGGAAACAACATTTCAGTGACCATGTTTCAGGGCCAGCCGGTTTTGGTGAATTTCTTTGCGTCATGGTGTGCGCCATGCCGCGCCGAAGCACCGGCACTTGAAATGTTGTCAAAACGTGTTGCCATTCTGGGAATCGCCTATAAAGATCGCGCCGAGGACACAACGGCTTTTCTGCAGCAATATGGTAATCCATTTCAGGCAATTGGCATGGATGCCGATGGCCGTACCGGCATTGAATGGGGCGTTTATGGCGTGCCGGAAACCTATCTTCTCGATGCGAATGGTGTGGTAAAGCTGCGCCATGCGGGGCCATTGACCCGCGGCGTTCTTGAAGCCACGATTTTTCCGGCATTAGAGGCGCTTGGATCATGATGACGACAACGGCTCTATGGCGGAATCAGATCATCATCGGGCTTGCCCTTGTGAATATGGCAATTGGCATTCTGTCTATCAGCACCATAAGCACGCCGGCACACGCCATTACCGCCGAAGAAATGCTGGCTAACCCAGAACTTGAAGAACGCGCGCGCAATCTTTCAAAACAATTGCGCTGTCTTGTTTGCCAAAATCAATCAATTGATGATAGCGACGCCGATCTAGCCCGCGATCTTCGCCGCGAAGTCCGAAGCCAAATTTCTGCCGGTACCAGCGATGATGCAATCATTGACCAGCTTCGTGCGAAATATGGGGATTATGTGCTGCTAAACCCGCCGCTTGATCAGGCGACATTGTTTTTATGGCTTGCCCCGCTTGGCTTTATCCTTCTTGGCGGGGCGATTGTGGTGATGGCGCGCCGACAACGCGGTGCTGCCATTGCCAATGAGTTGGACGCCGCCGAACGCGCGCGTATCGAAAAAATGCTGGCAAGCCGCGATAGTGAAAACGGGCCAAAAACATGACCATGCAAATTTTGAATAATCTGTCGCTTGCCAACCTGCCGGTGATTATCGGCGCGATTGTCATCGGGCTTGGTTTAACCGGGCTATTGCTGTGGATTATCAGCCGTGGCCGCCCGCATCAATCCACCGATACACAAACCGCCGCCCTTTTCAGTAAAATTGATCTTCTGCAGGCCGAACGCCAGCGTTGTGATGCTGATCAAGCCAATGGCAGCATCAGCGCTGACGAATATGCCAGTGCCTGCCGCGACATTGACCGGCGGCTGCTTGGCCTTAGCACCGAGATGGACAGGCTTGGGCAAACCGGAACGTCAGTTTTGTCGCCCCGCAATATTTTGATCAGCCTACTCGTGCCGGCATTGTCGCTGGTGATTTATCTTGGCATTGGCAATCCACAAAGCCCCGACCGCCCTTTTGCCAGCCGCAGCGCTGAAATCACCGCGGCCAAGGCCGGTGCAAATCAAAACCAAAATGCTGCGGCCACCGCGCTTCGTGATGCAACCAAAGCAACCGAGGCAACGCCAAATAATGTTGAAGCATGGCTTTTATTGGCGCAAGCAGCGGCAAATGTGAATGATAATGAAACCGAAATCCGCGCGCTTAGAACCGCCATCGACATCACCAAAGGCGATATTGCCATCACCTCAATGCTTGCCGAAGCGTTAAGCCGCGCTGCCGACGGACAGGTTACAATCCCTGCCCGCGCTCTAATCAAAACCGTTCTTGACGCTGATCCGGCCGAACCGCGCGCGCTGTTCCTTTCAGGTCTTGCGGCATTTCAAGATGGTGATTATGCGATTGCCATTGGGCAGTGGCAGGCATTGCTTGCCGTATCAAATCCTGATGCGCCATGGGTTACGCTTGTTCGTGAAAATATGCAACGCGCCGCCGAGGCTGGTAATATCTCATTGCCGCCAGAACAAGCCATCGCCGCAGCGCCAGCCGGGCCAGATGCCGAAGCGATGGCCGATGCTGCCAATATGACCGAGGCCGAGCGCGATGAAATGATTGCCAGCATGGTAAAGCGGCTTGAAGACCGGCTTGTTGAAACGCCTGATGATACTGATGGCTGGGTTCGCCTTGCCCGCGCCTATGATGTTCTTGGCCAGAATAAAAAGGCGCTTGAAGCGCTTGCCAATGCTGCCAGATCAGCCCCTGATGATCTTGATGTCCAGCTAAGCTTTCTTGAGTTGATCCTTGCCTCTGGCACCACATCTGCCGACATCACACGGGCAACAGCCGCGCTTGCCGCCGCCAAAAAGATTGCGCCAAACAATCCGCAAACGCTGTTTTTTGAAGGGCATCTTGCCCGCCTTGCCGGCGATGATGCGACGGCGCGCATCGCATGGACGTCATTGCTGGGATTGATGGCACCCGATTCAGGGCCAGCAAAGGCGCTTGAAGCTGAAATCAACAAGCTGAATTAGGTACGGCTCCGTTGGGTCGAACCTGATCTTTATTATGGTTTGACGTTAAATTTACTGCGGGCTAAAGCGCCTTTTTTAATTTCGCTGCGTCTTTTTTAACGGCATCAAATTCGGCCCGCAAACGGGCAATTTCAGCATCGGACAAAAGCGCGATATTGGAGTAATCCTTTTTCCAATCGGCCGCCCCCGCCCATCGAAGCGGTGATTGTTTGATCGTGCGCGGCGCGGTTGCATCAACCAGCAAATCAACCGCCAATTTCGCCGCAAGATCCTGCGAAGGCTGGTCATGTGGAAGGCCAGCGCCATTGCCAAGTGGCAAATCATTGAACAAAAGGCGCGGCGCCCCAACATAGGCGATGATATCACGAGCACAGCCCATGATTACCGTCGCAATACCAGCCGCTTCAAGATGCGCCGCTGCCAAAGCCATTGATTGATGGCATACCGGACAATTTGGCACCATAATAACCGCATCTACCGCATCATCCTGACATAGGGATAACAGCTTTGGACAATCGGTTTGCGTGGTAACACGCTGCGAACGGTTGGTTGGCAATCCATAGAAATTCGGTGATACCGATCCGATATATCCGGCATCGGCAAGCCGCTGCAATGCCGCCAGCGGGAAATAGCTTGCCATATCGCTTGCCGTTGTATGCGCGCGATCAATCGCAATATGCGCCACTCTTACATCAGGGAAAGGGGCGATAGGTTCGGCATAGCTGGTAAAAAATTTAGCCTTGCCATTATAGGGCGCACCTGGCCCCTGCTCGCCATTTGCCGGATTGAAAATCGACGCTGTTGTGACAATGCCAATGCGCGCTGCAGCCAGTGGTTTCTGCAAATTGGCAAAAGGCACATCATCAAGCTTGGCCCATTCATAGGGCTTGCCATAGCCAAGACCGACATAATAGCTTTTAATCCGTGGTAAATAATCAAGCGGGGCGTCAAAATCGATATCCATTTCATCAGTCCTTAAGCAATATTATTCGTCTTATCATGGGTAACAGACTAGGCCAGACGGCGCATCACAATCCGGCCAACCAGAAGACCGGCAATCAAAAGACCAAAAAACGGCAGCATCGCTTCACCATTGAGAAACAGGCTTGCCACCACCGGCCCCGGACAAAGACCGGCAAGTCCCCAACCAACACCAAAAATCACACTGCCAATCACCAGCGGCTTGTCAATATTGGTTGATGTCGGCAATGAAAAAGCGGCGCATTGAATTGGCGCTTTGCGTTTCATCACAAAGCGATGGCCAATGGCATTAACAAGAATACCGCCGCCCATCACAAATGCCAGTGACGGATCCCAATCACCGAAAATATCGAGAAACCCAACGACTTTACTTGGGTTCAACATACCGGCAATGGCAAGGCCAATACCAAAAATCGAACCGATGATCAAAGCTGTTATCAAACGTGTCATGATCTGTTCTCGCCGCTAAATATGATTGACGATGGCAACAGTGGCCACCGCGCTTGCCATAAAGGCCATCACGGCCATCAATGACCGTGGCGATAATCGGGCAAGGCCGCAAATGCCATGACCCGATGTGCAACCCGATCCGATCGCCGTGCCAAGCCCGACCAAAAAGGCCGCGATATAGAATTGTGGCCCGCTGGCAACCGCCTGCCAGATAATCGGTGCTTTGGTGATGATTTGCCATATAATCGGGCCAGCCACCGCACCCAGCAAAAACGCCAGCCGCCAGCCACGCTCGGCCGATGATGCGGTTCCAAACAGCCCGCCAATAATGCCGCTGACGCCCATAACGCGGCCCTGAAACACCATCAGCAGCAATGCTGCCAGCCCGATTAAACAGCCGCCAAGAAAGGCGCTGAAGGGGGTAAAGCTTGCCCATGCAATTGTCATTGATTTTCCTTTGGTAACAATGATCTTTTCGATTGATCACAATCGGGCGAGCGTAGCCACCTAACGGCGTCAAAACCAGCAAAATTACGACGATTTTTTAGATTTCAATCCCGAAATAGGAACCTTTAGATACACATCGCCATCAGGCTCGGCAGCAGGCATATGGCCTGCACGCATATTCACCTGGATTGATGGCATGATCAAGGCAGGCATAGCAAGCGTGGCATCACGCTTCGATCGCATAGCCACAAAATCGGCCTCACTTGCGCCTTTGCCAATATGAATGTTTTTGGCGCGTTCCTCAGCAACCGTTGTTTGCCATGCAATGGAACGCCCATCAGGGCCATAATCATGGCAGACAAAGATGCGCATCGCGTCATCAAGCGCCAGAATCTTTTGAATAGATTGATATAGCTGGGCAGCATCACCGCCCGGAAAATCAGCGCGTGCCGTGCCGCCATCGGGCATGAAAAGCGTGTCACCAACAAAAACCGCATCGCCAATCACATGCGTCATACAAGCAGGGGTATGGCCGGGGGTATGCATGACATAGGCTGGCATATCACCAATCAAATAGCGGCTTCCATCCTGAAACAAAACGTCAAACTGGCTGCCATCACGTTGAAATTCGGTGCCAGCATTGAACATCTTGCCAAAGACTTCCTGCACCTCGACAATCTGCTTGGCGATGCCGATTTTGCCACCACGCTCTTGCTGGATATAGGGGGCGGCCGACAAATGGTCAGCATGAACATGCGTTTCGATAAGCCATTCAACCGATAATTGATGTTTTTCGACATAATCAATGATCAAATCAGCATGCGTATAGGCAATCTTGCCAGCCGCATAATCAAGATCGAGAACACTATCAATGATCGCACATGCATTGCTTTGCGGGTCTTTCACCACATAGCTGATGGTGTTGCTTGCCGCGTGAAAAAAGCCTTTAACTTGCGGGATGATCTGGTCTGATTGGTTATCGGATGGCATTGTCTAAGCTTTGCTTTCCTCAAATCGAAATGAAATCAAACATCGTGGCAACAGCCTGCACAGCGATGCCATCGGCGCGTGTAAAAGAAAATGGCCAATCGCATCTGCCTTTGCAAAGCTTACATTATCAAAAACAACAGAACAGGCAAATATTTTCCAGTTGTAATTCGCCAAATCGCCTGCCAGACTTTTTTCATCTTCACTGAACCTCTTGGCAACAAGGACGTTCTTTCTTGATCCAGATCTGGTTTCGATCCCGCAAAACCAAGAGTTTGGCCTTAAAATAACTGCGGGCAAAACGGAATGTAAAATGCGCAAAGCTTATTGGATTAGCACTTATCAGAAAATCATTGATGACACCAAACTGGCGGCCTATGCGGCCTTGGCTGGACCAGCTATTTCGGCTGGTGGAGGCCGGTTTCTGGCTCGTGGCACACCGGCAAAAGCCTATGAGGCTGGCGTTCTTGAACGCACGGTCTTGATCGAATTTGACTCGCTTGATGCCGCAATCAGCACCCATGATGGCGCTGCCTATGGCGCGGCACTTGCTGCGCTTGATGGCGGTGCGATCCGTGAAATTCGCATTGTCGAGGCGGCCGAATAAAAACGCCTTAACAACGGTATTTTTGCATATGGGGTACATATTATGGATTATGAAATCAGGCCGCTAACGCAAGGATTCGGCGCCGAGGTGTTTGGCCTCGATCTATCTGCTGGTTTTAGTGACAATCTGGCCCAAGATTTGGTCGGAGCATGGGTTGATGCTGGCGGCCTGATGGTGATCCATAATCAAACCCTGTCAAGCGAACAGCATATTGCCTTGTCGCGGCATTTCGGCCCCCTATTCGGCGATCCAGATGAAAGCCCGCTGCAAGACACGGTTAGCCGCTATATTCATCCTGATCATCCAGAAATTTACCGGGTTTCAAATCAGGTTAGCACTGATGGCAAACCCAAAGGGCGAAAAGGGGCTGGCACCTATTGGCATTCGGATGTGTCATTTCGCGATCGCCCGGCACAAGCATCATTGCTTCATGCCAAAACCATCCCGCCAGTGGGTGGTGATACAATCTTTGCCGATCAGGCTGCTGCCTATGAAGCCTTGAGTGACGGCATGAAAGCCATTCTTGCCCCGCTTTTCGCATGGCATGATTTTGAAGTCGCCGCCCGCACCCAATATGCCAAACCGGTCATTGTCGAAAATGATATGGACGGCGCCAATCGCGCACGCCATCCATTGGTTCGCACCAAGCCCGAAAATAACAGCAAAAGCCTGTTTGTGAATCCGGGCTTTACTTCGCATATTGATGGGCTTGATGCCGCCGAAAGTCGGGCTATTCTTGATTTTCTGTATAAGCATTCAATCCAGCCGCAATTTTTATATCGGCACCGGTGGAACGAGGGTGATTTGCTGATTTGGGATAACCGTTCATTGATGCATTTTGCCGTCATGGATTATCCCGATGATGAACCGCGCTATATGGAACGTTGCACGGTCATTGGCGAATCCCCAGCCTAAATCATCAAAATTTTTACGGGTCAACAGGAGCGTCAAATGCCAAAAGCCTATTGGATCACAACCTATCACAGCATCTCTGATATCAGCAAAGTCGAAGCCTATGCCAAGCTAGCAGGGCCAGCGGTTGAGGCATGTGGCGGGCAATATCTGGCCCGCGGCGTTGCACAGGCGGTTTATGAAGCCGGCATTGCCGAACGCACGGTTCTAAGCGTCTTTCCAAGCCTTGATGCCGCCATCAAGGCACATGACAGCCAAGGTTATGGCGCAGCGCTAGAGGCGCTTGGTGATGGGGCCATTCGCGAAATCCGGATTATCGAAGGTTTGGAATAGGCGTTGATCTGGCTCGGGGCAACAGCTTGAGACCCTGCCTGTCTTAATGTTCAATCATCAAAGCGGCACATTTTGCGCGGGTGGCCGCATCAATCGCCACCGGACGTTGATCATCAGTGGTAACATTGACATGAACAAAAACACCCGTTGCTGCGGTTGTATCAGCATCGGCGAGAAACAGACCAACATCATAAGTGACCGAGCTTTTTCCAATGCGGCGAACCGCAAGCCCGATATCAACATCACTTGGATAGGCCACATCGGTAAAATAATCGCATCCAGATGACGCCACCAGAAACTGGGTTTTGTCACCAGCAAGCGCCAAGATGCCTGAGTCAATTAGGAATTTATTGACCGCCGAATCAAATAATTCGTAATAGACAGCATTATTCATATGCCCATATTGATCATTGTCGCGCCACCGCGTGGCAAAGGCGGTGAAATGGCGATAGGCCTCGCGCCCTTTGGGGCGAGGCCTTGCATTTTGTTCAGTCATTTAAAATCAGCCTTAAAGGTTACGGCCGAACATAGGCATAGCCCTGTTCCTGCAATTCGACCAACCGCACAACGCCCGATGGCGCCATGCCAACACCGTCAATCAGCGCAACATCCTTGCCCGCTTTTTCGCTCATCTTGCGATGTGTATTGCCGCATGCTGAAAATGTTAGCCCATCAACCGACATCGACATGACCGAGATCCGGTCTTCTACCGGGCTTTTGCCTTTGACAAACATATTCAAACCCGGCCCATAGGCCACCAGCTCAATAATAACCTTTTCGCCTTTACCAGCGTAGTAATTTGAGACATTCTGCACATTGTTCAGTGCCATATTCATGACTTTTGGATCGCTCTCATCAACATGAAACGCAATTTTATGCGTTTTGGCATCGGCAAATGCCATCGTTGCTGTCAACAGCAACAGGCCAATCATCATTGAAATTCTTTTAAAGATTTGCATGTTCATCTCCCTAACATTTACTGATCCGAGCCTGACAAGTAATCGCATCTTTTGCAAGGGCCGGATCAAATCGGCCCTCTTTGAAATTCTGCTATTTGCCCTTGCGGGTATCAGGCTATATGCGTTCCCAGAAACGCCATTGTCCGGCCCCAAGCCAACGCTGCCGCATCAGCATCATACTGGCCGCGATGATCGCAATTAAAACCATGCCCAGCGTCATAAAAATACGTTTCAACCGATGGCTGCGCGGCGGCAAAACTGCGCGCGCCATCTTCGGGAATTGAGGCGTCATGAATGCCAAAATGCGCCATAACCGGACAGACCGCATCACGCCCTGCAAGCGAAGGCAATTCACCGCCATAATAGCTGACCGCGGCAGCAAGACCACTTGCCTTGTCGCAGGCCATGCGCCACGCAAGCGACCCGCCCCAGCAAAAGCCAACGATACCAACCGCGCCAGCAGGTGACACATGATCAATCGCCGCCTTGACGTCAAATTCGCTATTTGCATCTGCCTGTTCTTTTAGGCCACGCCCTTCAGCAACACCATCACCGTCATAAGCAAGGGTGATATCCGGCGCAATCCGATCAAATAGCGCGGGCGCAATGACAAGATATCCAGCTGCAGCAAACCGGTCAGCAACCTCTTTTATATGGGCATTCACCCCAAAAATTTCCTGAATGACAACCACTGCGCCTTTTGCCGTTCCGGCAGGCGCGGCAAGGTAAGCCTCAAACGAATGTCCATCCGATGCTGTTAGGGTAATGCTGTCTTTCATGGCAACCTCATTTAGTCGTAACGATTTGCTGATTTGCACAATTCTAATAAACCATAGTGTCAGTGTGGCCCAGCAAGCCCGCCATGACAATGGCTGTTCACTCACGCATGATATGCGCCTCATCATTCGTTCTGGTAATGTGCGCCTCATCATGTGCCCTCATCATTTGTCGGCAGTTACCACTTGAAGCGGGTTTGCTGGCATGAAATACTAATCACCATCATCGCACGGCAAATCACAACGCCATTTGCGATCCACACCGCCGCCAAGCCCGATCACTTTCACGCCGCGATCCAAGTTTATTTCAGGAGATTTCATGCATCAAAGACAGCTCGGCAAATCAGGCCCCAAATTATCCGCCATTGGCATTGGCGCCATGTCTTTTACCGATTTTTACGGCGCGACATCCGAAGCGGCATCACATGCGGTTTTGACCAATGCGCTTGATCTCGGGGTCAATCACATCGATACAGCCAATGTTTATGGTGGCGGGTTGAGCGAAAGCGTAATTGGCAGCTTTCTGGCCAAACAGGGCGCGCAAAAGACCAAGCTTTTTCATATTGCCACCAAGGCCGGCATCGCCGTTGACAAAGAAACTGGACGCCGCTATTTCGACAATAGCCCTGCCTATCTTCAGGCCGAGCTTGACGCCTCACTGGCACGGCTGGGGCTGGATTATGTCGATCTTTACTATATTCACCGCCGCGATAGTGACACACCGATTGAAGAGGTAACCGAAACGCTGGCGGCGATGGTCAAAGCAGGCAAGATTGGCGGGTTTGGCTTTTCCGAAATTGCCCCAGCATCGCTTTATCGGGCCGCAGCCATTCACGATGTCGCCGCCGTCCAATCCGAATATTCACTATCGGTACGCAGTCCGGAAATGGGGCTTGTACAGGCAACAGCTGCGCTTGGCGTCTCATTGGTGGCCTTTTCGCCATTGGGCCGTTCATTGCTAACCGACAAGCCGCATTCACGCGCCACTGCTGCGGCAAGCGGCTGGTTGAAATCGAATCCGCGATTTGTCGAACCAAATCTAACGGCGAATATCGAGGCCAGCGGCAGTTTCCGTATATTGGCGGCCGAAATGGGGATGAGCGCCGCAGCTCTTGCGATTGCATGGTTGCTGCATAAAGCACCGCATATCCTGCCAATTCCGGGAACAAGGTCGGTTGATCATCTTCGCGAACATTGTGACGGCGCGGCGAAAACACTATCATCCGACGATATGAGTCGCATCGAGGCAGCTTTGCCCATTGGCTGGGCGCATGGCGACCGCTATTCAGATGCACAATGGGTCGGCCCCGAGCGTTACTGCTAGGCTAAGATGACGCCGGGATAGCGCTGGTGCAGGTTTCTAAATCGGCGCCTTTGGCCATTGGGGCATTTGATTGCCCTTTTTTCCACTTTTGATATGATCGGGGCAGTAACTGTCTCAAAGAGGGTTTGCAAGATGCCAAGTTTTGACATTGTAAGTAAGATTGACACAACCGCGGTTGATAATGCGCTTGCCGGCGTGACCAAGGAAATGGATGTGCGCTATGATTTCAAAGGCAGCCATTGCGAAGTTTCACGAACCGAAGACGCCATTTTGATCAAGGCCGATGATGAATTAAAACGCCGTCAGGTTGAAGAACTGATCATTACCCACCTCACCCGCAAGGGCGTTGATACCAAAGCGTTGGAATTTGAAAAGCCCGAACAGGCTGGTGGCAATAGCATTCGACAAACCGTGCAGGTGCGCCAGGGCGTGCATCGTGAAGTTGCGCAAAAAATTGTCAAAGCGATCAAAGGTGCCAAGCTGAAAACACAAGCCGCCATTCAAGGTGAAGAAATTCGTGTTTCCGGCAAAAAGCGCGATGATCTGCAGGCAACAATGGCGATGATCAAGGCGCTCGACATCGACCTGCCGTTGCAATATGAAAATTTCCGCGACTAACAAAAAGACCGTGCGGGCATCTGAGTGAATAATGCCGGTCACCGGCACCTCTTTTTGCCGCAATGATGCTTGAACCGCACTGTTATTAGACAGGGCTGCGGCTTTAGACCTCAATTACACAATCAATGCTCCAGACCTCATGATCGTCACCTGACGTCACGACGAGGACTGAAACATTGGATTTAATTTGTCTTCGCCGCCCGATCAGTCAGCATTTAGCACAGTAAAGTAACCAGCAAAGGGTGCACTGGCAAACTCGTCCGGGACGATGCCAGCATCGTTATCATCAACAAACTGAGCTCCATAATTAGTAAGAATAAAGTTAAAGTTTACCGCATAAGTTTGGCTTGTGACAGTGAAGGGCGCCGCCAGATTCATAACGGCGACTAATCTATCACTTTTGTTGCAAATGACCGGGTTGCCGCTCTTGTCAGTATCAATACTTCTTGTAAAAGCAGTATCTGTGATGAAGCCGTCCATAGTTCCACCAACAACTGCAGCGCCCACATAACCGGATGAGCATAAGGTATCACCAAAGTTCTTTAGTGAGTCTGTTTGCGCAACTGCTGGCCCAGTAGTATTGACGGCATTCCCAGCACCGCGGCTGTAGTAGGTGGTTGCTACCCCTCCAGTTGGTGTGTTTGTAAATGAACCAGCTACTGTAAAATCTGTTCCTAACTTAATATACGGAAACCCATAAGTTCCCTCAGGTGGCGCTGATGCAGTTCCGGGAAGAGACGTATTGGTTCCGATTGCAGCC